>Ga0307374_10003050_pt1 | contig 29077 bp, 34 predicted proteins | sample OX3MG_FD_202532 | JGI IMG/M metagenome (GOLD analysis project Ga0307374, IMG submission 202532) | Soil microbial communities from Risofladan, Vaasa, Finland - OX-3 | ecosystem: Environmental > Terrestrial > Soil > Coastal area > Acid sulfate soil | place: Finland: Risofladan, Vaasa | collected... | reverse complement strand
AGCCCGGGCAGCAACTGGTCGAGCTCGGTGTCGACGATCCTTGGCAGGTATGCCATAGGGCTCCTCCTGTGACGAGATACACACCATACCATTTATCCATCTTGTGAGATACCATTTGTCCTAACTAGAGGCTACCGTTTGGCTGCTGAAGGTGCGGAGCCGAGGAGTGGGAAGTCAAGAGCGATCGCTGGACGTAGCTACGGAATCTCACCGGCACCGGCACCGGCACCGGCACCGGCACCGGCACCGGGGCAAGGGCGTTCGGGACCATGTGGGTCACACCCGTCCGCTACAACAGGAGGGGATGACCGACAGAGCTGCTTTCGCCGATGAGAACCTGCGGGTCTTCACCTACGCCGTGGTGGAGAAGGCGGAGCTCTACGTGTCCGTGGTGGACGTGCTCGTCGAGGCCAAGGAGCGGTTCACCCTGCAACTCCGCCCGGCTGAGGTGGCCCGGCAGTTGCCGGACGTCTCCGTGGGGGACATCGCCGAGGCACTCGAGGTCCTGGAGGGCTGGGGCAACGTCACCAAGTTCTACGACACCGCAGCGCCCGAGACGCTGGACGAGTTCTACGCCAAGCGGTTCCTCTACCAGCTGACCGAAGCCGGGGTCGCCGCCCATCGGGGTGTCCAAGCGGTTCGCCATGCCGGGCTCGACGGCGGGCGACTGTCGTCCGTCCTGCTGCCGGGCATCATCGAGCGGCTGACGGCCATTCGGGTCGAGGCCGCCGGAGGCGATGCGGAGGCCTCCGGGGCCGCCCCCGACGGGGCCCGGCTGTACCGGCTGCTGGTCGACCTGTTCGGGGCGTTCACCGAGCTGGCCGACAACGCGGCTCGCTACATGAACGACCTGGCCGTCGAGACGACCACGATCACCAGCGACGACGAATCGTTTATGGCCTACAAGCGAGCGGTCTTCGCCTACCTGGACGAGTTCGTCGCCCGCCTGGCCGACACCGTTCCCCGTATCGCCTCGCTGATCGTCGAGCTGGAGCCCGTCATGGAGGACTTGATCGCGCTCGCCGCAGACGCGGACGCCGCACCGGTGCCGGACGGCGAGGACGACGGGGTCCGCCGGTCGTTCCAGGTCCGGTGGTTGGGGGTGCAGGCCTGGTTCGTGCGTCGGGGTGACGAGCCGCCGATCGCCGACTCGCTGCGCCTGGCCATGCTCGACGCGCTCAACCGTATCCTGGCGGCGGTCGAGCGCCTGCACGAGCGGTACCTGCGGCGCGTGACCCGGGAGGCCGACTTCACCCAGCTGGCCCGCTGGTTCGCCACGGCGACGCCCGACGACGCCCGGCTGCTGTGGGACCGGGCGTTCGGCCTCTACCCGGCCCGGCACTTCACCGACCTCGCCGGCGAGGAGGATGTCGAGCGGGGTCGCAGTTTCTGGGACGCCGAGCCGGCGCAGATCGCCCCGCGCCTGCGGGCCACCGGCACCCGAGCCGCGCCTGGCCGCCCGGGTCGGGCAGCCGACTACTCCGCCGCCAAGGCGGCGGGACTGGCCCGGCTCCGGGCCCAGCACCGGCAGGCGGAGAGGGCCGTCGCCCGTCTGGCCGGGCGGACGCCGACCAGGCTCTCCCACCTCGGCATGCTCGACGCCGACGAGTTCGCGCAGTTCTTGACGATCGTGGACGCCGCCCTCTCGGCTCGGCCGGGGAGCGACGGGACCCGAACTGCGGTCACCCCGCTGGTGAGCGTCACGCTGCGGCCCTTCCCGGGCGCCCCCGAGGCGGTCATCACCACGCCGGCCGGTCGGCTGCACTGTGACGACCAGTTGATCGAGATCGCCCTGGCCGGTCGGTCGGGATCGGAGGCAGTGGGATGAACCTGGCGGACGACGAGCTGCGCCAGGCGGTGCGCGGCCTCCTGGCCGAGCCCCTCTCCGAACGGGGCGGCGCGACGCTGGGCCTGGTCCGTCGCCACCGCGTCGAGCTCACCCGGTGGTTCGCCGACGAGCTCGGCTACCGCCTCGACGCCACCCGCCCCGGCGTGGCCCGGCTGGCCAAGCTGCCGGGTGCCGGCCATGAGCCGAGAGGACTGGCCAACCGTGCCGGGCGGCCGTTCGACGGGCGCCGGTACGCCCTGACCTGCCTGGTGCTCGCCTCAGCGGAGAGCGCCGGGGAACGCACCACCCTGGCCCGGCTGTTCGACGACGTCGCCGTACGGGCCTCGGTCGTCGACGGGCTGGACTGGGAGAGCGGGCTCGGAGCGGACCGGCGTGTGTTCATCCAGGCGGTGCAGGCCGCGGTCGACCTGGGGGTGCTGGACAGGGCGGAGGGCGACGAGGAGCGGTTCGCCCGAGGTGAGGCGGGCGGGGACGCCCTGTACCGTGTCGATGCCGACCGCCTCGCCATGCTGCCGACCGCGCCACAGCCCCCGTCCCTTGCCCCCTCTCCTGCCGACGTCGCCCACGAGGCGTACCCCGACACCGAGGACGGTCGGGCCCGGCGGCGCCGGCACCGGGTGACCCGCGCCCTGGTGGAGGAGCCGGTCGTCTACCAGGAGGACCTAGCGCCGGACGAGGTCGACTACCTCCGCTCGCAGCGGGCCCGCCTCGAGCGCATCCTGGCGGACCGGGTGGGCCTCACGCTGGAGGTTCGCGCCGAGGGCTGGGTGGCCGTCGACGAAGCCGGAGACCTCACCGACCTGCGCTGGCCGGACTACGGTACGGCCGAGACGACCGCCCTCCGCCTGTGCGACGAGCTGCGGGCCCGGGCCGGCCGGGGCGATCCGCCGGTGTGGCCGACCGCGGAAGTCACCGCCTTCGTGCAGCACCTCGCCGTGGAGTACGCCGGCTACTGGAAGCAGGGCACCGACACCGCCACCGGTGCGGAGAACCTGGCCGAACAGGCCACCGCCATCCTGGTCGCCGCCCGCCTGGCCCGTCGTCGTCCCGAGGGGGTCGAGGCTCGACCTGGCGCCGCCCGCTACGCCGCTCTCGCCGCCCTTCGCCCGCCACCGCCGACCTCGCTCTTCCCCACACTGGAGGGTTCATGACCGCCACCATCCAATATCTGTCACCGGCGAGCGTGCTGCCCCGCCCGGCCCAGGGCCGCATGCGGCCCCTTCGGGCCGGCATCCGCAACGTCTGGGAGTACGACGACCAGCAGTTCTGGTTCGCCGATGGCCGACTGATCCTGCGGGGCCAGAACACGGCAGGGAAGTCCAAGGCGCTCGAGCTGCTCCTGCCGTTCGTGCTCGACGGCGACATCCGCTCGGAGCGGCTCGACCCCTTCGGTTCCCGTGCGAAGACCATGTACTGGAACCTCATCGACTTCGCCGAGCGCGCCTCCGCCATCGGGTACTGCTGGGTGGAGTTCGGTCACCTCGACCCCGCCGGCGTCGAACGGTACGTGACGTGCGTCGTGGGCTTGCGAGCCGTCCGCTCCGCCGGGAGGAAGGTCGACACGTGGTTCGCGGTGACTCCGCAGCGCGTCGGGGCCGACCTCGATCTGGCCCCCGGGGGCGTGCCACTGACCGAGGAGCGGTTCCGGGCGGCGCTGGAAGAGCGCAGCGTCTACTCCACCTCGGCGCGCGACCATCGGGCCGCCGTCGACCATGCGCTGTTCGGGCTGGGGCCGGACCGCTACGGCGCGCTGATACACCTGTTGCTCCAGCTGCGGCGCCCCAAGCTGTCCGAGAAGCTCGACATGGCCCGCCTCGGTGAGTACCTGAGCGATGCCCTGCCGCCCCTCGAGCGCCATCGGATGGAGCAGCTCGCCTCGGCCTTTGCCCGCCTGGACGAGGACACGGCCGAGATCGAGCGGTTGGAGGCGTCGTCCACGCAGCTGCACGCCTTCCTCGGCTCCTACAGGGCTCATGCCCAGGTGCAGGCCCGCCTGCGTGCGGACGCCGTGCGTGCCGCCAACACCCGCTTCGACAACGTCACCGAGACGGAGCGGCAGCAGCGGGCCGAGCGCGATCAGGCCACCGAGTCGCTCGGCGCCATCGAGGGCCGCCGCGCCGAGCTGGCGAGTGCCATCGAGCGGATGACCGGACAGCTCGGTGGGTTGGACCTGTCGAAGGTCCACGCGCTCCACGAGGTGGAGAAGAGCACAGACAAGGCGGAAGAGTACGCCTCCCTCCTCGTCGGGCGAGCCGGGAGGGACCGCGACAGTGCGACGACCGCGGGCACGGCAGCGGCCGAGGCCGAGCAGGTGGCCGATGGTGCGGCCCGCCGGCGCGACGATGAGGCAGCGGCGACCCTCGACGCGGCGGAGGAGGCCCAGCTCGGTCCCGAACACCGGATGCACGCCGAGCAGCTGCTGGCCGCGCCCGACCGGGCCGTGGTCGCACTCGGGGGTGTGGCCGACCGTCGCCAGGCGTTGCTCCGTGCGGTGCGGGAGGCGGCGGACCAGGCAGCGGCGGCCCTCGCTCGCATCCACGCCGACGAGCGCTCCCACCGCGCCGCCGAGGGAGCGCTGGCCGAGGCCGAGGCGGCCGAGGCGGCCCAGCACACGACCCTCGACGCTGCGGCGACCGCGCTCGCCGAGGCTGTCGAGGCCTGGGCGGTCGACTGGCAGGTGCCATTGCCCGATGGCCACGCCGACGCGGTGGTGGACGAGGTGCAACGCGGCGGCCGGCCGGCGGCCGGCCCCCTGCTGGCCCCGGCGCGGGCATCGCTCACCGAGCAGCGCGTGGTGCTCGGCACCGAGCGCCAACAGGGCCAGCGGCGGCGGGACGAGGCCGATCGCGAGCGTCGCCTGGTCGAGGCGGAGACCGACGACGCCCCGCCGCCCCGCCCCGGCCGGCCCGAGGCTCGCCCCGACGGGTGCGCACCCCTCTGGGCGAGCGTCGACTTCGCCGCCGGTCTCGAGGGCGACCACCGAGCCGGGCTGGAGGCGGCGTTGGAAGCCTCAGGTCTCCTGGACGCGCTGGTCAGCCCCGAAGGGCGGCTCCTCGACCCCGACACCCTAGACACGTGGGTGGCGGTGCCGCCGGGGTCGGAAGCGACGGACGATGCCTCCGCCCGCGACCCCGGCACGGCCGGTCGGGGCGACACGACAGCGGCCGGTTCGGCGGCCTCGGGCGCAGCGGCCGGTTCGGACGGCCTGGCCGGCTTGGTGCCGGTCCCGTCCGGTCCTCTCGAGGCGGCGGCGGTGGCCCGGGCACTGGCGGCCGCCGTGGCTGGCGGCGCCCTGGTGGCCACCGACGGCAGCTGGTCGATCGGCCCGCTCCGTGGGCGGTGGTCCAAGCCGGCCCCGGAGTACATCGGGGCAGCCGCCCGGGCCGAGGCCCGAGCCCGGCGCATCGCCGCGCTGACGGCCGAGATCGAGGCATTGGACGGACGACTGGCCGACCTGGCCGAGCAGGAGGCCGTGCTCGCGACCGAGCTGCGCCGTTTGGACCAGGCGGAGTCGGCGTGGCCTTCCACCGACGCCCTTCGTGACGCGGGGCGAGACCTGGCCCGGGCCGTATCGACGACCGGCCGGGCGCGTACTCAACTGGCCGAGGCCGGCCAGCGCCTCGATCGATCGCGCTCGGAGGGCCAGGGCGCCATCGACGCGTTGGCCGATGCCGAGGTCCGAGCCGGGTGCCAGGCCGCCTTGCTCGACGCCGCCTTCGAGGCGCTGTCCCGGTACCGCAACCACCTGGTCGGCCTGGCAGCTGCGGTACGCGAGGCGGCGACCGCCCGGACCAGCGCCGCCAGCGCCGGAGAGCGGGCCCGGGCGGCCGAGGAGGTCGCGGCGCGCTCCGAGGCCGAGGGTCGCGAGGCCACTGCCGTGGCGACCACCGCCCGCGGCGAGGCCGACGAGTTGCGGCGGACCTCGGGGGCCGACGCCGACGCCGTGCTGGCCCGTCACCGGGAGCTGACGGCGGCGCTCGAGCTCGCCAGCGGCGAACGGGACCAGCTGGACGAGGACCGCGACGGCGCCCGAGACCGGCTGAAGGCCGCGACCGTGCGGTTGGAGACCACCGAGGAGGAGCGGCGCCAGCGCGACGACGACCGGGCCCAGGCGCTGAAGGCTCTCGCCCGCCTGGCCGCGACCGAGCTGGCCGCCCTCGCCTTCGGCCCCGTCGACCCCGACCGCGATCTCACGCAGGTGACGGCCGGGCTGGGCTTTGCCCGGTCGGTTCACGACCGGCTCCGAGAGGTGGCCGTCGACCAGGCCGCGCAGGACTCGGTGAGCAACCGCTTCCACAACGGGATGACCACGTTGCGTTCGCAGCTCGGCAGCGATTTCGACCCCTACCTCGACACCAGCGACGGCATCGAGGTCTGCTTCGCCACGCTCAACGGCGCCCCGGTGGGCGCGACCGAGCTGTCGTCGGCCCTCGACGAGCAGATCCGGCGGCGGCGAGAGACCCTCTCGGACGAGGAGCGCGAGCTCATCGAGCGCCACCTGCTCACCGAGGTCGGCACCCACCTGGGTGAGCGGGTACATGCGGCGTGGTCGTTGCAGAACCGCATGAACGAACAGCTCCATGCCCATCCCACCCGCAGCGGCGTCACCCTCCGGCTGTCCTGGGACGTGGCGCCCGACGCCGGGGCCGGTGCCGAGCAGGCCGTCAAGCTCCTGCGCCGGGAGGTGGCCCTCCTCGACCAATCGGAGCGGGTCGCACTGGCTGCCTTCCTGGCCGAACGGGTCCGTGCTGCCAGAGAGGACGGTGAAGGAGCCGACGCGGTCGAGCGGTTGGCCGCCGCGCTGGACTACCGTCGCTGGCACCGGTTCTCCATCCACCGGCGGGCTGAGGGGCGGGAGGAACGGATGACCGCCCGCACCCAGGCGGTCGGCTCCGGCGGCGAGCAGGCCAAGCTGGCGCACCTGCCACTCTTCGCCGCCACCTCGGCGTACTACGCCTCGGCACGGCCCGATGCGCCGCACCTGCTGATGCTGGACGAGGCGTTCGCCGGGATCGACGACAGCCAGCGCGGCGACTGCATGGGGATGCTCGTCGACCTGGATCTCGACATGGTGTTGACCAACTACGCTGAGTGGGGCTTTTATGCCGAGGTTCCTTCCCTCGCCGTCTACCACCTCGAACGCACTCCGGGCCATCCCGGGGTGACCGCGCTCCGCTTCGTCTGGGACGGCCAGACCCGCAGGGAGGACGACCCCTGGCTCGACGCCAAGATCGCCGGCAGCGATGCCGATGGGGACGGTCTTTTCAGTGGCTGAGAATGGTCCGGTGGTGACGGAGGACGTGGCCGACGCCGGTCTCCCGGCGGTGCTCGGCGACGAGCGGCTGGCGCCGCTCTGGCGAGTGGTCCACCGGCGGTTGGAGGCGAGCGGGGGCCAGCTGTCCGGTGTCACCGCCCACCTTCGCCGGCCCACCGACGATCAACGGGCGGCGGTCGACCGGCTGCTCGGAGTCCGCAGCCGGGGCGTCGATCTACGCATACCGCTCGATCGGCTCGACCAACTGTTGCGACAGCGGCTCGGCACCTCGCTGCCCGCCGTCGTGACGATGGTGCACGGGCCGGTGCGAGACCGTCCCGGCGACCGGGCGGCAGTGGCCGAGGCCGAGGCAGCGATGTGGGAGCGGCTGTTCGCCCACCCGGCGCTTCGTAGCCATCCGGCGCTCGAGGGTTGGCTCGGTCGGCTCTCGGGCAGCGGGGCGTGGCGCCGGCTCGACGACCCGGAGCACCGGCTGGCGGAGACCCTCGACGTGCTTGACCAGCTGCCGCAGGCCACCCCGTGCGGCCGTTCCCGGTTGGCGGCCCGGGTTCTCGGCGATGCCCACGGGCTGGACGACGATGCACCGACAGGTCGGCTGGCCACTGCCGCGCTGGCCAATCTGGCTGCGGCCGCCGGCCCACTGCGGGCCGCGGACCGACGGAGGCTATGGGCCGATCAGGGAGTCCTCTCGGACGAGACGTCCTCGACCGTGCTCACCCTCGGCCTGTGCCCACGGGCAGTCGGGCCCCTTACCGAGGCGGCCGCGAGGTGGGCCGACGGGGCGACACCCCTTCCGATACCGCTGGCCGCCGTGCAGGCCGAGTCGTGGAAGGTCATGTCCGGGACCTCGATCTGGGTATGCGAGAACCCCTCGATTCTGGCGGCCGCTGCCGGAACCGGCGCAACGGTGATCTGCCTTGAGGGCCGGCCGTCACTGGCCGCGCTCCTCCTGCTACGTAATCTCATCGACGGAGGTGCCCGGGCGAGCTACCACGGCGACTTCGGCCACGGTGGGATCTCGATCGCCAATGAGATCATCGGCGGGCTGGGTGCCACGCCGTGGAGGTTCGGTGTCGAGGATCATCGTCTCGCTCTGGATCGTGCCTTGGCAGCAGGAACCGAGTTGCCACCCCTGCGAGGAGCCGTCCCCGAAGCGTGCTGGGACCCGCGCCTGGCACCGGCCGTCCGAGCGGAGGGCGTCGAAGTCGAAGAGGAGCTCGTCATCGACCTCCTCCTGGACGATCTCGGCGGTCTGAGCCGCCCCGGCGCCCGAGGCTGATCATCGGGCCGTCGATCACGACGTCGCGGTTCGAACACGGTAAATCTGGGACTGCCAGCCAGATTCGTCGAAAGCCCAGCTCAGGGGCAAATGGGAGTGGATTGCGGGCAAACGTCGTGACCGTCAGCCCGGGGTTCCGCAGTTGGTTGGCATTTTGGGGGCTCCGCCGGAACATCGTTCCTGGTCACAGCCAAGGAGTGGCCGCCACGCTGCCTACGTGGCCATGGCCTTCGACACCGGAGGCTGAGCCACGGGTAACGAAGACCGGAACGGTGCTCAGCCCGGAGATCGAGGAAGACCTTGCGGACGAAGCAGAGGCCGGATACGACCTCGAGGTGGACGCCCAGAGGAGGGTCGGTCGACCGTCGCTGGGTCGTGGCGTCTCACCCCGACTCGACCTTCGGGTCGAGTCAGAGCTCGCAGAGGCTCTTCATCAGCGCGCCGAGGAGGAGCATCGCAGCCTCAGCGCTGTCGCCCGCGACGCACTACGACGCTACTTGGCGTCTTGAGAACGACCAGGATGCAGTCGCCGCCATCCGTGCGCTCGTCCGCGACGGAGAGTGGCCGCCGCTGGTTCCTTCTGTCGTCCTCGCCGAGTCGGTCACGGGACGCCATCGCGTTGACGCGGCCGTCAACCGGCTCCTCAAGACCTGCGATGTCAGGGAGGATCTGCCTACGGCTCTCGCCCGTCGCGCAGGCGAGCTCCGCCACCTGGCCCGGCGCGGCTCCGCCGTGGACGCCATCGTGGTGGCCAGTGCCGAACCGGGTGGCGTCGTGCTCAGCGGCGACATCGAGGACCTCGGGGCACTCGCCTCCCACGCCAACGCCGTCCGCATCGAGCGGATCTGAAACCCCCGTACCGCTCCCCTCCAGAGTGACCGGCTATGACACCAACCCCCCGGTCTGGGCGCTGTGCCGGGACCGGGTCGGCGCGGTGAGGCCGCCGGAGAAGGGGGATATCGAGGCCACCCGGCCGGGCCCGAGCACCTGCGAACCCGGTGTCGCGGCCCGAGCGACCGACGCGGGCCGGCCAACCGAGAGCACCGCGCGCACCGAGACGAGGAGGAACAGGAGTGACCGCCGGTCCACCGCTGCTAGCGCCACCACGATCTGCTCGGGGGACACCTCGAGGCTGGGAATGATCAGCACGCGTGGCCCGGACCACCCTCAGCGGCGCCGGCTCGTCGGCAGCGATGATGGGTTCGCACCCCAGGGGTTCGTGAATGCCACATCGCCGAGACCCTGGCGGAGACCGCAAGAGGGGGTGCTGACGGACCGGACTGAAGCGTCCCGGACCGTTCCTTCCTCAGCTGCTGTCCTCAATGTCGACAAGGGGGCACAATGGAAGAGATGGCTGTCGTCGATGTGTCAGAAGAGCGCCGGAGGCGCAGGCGTGCGGGTGACCCCCGTCTGTCTGCGGAGGGCAGGGAGATCCTGGCCCGGATCACGACCGGGGACCTGGCTGACGAGTTCCAGGCCGCCCTCGACGCCGATGTGGAGGCCGACCCGATTCTCGGTGGCCATCACGACGCTGCCTGACCGGAGGAACAACCGGGGGTGATCGTGGTCGACGAGTACCTGGCCGTCCGGGTGGTGGGCGGCCGGTGGCCAGAGGGCCTGCCCGACGACGAGGACCTGGTGCTCCCGGCCAGCCGACACTGGCGGCTCCTCCAGCGCATCCACGCACCGGGCGGAGGACAGCTCTCCCAGCTGCTCGCCACGTTCAGCCCGACCGATCGGGACACCATCCGCTACCCCTATCCCGAGGTGCTCCAGGTCGCTGACCCCCGACCGTTGCTCGACGAGGCCGCCCAGATCGCCGCCCGCTACGGAGGCACCGGGTGGCTCATCGCCGAGAGCCTGGCCGCCGGTCTCACCTACGGGCGGACCCTGTGGTTCGGCACCGAGCGCAACGTCGGGCACCTGCTTGCCCGAGCAGCCGACGATCTCGGCATCGCCGTCCACGTCGTCGCCTGACTCCGCCCGTTTCTTACCTCACGCCTGTCACCCTGGCCGCGAACCGACCTCACCCTGGCCGCCGATGGTCACCATGATCCCCTCATGGTCAAGACCATGAGCCCTGTTACCTGGTGTTCCACCGTCACCCTCGGGTCTACCAACGTCACCCCCGACCGACGATGCCACCCTGGATCGTGCGGGCGATCCGGGAAGAGCACGCCGGCTGGTTCCGGTTCGAATCGACCACCGAGCTCTACATCGTTCCCCCACTGGCGATCTGGCCTGAGCTGGTCGAGCTGGCCGGCGGGACCGCTCCGCTGGTCCAACGCGCTCAGGCACATCTGGATGCGGGACAGCCACTCGAGGCGCTGTGATTCGTTGATATGTCTTGGTGCCCAGGATCCGGCCGACCGCTCTGCCCTTCAGGTGAAGCTGGGCGCCCACCAGCTCCATCCGGAACGCAGCGGCCGAGAGAACTTCAGCGAGGTTCGGTGGCTCGAGGCCGAAATCAGCGATACCCAGGCTGCACTTGGTTGATCTTCCACGTTGCACGAGTTGGAGGTCGTCACCCAGGGGCCGTGCCCAGCAATGAAGAGGGGATCGGACCCGGACGCCAGCCCTTGGGTGGCCGGGCGCGGGGCACTACCAGATCGTTGAGGCCGTTTCGCCCACGAGTTGGAGGAGTTCCTTGGCGGCGGTGTCGTCGTTCAGCCGTTGAACGCCATACCGCAACTCGAACGCTGCGTTGGCTGCAGCAACGAAGTGCGCGGATTCGCGTTCCTCTGGTTCCAGCATGTCCAGCCACTCCGCTACGTCAGACCATCGCCACAGGCGCCCACGATCTCGGGCATGCGAGATGGGAGCGGGGAACTCCCCCCGGCCTCGCTTGCCAGCGATCAACAGCCGGACGCTCTCGCGCGTCCGATCGAGCCGATCGGCGATCTCCGCCATGGTGACGATGTCGTCAGGCTCGATCCGTCGGACACGGAGTCTGCCCGCTGACTCAACCTGACGGGTTGCGCTCATCACGGCATCGGCGAGAGAAGGCGCCTCTCGGATGAACTCGCCATACCCAGCGCCGTTGATCACGCCGAACGTCGCGTCGTCGCAGCCGGCCTCGAAAAGCCGGCGCGCGACATCCTCATCGGTGAGGTCACCGTCGATCAGGAGGGTGAATTCGTACTCAGTCATCGTCGACCTCCTTTCGTTCGCATCCGTACACGGCCCGGCGGATCTGGCGCCCATGGTTCGCGGGATTTCTCGGCGCACGATGTTGACACTGTACAACGCCATGTTGTCGGGTGTCAACGCCACCGATATCGGCAGCGTCCGATGGGTGCGTCAAGAACGCAGTGGACGAACTGGTCCCACTCTGGCGGCGCACCTGATCACAGTGGTGTGTAGAGTGTGTGTATGGCCCGAGTGAACGTGTATCTCCCGGACGATCTTGCCGAAGAGGCGAGAGAAGCGGGGCTGAACGTCTCGAGCATCGCCCAGGACGCCCTGCGACGCGAGCTGGCCGGCCGCCGCACGACGGCGTGGCTCGACACGGTGCGCAAGCTGCCTCGTACGGGCGTGACCCACGATGAGGTCATTGCGGCGCTGGGTGAGGTTCGGGCCGAGGCGGGAGACGAGTGGCCGGCGCGAGCGGCCAAGCCGAAGGGCCGGTCGGCGTGACCGAGGAACACCTCGTCGTCGATGCATCGGCGCTCGTCGACCTGCTGCTCGGTGAGGCCCTGAGCGCTGCGGTACAGGCGCGCATCGACGGTGCCGTCCTGCACGCCCCTGCCCATGTCGACGCCGAGATCCTCTCGGGGCTCGGACGCCTGTATCGGTCTGGGAAGCTCACTGCACCGGTGGTTGACGAGCAGCTCACTGCCATGTCCGCTGCTCCGATCCTGCGACACGCAGTTCCCGATTTACTCCGAGGGGCGTGGCAGCGCCGCGACCGGATCCGGCTCGCCGACGCGCTGTACGTGGAGCTGGCTGACCGCCTGGGCGTCCGGATGCTCACCACCGACCGAGCCCTCGCCCGTACGACCAAGATCGCGGAGGTGGTCACCGCATGATGCTGCTCTCCGATCTCATCCAAATTCCCGGCAGCGTGCGGCAGCGCCCGGACGGCAGGTGGACGCCGACTACATGTCGGCCCCGACCGGCCCCCTGGTGGCGACGTCGACAACCCGGGCGCCGAATCCCGTTGTCCGATTTCGCTGCCGTGGCGACTCAGTCGATGGATCCGCGTGGCACCACCCATTGCGCCCTCAACGGGGGGTAGGCGTCGGCGATGTGGTCGAAGTCACTGTCGTAGTGCAGGATGGTGGCGATGGAGTGGACAGCGGTGGCGGCGATGGCGACGTCGATGACCCTTGCCGCTCGACCCTTGCCGGCGTGCCAGAGCGCCGTCCGGATGTCGATGATGATCTGGTCGGTGCCGGCTGAGGCTCACCGACGGGCGGCGGCACGGACCTCGGGGTCACGGAGATCGGCGATCGGGTCGGTTGCGATGATCCAGTCGATGGTCTCCCGTGCACGCTGGAGCAGGCTCTCGTCGATGTCGATGAGCGTCTTGGCCATGTCTCCTCCTCGTGGCGCGGTTGCTGGACCCTCAGTACCAGATCGAGGTCCTCGGCCGGAGTCGGACCACCACGCCGTTCGGGATCTGGGCCTCCGAGACGCCGAATGTTGGGTGTGGGCGACCTTGCCTTTCGCTGGTGGGTGAGCGTCACCACGCGACCTGCATGAGCTCCAGGGCGTTGAGGATCGAGCGCTCGGTCGGGGAGAGGCCGACGAACTCGAGACCTACTCGCACGCCGCCCTGGGGAACGCTCGTGACGTACTTGACCTCGCCGACCAAGCGGATGCTCACGGAGGTGCCGATCGGTGTGTCCACCTCGACGACGAGCTGTTCGCCCACAAGATCTGTCGGTACCGCGCCGTAAAGAGCGAGACCGACGCCCAGGATCGACATGTCGATCACCAGACAATCGTGCCATTCGGCACGCCGATCACTTTCGATCTTGTACTTGCCGGACCAGCCGGCCGCCTGACGGGGGATACGTCTTCGTAGTTCCATGTTCGTCCTTCGTCGCTATGAACCCGGGGGCGGTGACTGTGACACCGCCTGGGCCGCCGGGGGAATAGCGCCCGCGTCCGTTCCAAGTGGAACGAAGCCCTTGCCCGGATATTCGTGGCCGACCACGGTCACCAGGTCTGGGCCGTAGACCGTCACGATCGGCAGCTGAGGCCTGCTCGCGAGGGGAGGAGGAACCTCGGGCGACGACGGAGCCTGGCCGCGAACCGGCTGCCCGAGAGGTGTCGGGATCAGGGCCGTTTTGTTCACGTATCCGACGATCCTGCCGTTGCTCGTGACCGACACGTAGTCGGGCGCCTGGCTCCAGTCGATGGCCCCGTGGGCCGCCGCACTGGCAGGAATGGCGCCCTTGGTCGGCGGAGCCGGGGCGCTCCCGAAGGCTGGGCCGAGGAATGCGAAGGTTGCCACCGCGCCTGTGGTAGCGGCTGCCACCGCGCCGAGCACTGCAGCCCGGCGGACTCGATTCACGATGTTCATGTGACTCTTCTCCTTGTCAGTTCTGGGTGGGGGAAAAGACCGATCCGGCGGAGACGTACTGCCAGCTTCCGTTGGCGTAGGACCAGACCTCTCCGACCGTTTCGGTCATGTAGTTGTGCGTTCCCGAGGGTTGGCCACAGAGGTCGTATGGTCCGGTCCAATATCCCGACCCCGCGCTCCCGTCAAAGGCCCAGGTGCTCATTCCACAGAACGCCCCATCCTCGAACCCGGCGACATAAATCCCCTGCTCTCCGGCACCCATGTCCGCAGGCGTTCCACCGCACTGACCCGGATCGACCGAGCTGTAGATGGAGCCGTAGTTGTTGTGGCTCCCGCTCGCGATGTAGGCGGTGAGGCAGCTGTCGGCGTACCACGATGGGTAGTAGGGACCACTGGTCGCCGTGAATTGCTGGTTGTAGGCGTCGGCATACGCCCACGCCATCGGGAACAAGACTGCTGCGCTCAGGCTCGCCGAGACGAGGGCGGTAACTATTACGGAACGACGGGAAACCACGCGGTCCTCCTAGCGGTAGAGGCGGAGCAAGCAGAGACGCTGCTCATATCGATGAAGCCATTCGGGTAGCAGACGCTCATGGGTGACGACCCGAGTGGCGTAGATGAGGGGGATCAGGAGCCGACCGAGATGGTCACCTCCGAACCTCGGGCCATCGTCGCTCCCGGGACGGGGGCTTCGGACAGCACGGTGCCGGCCGCGGCGCCCGGGGTCGTCACGTTGACGACCTTCGTGAGGAGCCCTGCGCCGAGAAGGGTCTGCTCGGCCTGGCTCAGGGTCTGCCCGCGTATGTCGGGGACCACGACGGCTGACGAGTGGGAATCGCTCGCGGGCCCACCCGGGGTCGCCGTCCCCTCCGGCGGGCATTTCGGTTCGACGCGGAGCGGTATGTAGCCCGTACCGGGGTAGATGTGACCGATGAGCAAGCGATCGGCGTTGTAGACGTTGAGCCCGTCGGTGCCACAGCCCGGGACGGGTTCCTGGAGCGGGCCGGTCAGGCCCTGGGATGGCCGGAGATCGGATTTCTTGACGTATCCGACGACTGCTCCGCGCGAAACAGCGATCACGAGCGCGGGGACTTTCGACCAGATGATGGATCCGTGGGAGGAGATCGTGTCCTTGGGGACGTCGGCTTGAAGGGGGACGCCTCGGAGCGACTGCAGCGTGACCGATGCGCTGGCGCTTGGTGACGTCCCCAAGGTGACGAGCAGCGTTCCCGCGAGGACAGCCGCCACGATCACGGCCGCGGCGACCAGGGAGACGACCCGCCTCGGTGACCGTGACGGGACGTCGAAGATGGGAGTCCCGAGTTTCCCGTTGAATCGGTGCGATTCAGACGTGATGGCGAGGAACAGTGCGGTCGCCGCCTCGTCATGGGGCGAGTCGGGCATGCGGGCATCGTCGAGCGGAGCCAGAGCCGCGAGGCGCTGGTTCATCGCTCGAACGCGTCTCCTTCTACCCATTGGCATGAGGACCGCCCAACGCGCATGCGGGGTCCGGCAAGTGGTGCCGGGGCTGTAGGGGGACCGGCTCCTCGTCGAACTGACGCAGGTGATCGGACAGCCGGTGGCGAGCCCTCGAAAGCCGCACCTTGGCAGCTCCCCGGGAGCAGCCGAGAACGGTGGCCAGATCTGACGACTCGAGGCCCTCCCACGCCGAGAGGCGCAATATCTCCTGGTCAGACTCGCTGAGAAGCGAGAATGCCTTTCGGTCCGTGAGGGTATCGAGGACGTCGTCCGGTTCCGCGGGGAAGCGGACGAGCTCAAAGCTGAGTCGTTCTGCGAGGCGCTCACGTCGATGGTCGGCACGTCGGTGGTTCGAAAGGACGAGCCGGGCGGTGCCGAACAGCCAGAGGCGAGCCTCATGACCTGCCGGCACGGAATCGAGCCGGCGCCAGGCAACCAGGAAGGTCTCGGCCACGACGTCTGCCGCATCCTCGGAAGTCGAGGTCCTCCGTCGGGCGAAGCCGACCAGGGTCCGATAGTGCTCCTGGTAGATCCGCCGAAATCGCTCGACCGAGTCAGAATCCGAGGAGGTCACAGCGCCGTCAGGGTCATTGCTACGCCAGGCGACCATCCTCTCCTCCTCACGGTCGACAGAGCTGTTGTCACAGCATCGTCAAAGTAGGCACCCAATCCATTCATGTCCACATGTTCTCGGAAAGTTACAGAAACCTCTTGAGGTGGGAACCGTCGACGTCTCACCCGACGTGACGGCCAAGATCGTCGCTCCGACGCGAGGTTGTGAGCACACCGACTCTGGTCGGGCAACCGAGAACGAGCCGGCGGTCAGACGGGTCCCATAACCGCGACTCGGGCTGGCGTCGTGCGCACGCCGCGATGCCGATCTGGCGCGCCGGGTGGTAGTCGATGCCGCGATCGGCCAAGAGAGCGGTGACCGCCTCCGACACGTTCACTCCGGCGACCCCCATGGGCGCGGGCTCCGCCGCGCCCCCTGGCGGCGAAGCATGGCGTCGGTGAGAAGAGCCGCCTCATACGGGGCGGCGGGGCAGCGGTACATCGGGGCGGCGGTCACCACCCGGTTGGCAACTATCTGAGAATATGTCAAACTAATAACATAATGAGATTTGCTGGTAAGCCCTCGGCAGGCAGGACGGCCGTCACCGAGCTGCCGACCGAACGACCGAACGACCGAACGACCGACACGCTGATCCGCTCGTTCCGCCGCCGGAACCCGCGGTGTCCCGCTGCTGTTGGCACGCCGCCCGAGCGCCAAACCCTGGCGCCGGCGAGGGGCCCGGTTACTCCCGGTGTGGCGCTCGGTTGATGATCGGGGCCTCCCTGTCCGCCGCCGGCCTTCACCCGGGCTGACCGCCCGGTGTCGGCTCAGAACTTGTGGCGGTCGCTTTGGCGCGTCCGGCGCGTCACCGAAGCGCTCGCTCCCGATGCGGACGCAACGGCCGGGCCGGAGGAGCTCATCGGATCGCTCCAGCTCCGCCACGTCGATGCCGGGTCGTGCAACGGCTGCGAGCTCGAGATCGCATCGGCATTCGGCCCGGTGTATGACGCAGAGCGCTTCGGGGCTCGGTTGGTCGCGTCCCCCAGACATGCCGACGGGTTGCTCGTAACCGGTCCGGTCACCAGGAACATGGCCGTTCCCCTCGTGAAGACGCTCGAGGCGACGCCACACCCTCGGATCGTCATTGCCGTGGGCGATTGTGCATGCGATTGCGGGGTGTTTCGCGGTGGGTACGGGGTGGTCGGCTCCGTCGGTGACGTCGTCCCGGTCGACGCCTCTATCCCCGGGTGCCCCCCCGACCCGACTGCCATCATCGATGCGCTGCGCGGGATCACCCGCCGATGACCGCCGCCTCGCTCGTGGTCTCCGGCGCCGTGCTCGGTCTCACCGCTGGTGTTGGCGGTGCCACCCTGCCGAGGCGGTCGCGAGTGGCGGTCGGGGCCGTGCTCGTCTGGGGCGCATGCGCGCTCGAGGCGGTCGCTGCCATTCACGTGCTGGTCAGCGGCCACCGGGTCGTGCTGCACTCCGCCGAGCTGCTCCCTTTCACCGGTGTCAACCTGGTGCTCACCCCGTTGGGCGCGTTCTTCGTGCTGCTCGTGGCCATGGTGGCCGTGCCGGCCACGCTGCACGGGATCGGATATGCCCATCATGGACTGGACAGCCGCATGGCGGCATTCGCCGTCCCTATCTTTGTCACGGTCCTGCTCCTCGTGCCCGCGGCCGGGAGCGTAGCCACGTTCATGGTGCTGTGGGAGCTCATGGCGCTGACGTCCCTCTCCCTCGTGCTCGTGGACCACGGCCGCCGTGAGGCGACCCGGAGTGCAGGCACGTGGTACGCCGTTATCACTCATATCGGAGCGGCGGCGATCCTGACTGCCTTCTTGATCCTCGCCGCCCACTCCGGTGGCCAGTCGTTCGCTGCCCTCCGGCTCCACGCCCGGCACCTGGCACCGGTCGTGCGCGCGCTGGTTTTCGTGCTGGCTCTCGTGGGCTTCGGGTCGAAGGCCGGTGTCGTGCCCTTTCATGTTTGGCTGCCCAAGGCGCACCCGGAAGCGCCAAGCCCGGTCTCCGCACTGATGTCGGGGGCGATGGTCGCCCTCGGCGTCTACGGGATCATCCTCGTCGGTGACGTCATCCTCGGCGGTGGATCGCTGTGGTGGTGGCTGGTGGTGCTGGCCTTGGGCGCTGTCTCGGCGCTGTTCGGCTCTCTCCACGCGGCGAGCAGCACCGATATGAAGCGCCTGCTCGCCTACTCCACTACCGACAACGTCGGCCTGGCTCTGATCGGCCTGGGCGCCTCGGGGCTCTTCGATGCGACCCGGCACCCCCAGTTGGCCGCACTGGGATTGGTGGCGGCCCTCGTGCTCCTGCTCAACCATGCGGCGTTCAAGGGCGCGCTCTTCTTGTCGGCCGGGTCCGTCCAGAGCGCAACAGGGACCCGTGACCTCGACCAACTCGGGGGCCTCTTGCGGCGCATGCCCCAGACCGGCGCGCTCTTCCTTGGGGCGGCGGCGGCCATCTGCGCGCTGCCACCGCTCAACGGTTTCATCGGCGAATGGCTGCTGTTCCAGAGCTTGTTGCACGGGGCGGACATCGGGAACACGGCCGGCGAGATCGCCATCCCGCTGGCCGTGGCCGCGATGGCGTTGACGGCCGGGTTGACGGTGGTCGCCTTCGTGAAGGCGGCCGGCATCGGGTTCCTTGGTCGACCTCGTTCGGAGGGTGCCGACGCGGCGGTGGAGGTGCCGGGCACGATGCGCCTCGCCGTCGGTCTGCTCGTCGGGGTATGCGTCGTTCTCGGCGTCGTCCCGACCCTGGTCCTTCCCGCTGTCGAGCGCGCCGTCAGGGCCGTACTCCCCAGGGTCGCGCCGCTGTCCCTGGCCCATGGCGTCGACCTGCAGCTGGTCGGGCTGCGAGGCGTGCTCGAGCCGGCCGCTCTGGCCGCTGCCATGGCGGGAGCACTTTTTGGTCTCGGGGCCCTTCGCCGTGCGCTGGCCCGTCGGCCCGCACCGCGTGTGGCGGAGGCGTGGGGATGTGGCCGCCAGCTCCAGACGGCCCGCATGCAGTACACGGCCACGTCGTTCGCCGAGCCGGTCCAGCGCGTCTTCGACGACGTGTTGCGCCCGGTCCAGGACCTCGACGTCAGCCACGTGGCCGAGTCGCGCTACTTCATCGAGGCGGTGACGTTCCACAACGCAGTGGACGACGGCATCGAGCGCGGGCTCTACCGGCCGGTCATCGGAGCCGTTCGGCGCTGGGGGCAGGTGGCGCGCCAGCTGCAGCCCGGCAGCGTCCACCGCTACCTCGCCTACGGGCTCGGGGCCCTGGTCATCGTGCTCACCGCCCTGACGGTGATCCGATGAACGCCGGCTCGCACACGGTCGTGGCCGTCATCGCTTCTTGCTCGCAGGTGGTCGCCGTCGCCGTCGGTGGACTGGTGCTCATCGGGCTCATGCGCAAGGTGCGAGCGCATCTCGAGGGTCGCGTCGGGGCACCGATCCTCCAGCCAATGTTCGACGTCCGCAAATTGTTCCGAAAGGAGCGGCTCCGTCCCGACCAGGCGACGTGGATCTTCCCGCTCGCACCCGTGGTCCTCGTGGCCACGGTGGCTGTCGCCGCCGCCATCACGCCGCTCGTCACGACGGGTCCCGCACTCAGCACAGGCTCGGACTTCTTTGCCCTCGTCTACCTCCTGTTGGTGGGCTCGACGTTGCTGGCCCTGGCCGGCATGGACGCGGGCACGGCCTTCGGGGGCATGGGCTCGAGCCGGGCCGTCACCATCGGTGCCCTGGCCGAACCCGCCCTCCTCGTCACCATCCTGGCATTGTCGGCCACAGCCCACTCGTCCAACCTTCCGGCCATCGTCCGTGCCACCTTGGCGGATCCCGGCTCGGTCGCCACACCGCAGCGACTCTTCGCCTTGGGGGCCCTTCTCGTCGTCATCGTGGCCGAGAGCGGTCGACTGCCGGTGGACAACCCGGCAACCCACCTCGAGCTCACCATGGTCCACGAAGCCATGATCCTCGAGTACGCCGGCCCCGACCTGGCGTTCGTCACCGTCGGTGAGGCCATGCGCCTGACCCTGTTGCTCGGCGTCTTCGTGAACCTGGTCGCCCCTTGGGGTATCGCCACGACGACCAATGTCGCTGCCGTCGCAGTCGGGTTGGTCACACTGGTGGCCAAGGTGGCTGTGGTCGGTCTCGCGCTGGCCGTCTTTGAGGTGTTCACGGCCAAGCTCCGGCTGTTCCGACTCCCCGAGCTCCTCGCAGGCGCGTTCGTCCTTGCTCTGCTCGGGGTGGTGAGCGGGTTGGTGGTCAAGTGAGTGCCTCCACCTACGCCAGCGTCCTCGGGTTGACCGCCGCGGTGGTGCTGCTCTGCGCCGTGGTGACCCTCTGGCGCCGGACGCTCCGAGCAATCATCAGGGTCCTCGCCGTGCAAGGCTTGGCCCTGGCGTGCGTCGCCATGGTCGTCGGGCTCCGCCGGCACGACACCGGCCTCATCGTGGTGGCCGTGCTGGTGCTCGCCGCCAAGGCGATCGTCGTTCCCATGCTGATCACCCGCGTCGTACGCCACGATCCGGCCAGCCGCGAGACCCAACCCCTCGTGAACGTGCCCGCGTCGTTGGTGGCCGCCGGTGCGCTCACGATCCTCGCCTTCGCGGTCACGCGTTCGGTGACCGCGCTCGTGCCCACCCCTGCCGGACGACTCATCCCTCTCGGGCTGGCCGCCATGCTGGTGGGGTTCTTCGCGCTGGTGACCCGCCGCAAAGCGGTGTCCCAGATCGTGGGCATCCTCCTGGTCGACAACGGCGTCGCCCTGGTCGCCTTCCTGGCCACGGCCGGGGTGCCGCTCATCGTCGAGCTCGGTGCCTCACTTGATGTCTTGTTGGCTGTGGTGGTTCTGCAGGTGCTGGCCGCCCGGCTCCGCTCGCTCCTCGGGTCCTTCGACCTCGACCGGCTCACCGAGCTCCACGACTGATGCTGATCGTCATCCTCGGGATCCCGCTGGCCGGCGCGCTCTTCTCAGGCCTCGTGCCGTGGCGCCGGGGGATTGGGTGGCTGGGAACCGCCAGCGCATCGGGCGTGTTCGTGTCGGGCGTGGTGCTCGCCGTCGGGATCGTCGAAGGCCGCCCGGTGACCGGCCTGGGCGGGATCCTGCGGGCCGACGCGCTGAGCGCGTTCATGGTGATCGTGATCGGCGTGATCGCCGTGCTGGCCACGTGGCAGGGCGTGCGCTATCTGGAGGCTGAGATCGCCGCCGGCCGCTGCACGCCACGCCACGCCTCGCTCTACTGCGTCCTGGTCCAGGGATTCCTGGCCACGATGCTCCTGGCGGTGCTGGCCGCCAATCTCGGGGTGTTGTGGGTAGCGGTGGAGGCAACGACGGTCGTCACGACCTTCCTGGTCGGACATCGCCGGACCCGCTCGTCGCTCGAGGCCTCGTGGAAGTACATCGTGATCTGCTCTGTCGGGATCGCCATGGCATTCCTGGGCACGGTGCTCGTCTATCTTGCCGCGCTGCACGTCGTCGGGCACGGCCCGCACCCACTCGACTGGACGTCGCTCGTGACCCAGTCGCACCGGCTCGACCCCGGGGTGATGCGCCTCGCTTTCGCGCTCTTGGTGCTCGGATACGGCACCAAAGTCGGTCTCGTGCCGATGCACAGCTGGTTGCCCGACGCCCACAGCCAGGCTCCCGCCCCGGTATCCGCCCTCATGTCCGGGGTGCTCCTGACCGTCGCCTTTTATGCCATCTTGCGGTTCAAGGTGATTGCCGACGGTGCGCTCGGAGCCGCGTTTCCTCGAAGCCTTCTCGTCATCGTCAGCCTGCTGTCGCTGGCGGTGGCGGCGTCGCTTCTGCTCACCCAGCGCGATTACAAGCGGATGCTGGCGTATCACAGTGTCGAGCACATGGGCCTGATCGCGCTCGGGGCGGCGGCAGGCTCGCCACTGGCCATAGGCGCCGTGTTGCTCCACGTCCTGGGCCACGGCCTCGCCAAGGGCGTCTTGTTCCTTGCCTCGGGGGAGATCCTCTTGACCGAGGGCACGAGCGAGATCGAGCACGTCCCCGCGCTGCTCAGCCGCCGACCCGTGCTCGGAGGCATCTTCGCATTCGGCCTCGTCGCTCTCCTCGGCTTCCCGCCGTTCAGCCTGTTCGTCAGCGAGCTCAACATGTTGCGCGCCGAGTTCGAGGTCGGCCTCGGCTGGGCGGCTGCCGTTTCCTTGGTCTGCATGGCGGTGATCTTCGGTGCCGTGATGTCTCATGGTCGCCACATGTTGCTCGGCCCGAAGGGCACGGCCACACCGGCGATGACGCCGGCGGTGGTGGCCGTACCCCTCATCGGCGGGCTGGTGGGCTGTGCGTTCATCGGCATCTCCGCGTGGCCCCTTCAGTCGCTGCTCCACGCCGCTGCCAGGATCGTGGCGCCATGACCGAGCCGATCCAGGTGTTGTCAGGCCTCGACAGTGACAGCGACAGCGCCGGTGAAGCGCGGCGCTCCGTCCAGGTGCCGGCCGACGAGCTCGCGGCGGTGGCTGAGGTGTTGCTGCGTCAGGGGTATCGGTTGGCGCTCGTGGCGGCAGTCGACCAGCCCGGGCCGCTTCGCGTGGTCTATCTGTTTACCTCGGGACCCCCGGACCGCCGCGTTGAGTTGGTGGTGGCCGTCGACCGCGGGTGTCCGGAGATCCCCTCGCTAGCCGATCTCTCGTTCCCCGCCAGTCGCTTCGAGCGCGAGTTCCACGATCTCTTCGGCATCGTGCCGGTGGGCCACCCGTTCCTCCGGCGCCTCGTCCTCCACCAGCACTGGCCCGAGGGTTGGCACCCGATGCGGCGTGATGCCGGCCCCGCGCCAGCCTTGGTGGACGACGTGGGCCCGTACCCATTCGTCGAGGTCCAAGGTGCGGGCGTCTACGAGATCCCGGTCGGCCCCGTTCACGCCGGGCTCATCGAGCCCGGTCACTTCCGCTTCTCGGTGGTCGGCGAGACCATCTTGAAGATGAAGGCGCGCATGTGGTTCGTCCACAAAGGCATCGAGCGGCTGTTCGAGGGCCGGGACGTCCAAGGCGGCCTCGAGCTCGCCGAGCGGGTCTCCGGCGACACCGCTGTCGGCCACGGGCTGGCCTACTGTCTGGCGGTAGAGGAGGCCTGCGGCATTCAGGTACCGGCGAGGGCCTCCGAGCTGAGGGTCGTGCTGCTCGAGTTGGAGCGGCTCTACAATCACGTGGCCGACGTCGGCGCGCTGTGCAACGACGTCGGATTCGGACTCGTCCAAGCCAAGGCGCTCACGCTGCGGGAGCGGCTGTTGCGGCTCAACAGATCAGTGACCGGCCACCGACTGCTCCGTGGTGGCGTGCGGCCGTCAGGCGCGTGCGTATACTCGTTGCCGGGCGAGGCGGAGTTGACCGAGATCGGCGCGCAGTTCCACGAGCTCGTGGATCTCGCCCTCGGCCAGAGCACTGTCATGGACCGATTCACCGGGACGGCCGCGCTCGATCTTGTCGACGTCGACGCTCTTGGTGTCCTTGGTGTTGTCGCCCGCGCCTCGGGTTCTCGGTTCGATGCTCGGGTGGCTCATCCCCTCGGCGAGCCGCTCCCCGGATTCCACCCGGTCGGAGCAACCACTGGCGACGTGCTCGCCCGCTTCCAAGTGCGCATCAGGGAGTTCGATGCGTCCGTGGCCCTGCTCGCCGACTACTGCGAGCGATCCGGGCCGCTGCAGGCCCTCGGCTCGGGCCGACCCGTGACGAAGGCGGGGACCGGCTCGGGAATCGTCGAAGGCTGGCGCGGTACGATCGTGCATCGGGTGGAGGTGGACCGCTCCGGCCGGTTCACCCGGGTGAAGGTCGTCGATCCCTCGTTCTTCAACTGGCCCGCACTATCGGTCGCACTCGCCGACACGATCGTCCCGGACTTCCCGCTCGTCAACAAGAGCTTCAACCTGTCGTACGCGGGCAACGACCTGTGAGAGGAGAGGGGTGCGCGACCATGAGCGGTGACGACCTCGCCATTCCGTTAGGCTCCCGAACGACGATCCGTCGCCGGAACGACGCCCCCCCTGGGCGTGGTGGCCCGAGAATCGAGACAACGCGGTGAGCACCACTCCGATCTACCAAGTGAAGGCCGAGTTCTTCAAGACGCTCGGTCATCCGGCACGCATCCGAGTGCTCGAAGTGCTGCGTGACGGCGAGCGCTCCGTCGGCGAGCTGGTTCCGGCTGTCGGCATCGAGGCGTCCCACTTGTCCCAACAGCTCGCCGTCCTCCGCCGGGCGAACCTCGTCCAGACTCGCAGGGAGGGGACCAGCGTCCTGTACTCGGTGGGGGACCCCATGATATTCGAGCTGCTCGACGTGGCTCGCCAGATCCTCACCTCGTCGCTCGACAACACCCGCGCCCTTCTTGCCGAGCTCGAGGAGCCGGAGCCCTCCTAGTCCCAACCGTCGGTCCGGAGCGCGATGGTTCAATGGTGTGGCAGATGCAACACGGCCAATGCGCCGGGCGGGTTGGTGTAGACGGCACCTTGGCCGAGTGGCAATCCGGCGGTGCAGAGCTTGACGCCGTTGGTGAGTTACGCGGGGACCTCCATCATCGGGACCAGTGGCCGGGCGCCAAAAGCTGGGTCATTCGCCGGCCCACATGGATCACCAACAGACCCATTCCGATGAGTACCACGTCGAGTCCGAGCCATAGCCCAAACCCGAGCAGTACGAGCACGACCACCCTCACAGGCTCACCCCCCCATTCCAAGCACGGTGCAGCGGGAACACAGTCACGTCTGGGCCGCCCCGGCTGCGGCAAAGGCTAGGGAGGTCGCTGCTTCGGCGCAAGTTCCCACCAGATAGCAACTTCCCCGCAACCGCGTTCGTATCGCGGAAAATATATTACTGAGCCTTGGGGGAGGGGAAGAAGGTGGCTCGGATGGAGCTGCGCAGACGCAGAGTCCCACGCCAGGTAGCCGGTTGGTTCGGCAAGTGCATCGTTGAAGACGACCCGGGGGCGAGCTGGTCGGAGTGTCGGGTGATCGACATTTCGATCATCGGCGCCGGTCTCGAGGTCTTCGGCTTCGTATACAGCGATCTCGTCGGCCGGCGCCTCACTGTCGAGGTCCAAGCACCGACCGGCGCGTCAGTCAGCGTTCGGTTCACCGGCGAGATCAAGAACGCCGGTGTCGTGCCCAATGGCGGGGTGCGACTCGGCCTTGAATTTCTCGGTCTCTCCGAGAGTGAGCGATCGATCCTCGACATGCTCGAGCAGATGCAGGTGGCCTGGTAGCGGGAGCTTCGGCAGCCTGGTCCGGACGGCATGGCCTGAGCCCATGCATCTCGAATCCGGGGCCTGCTCGAGCAGCCGAGCTCACGCGTCGGCCGGCTCCCACTCGACCTCGACCCGATGTCTCAGATCGCCAAGAGCGCTCTCGACGGCCAGGCGGAGGTGTGCCGGAAGCTCTCGGGTCGTGGGCCCCAGCGACAGGCGGACGTGAACCACATCTCCCCAACCATGTCGGATCTCGAGCTTTGCGAGAAGTCCTGGTCCTTCGTCCGGGAGCGAGTGCAAGATCGCGGCCAGTACCCGCTTTGTCGTATCGGCGGAAAGCATCCATCAGAGCCTGCCCCAGTCCCGACCGTGGTGCCAGAGTCAAAGGTCCCTCCCCCCGAGACAATCCCGGAGCTCCCGATACCAACTTCTGGCCTCGGACTACACGCCATCGGCAGTGGAGGCTGTCCGATGTAGTCGTAGGTCCGCTCGGCGGGCCGCGGCCGCCACTTCGAGGTGGACCCGAGGGCCGTGATGGTGCGGGTGCCTTGCTCGTTGGGCTCAGCCGGGGCTCAGCCGGGGCTCAACTCGGCTCGCCCGTGCTTCATGACGGTCACCCCGTTCTGGGTCGCCTCAAAGGCGAGGACGCGGCCCCCGTCCTCGGTGCGGCCGGCGTCGTAAACGTCGACGACGAGCTGTTGGCGAGGGAAGGCGGGGGACGAGAACCGCCCTGCAAGGCTGCGCAACCGGTCGGGATCCCCGTCGGCGCCGATCCTCACTACAGCCCCGCTGCACATCGCGAAGGTGCATAGACCCTGCAGGATCTTGCCCGGGTACCCTTCGAGGCGGGCGGCCTCGTCGTCGATCGAATGTGGGACATGGTCCGTCGACACACCTGCGTACCGGAAGGTCTGGTCTCCCGCCACGTCGAAGGTGTGGGCTCCGATCGCACGGTCTCGTGCCTCTGCCGGAAAGGTGTGGTCCGCCAGATCGGGGCCGAGGCCCTTGTCGATGTTCCCACGGATGTGGAACGACGACCAGAGATGCTCCACCAGGGGGGCGCCCTGCAGGTCGCTCACCAGGATCCGCTGGGTGACCAGGGCACCACCGGGCGTCTGCCTCGCGCTATGGGTGGTCGCTCGCCACTGCAGCTCCATCCCGGGTCGAACGGGATTGGAGAGCAACACGCTGTGCTCGCCGTGAACGCCTCCGAGGGCACCTCTGATCGCGCCGGGATCCGTTCCCCGGCGCTGCGCCTCCCAGCACGCCGGGATGACGAGCGCCACCGTGTACAGGGGCGGTACCGCTTCGCCGCGCAGGTAGGCGTCGTTGGGCTCGTTGGTAGCCAGGGCGTACGCAATCGCGGCGTCCTCGTCGACCCGTCCCTCGTACCGATCGTAGGTCGTCCCCACGTGAATGGTCGGCTTGGTCACAGCGAGCATGGTAGCTACGCCAGGGCGGTGGGCCGTGAGCCCCCCTGCGCCGATGACCGGGTGGGGCGTTATGGTCCGAGCATCCGTCACGCCGCGCCAGCGGGCGTCGAGGGCTGAACGAGAGGAGTTCGTCGTGGCAGAGGTGAAGTTCGGGTGGCTCTCCCCTGTGGCCGGTCACGCAGGGAGCAACTTTCAGCCCATCGTGATGTACCAGGAGGAGCGCATCCTCCCCGAGGCGTTGCCTCACTTCGACTCGGTATGGATCGCCGACCACTTTTACGGCTTCGATGCCGACAAGAGGGAGGGCTTCCTCGAGGGCTGGACCACGTTGACGTGGCTGGCGGCGAAGTTCCCCGGCGTCATGTTGTGCCATCACGTGTTGGGCAGCGGTTACCGCAATCCTGCCCTTCTCGCCAAGATGGCCTCGACGCTGCAGGTGCTCTCGGGCGGGCGGTTCATGCTGGGCATCGGCGCCGGGTGGCGCGGGGAGGAGTACAGCGCCTACGGTTTCGACTTCCCGAAGGCCTCGGTCCGCCTCCACCAACTCGAAGAGGTCGTTCAGATCTGTCGCCTGATGTGGACCGACGACCATCCCACGTTCAGCGGCAGGTACTTCAAGATCGAGGACGCCGCGGCCACACCCCGCCCGCAGGTCGCCCCGCCCGTCTGCATCGGTAGCTCCGGCGAGAAGATCGGCCTCCCGATCGTGGGGCGACAGGCCGACCTGTGGAATGGCGCGTACATGGGCGATGACGACAGTTGGCTGCGAAAGCGAGATATCGTCCACGCCGCCGCGGTCGAGGCCGGCAGGGACCCGTCCGACATCGAGATCACCGTCACCTCTGCCGGTGACCTTCCGGAGTCCGACGCCGACTCCGAGCAGTGGATCGAAAGGTTGACCCACCTTCGCGAGCTCGGCGTGTCGTATTTCGTGATGGACTTCGGCCATCCCCTTCACGTCGAGCCCGTCCTGCGCTTCGCCGAACAGGTCGTCGGCCCCATGAAAGCCGGGGTCGGTAGCTGAACGTGGCGCCGCCGCTCCCGTCACCGTCGGCCGTACGACGGGGGGTGACCCGGTGCGGCCCGCAGAGGTTTCCACCGTGACGAGCCCACTGATACGGTCTCGGAAGAGCAGGACCGGACACGGCGACTCGTGGCCCACCTCCTGCGAGCCACAGGCCGGATCGGAGGCGTGATGCGAGGACAGACGCGGGCCCATCGCACGTCGTGCGTTCGCCCTGCAACGGTCGAGCCGCCGGCTCGCACCGGCGCGCGGTGCCAGGAACACCGGGCCGCCGTCTGATGGGGAGCCTGCGGCGTTTCGTACCGTGGTGCCTCCTCCTGCTGGTGGCGTTGGGCGCCGGGTTGGGGCTCGGGCTGGGTCTGGCGGGTTCACCGTCACAGGTTCAGAACGCGGGGGCCACGTCCGAGCGGACGTATTACGTGTCCCTCGGCGATTCGTATGCGGTCGGTTATCAGCCCGGTCCCGGACCGACGCTCCATGGCTACGCGAACTTCGTCGCGAGGGACGCGCGGGCGCTCGGACACGATTTCACGCTCGAGAACTTCGGGTGCGCGGGGGCCACCACCGCGTCGATCCTGAACCAGGTCGGATGTATCGTGCCCGCGATCGGCGGCGCACCGTACGCCGGGAGGACCCAGCTGGGCGCCGCCGAGCAGTTCATCGCCGACCATCACGGCCGGATCGGCCTGATCACCGTGTCGATCGGCGGCAACGACGTCACTGCCTGCGCGGTTGCGTCGAGCCCCCTGACGTGCATCGGCGCGGCGGTGAGCACCATCGAGACGAACGTCGCCCGGGTGGCGAGCGGTCTGCGCTCGGCCGCAGGTCCGGACGTTCCGATCATCGGGTTGACGTACCCCGACGTGATCCTCGGGAAATGGGTGTACCCCCCGGTGAGCCAGAGCCTGGCCGAGCTCTCCGTCGTTGCGTTCAGGAACCTGCTCAACCCTGCCCTCCAGCGTACCTACGCGTCGGCGCAGGCCAGCCTGGTGGACGTCACGGCCGCGACCGGTGCCTACGTCCCGCTCACCCGAACCGTCTCGGCGAGCCCCTACGGGACCATCCCCTACGCAGTGGATCAGGTCTGCAAGCTCACGTACTTCTGCTCCCAGGGGAACATTCACGCCGACACCGCGGGGTACGAGCTCATCGGCCGGCTGATCGTGACGCAGCTGTCGCATTCCCGCTAGCCCCGGCACTCCCGCCGCGTCACCGACGTTCCCTGCTCCGCTACCGCCGCCCGTTCGCGGGCTCCCGACCTCCTCCCGGCCCCGGGTGCCGCAAGATCGGGATCGGGACTATCGCCTCTGGTGCGGGCAGCCGGTGAGGCGGACACTCGAACCGAGGGCGAGGAGGTTGGCCATGGAGTTTCGCGACCGCGTCGAGGCCGGCAGGCGTCTGGCCGACAGGCTGCTGTACCTCGGAGACCAGGATGTGGTCGTTCT
>Ga0307374_10003048_pt1 | contig 29092 bp, 24 predicted proteins | sample OX3MG_FD_202532 | JGI IMG/M metagenome (GOLD analysis project Ga0307374, IMG submission 202532) | Soil microbial communities from Risofladan, Vaasa, Finland - OX-3 | ecosystem: Environmental > Terrestrial > Soil > Coastal area > Acid sulfate soil | place: Finland: Risofladan, Vaasa | collected... | reverse complement strand
ACGACCGGCGCTCGGCCGTCAGCCTTCCCGAGATAGCGTATCTTGGCGTGCTGCCCGGCACCGGCGGCCTCACCCGCCTGGTCGACAAGCGCAAGGTGCGCCGCGACCTCGCCGACGTTTTCGCCACGCTGGCCGAAGGCGTGCGCGGCGCACGCGCGGTCAAATGGGGCCTGGTCGACGCGGTGGCGCCGCGCTCACGCTTCGCCGAGGCGGTGGCCGAGCGCGTGGCGTCGCTGGTCGACCCGGCGCGCGCGGGACGCGCCGGCGTCGCGCTCGACGCACTCGCCCCCGCCGAGAGCGGGACTGAAATCCGTTACCGGCATCTCACGCTGCGCCTCGATCTCAGCCGGCGCCTGGCCGAGTTGAGTATCGACGGACCGCAGGGCGTGCCGGCAATTCCAGCCGAAGCGGCGGCGCTCGGCGCGGATTTCTACCCGCTGCGGCTTTTCCGCGAAATCGACGACGCGCTCCTGCGCTTGCGCTTCAACTATCCGGCGATCGGATTGGTGCTGATCAAATCCGCGGGCAGCCTCGACCGCGTGGTCGAACTGGACCGCGCGCTGTGGAAACGGCGCGGCGACTGGTTCGTCAACGAGACGCTCTTGCTGATGAAACGCGTGCTCAAGCGCCTCGACCTCACCGCCAAAAGTTTCTTTGCGCTGGTCGAGCCGGGGTCATGCTTTGCGGGCTCGATGTTCGAGCTCGCGCTCGCCGCCGACCGCATCTATATGAAGTCGGGCGTCGACGCGCGCATCGCAACCGGTGCTCTCAATGGCGGCGCGCTCCCGATGGGCAACGGACTAAGCCGTCTGGAAACGCGTTTCATCGCCGACCCGGCGCGCGCCGCAGCGCTCGCCGCCGGCGGCACGTTCGACGCGGACGCGGCGCTGGCGGCGGGGCTGGTGACTGCCGCGCCGGATGAGCTGGACTGGGAGGAAGAGCTGCGTCTGGCGATAGGCGAGCGGCTTTCGCTCTCGCCCGACGCGCTTACCGGGATGGAAGCGAGCATCCGCTTCGCGGGGCCGGAGACGATGGAAACGCGGATTTTCGGACGGCTCTCGGCGTGGCAAAACTGGATCTTTCAGCGGCCCAACGCGATCGGCGAGCATGGCGCGCTCAAGCTATACGGCCAACCGCAAAGCCCGCAGTTCGATTACACACGCACCTAAGCCAACTCGCGCGCCGGCCGCGCGGCGCGCCGGAGTCTCAGCCATGAACGCCGACATCCCCAACAACGTCGATCTCGATCACGACCAGCAGTTGCGCCGCGCGCTCGCAACGTGGCATCCACGCTTTCTTCAGTGGTGGAACGAGGTCGGCCCCGACGGCTTCGACACTTCCACCGTCTACCTGCGCACGGCGATCAGCGCGTCGGCCGACGGATGGGCCAACTACGCGTATGTGAGGATGCCGGAGTACCGATGGGGCATCTTTCTGGCGCCGCCGGAGAACCGCAAAATCGGTTTCGGCGACAATCCGGACGCCGATCCGTGGCAGCAGGTACCGGGCGAGTTTCGCAAGGAGCTGCGCCGCATCATCGTGACCCAGGGCGACACCGAGCCGGCCTCAGTCGAGCAACAGCGCCATCTGGGCCGGACCGCGCCGTCGCTCTACGATCTGCGCAACCTCTTCCAGGTCAACGTCGAGGAGGCGCGCCATCTGTGGGCGATGGTCTATCTGCTGCACCGCTTCTTCGGGCGCGACGGCCGCGAGGAGGCCGACGAGTTGCTCACCCGGCGCAGCGGCCATCGCGACCATCCGCGCATCCTGACCGCGTTCAACGCGCCGATCCGCGACTGGCTGGATTTCTACTGCTTCGCGATGTTCACCGACCGCGATGGCAAGTATCAGCTCGAATCGCTCTCCGAAAGCGGCTTCGACCCGCTCTCGCGCACCACGCGCTTCATGCTCACCGAAGAGGCGCATCACATGTTCGTCGGCGAAACCGGAGTGCAGCGCGTCGTGCAACGAACCGCCGAGCTGATGAAGCAGTCGGGGCGCGCCGACCTCCACGCGCTCGGCGGTATCGAGCTCGCGGTCATCCAGAAGTACATCAACCTGTGGTACTCCGAGAGCCTCGATCTGTTCGGCGCGGAGGATTCGAGCAACGCGGCCACTTACTTCGCGGCCGGAATCAAGGGGCGCTACCGCGAGCACACCGCCAACGTCTACCGCGAGCATCGCGCGCTGGAGGGCGAGTACGAGCTGCGCCTGCCCGGCGGCGCGGGCGAGCGGATTCCGCTGCGCCGCGCGATGAATGCGATCCTGCGCGACGCGTACGTGCAGGATTGCGAGCGCGGGCTTGCGCGATGGAACCGCGAACTGGCGGCGCGCGCTCTCGAGCAGCGGCTCGCGCTGCCGCACGCGGGCTTCAATCGCAAGGTCGGCGCGTACGCGGGAGAGAGCTGCGACCCGCGCGGAAACGTGCTTGCGGCCGAGGAGTTCGCAGTACGCCGTGGTGAGTGGCTGCCGACCGAGGAAGATCGCGCGCGCAACGCCGAGCTGATGCAGCCGGTGTACGAGCCGGGCAAAATTGCGGGATGGATCGCGCCGCCGGCCAAGGGCATCAACGGCCAGCCGCCGGATTTCGAGTACGTGATCCTGAGCTAGCCCGAAGGTGAAAGCCCGTCACATAGTTGTAATCGCACTTGGCATAGCGGGTGCAGCCTACCTGTTTGGCGGCGCAGAGATTTTTACTTTCACAGGGATCGCCCGCTTGACCTTTCGTCGTCGCGGCAAAACGCCGCGGTGAGATCCGAGCACTCGCGGCTCGCGTTCAGCCACGGTCGCGCAGCACGCGGCGCAGAATCTTGCCGTTGGCCGTCTTGGGCAGGTCCGCCATGAATTCGATCTGATGCGGCACCTTGTAGGGCGCGATCACGGCGCGCACGTGATTGCGGATTTCCTCGGCCAGCGCGTCGGAGGCCGGATGCCCCGTGCGCAGCGCGACGAAAGCTTTCACCAACGCACCGATCCGCGGATCGGGAATTCCCACCACTGCCGCTTCGAGCACCGCCGGATGCTCCAGCAGGGCCGACTCGACCTCCTTGGGCGAAACCAGGTAAGCGCGGCTCTTGATCAAATCGTCGGCGCGCGCGACGTACCAGAAGTAGCCGTCGGCGTCGACATACGCGATGTCCTGCGTGTAGTACCAGCCCTCGCGATTCACCGCGGCCCATCGCGCCGCCGCCTTGCGATAGCCCAGCGACAGCCCAGGATGGCTGTTGCCAAACACCAGATGGCCCGGCGCGCCGCGTTTTTGTTCGTGACCCTCATCGTCGAGGATCGCAGCCTCGTAGCCGCTAAGCGGTTTGCCCATCGAGCCCGGCCGGACTTCCATCCCGATCCGGTTGCCGATGAAGATATGCGTCTCGGTCTGGCCGATTCCGTCGTAAATCGTCACGCCAAAGCGGCGAACGAATTCGTTGAAGGTGTCGGCGGGCAGCGCCTCGCCCGCACTGACGCAAACGCGCAATGAGTCGAGCCGGTAGCGCCGCTCCGCGTCAGGCACCGCAAGCATCATCCTGTAGATCGTCGGGACCGCGGCGAAAACGGTCACGCGATGGCGCTCGATGGTCTCGAACGCGGCCTCGGGCGTGAAGCGGCCGTGGGGCACGACGATCGCCGCGCCTTCCATCAGCGGATAGAGACATCCGGAGCCGAGCGGATACATGAACGACCAGTCCTGTGGCTGGTAACAGACGTCGTTCGGGCTCATTCGTACCATCTCGCGGTTGTACGGATCCCCCGCCCCGATTAACCATCGATGGGCCTGCAGGACGCCCTTGGGATCGCCGGTAGTGCCGGAGGTGTAGATCACGAATGCGGGCTCGTCGCGATGCGTCCGCGCGGGAGCGAAATCCTCGGACGCGGCGGCCATCACACGCTCCCATGAAAGCATGCGCCGGCCGTCGAAACCGCCGCCGGCGGCATCCTCACCAGTCAGGATGATGTGGCGCAGCATCGGCGTGCGCGCGCTCACCGCCTCGATAGGGCCGAGCAGTTCGGGCGTCGAGACGGCGATCACCGCCTCGCTGTTGAGCAGAATCTTTTCGACCTCGTGATCGCGCAGGAGCGGGCCGGTCGGAAGCACGATCGCGCCAGCTTTGATCGTGCCGAGAATCGCGATCAGGGTGTCGAGACTGGTGCCCAGCCGCAGCATCACGTGATCGCCATGACCGACGCCGAGCGCGCGCAGCGCGTTGGCGAAGCGGTTGGTGAGCGCGCGAAGATCGGCGAAGGTGTACGCGCGGCCCGCGGCCCATGCGGCGACCCGCGCGCCGCGTCCTTCCTCGACGTGGCGGTCGACGACGTAGCCCGCGAGGTTGAGCCACTCGGGAATTTCCAGATAGCCGCGGACACTCGTTGGTTCGGAGCTCATCGCAAATTCACCATGCGTCTGGGATGCGCGATTCGCGCGCCGCGTCGATTACCCGGCCACGCGCATCCGCGCCGGGGCCGCTTTCACCGCGCGCACGATTCCCTGGTACCCGGTGCATCGGCAGAGCCCCGCGGAGAGCGCCTCGCGAATTCCCTCTTCGTATGGCTCCTTGAGCGGCAGGTCGGCGACAAAGACGCCGCGCCCGGTCAGCAGGCGCGGATCTTCGAGGCGCTTAAGCGGCGGTCCGGCCCACAGTGCCATGGTTGCCCGTTTTGGGATCGCGCGCGAAAGCGGATGCCCTCCCATCCGTCTCGGGCCTACGTTATGTTGATGGAGCGATTTTCGTCAACGAGACAGTCCGGCCGTCCGCAAGCTGTTCCGCGGCGGCGCAGGACTCCCAAAGATTTACAACGGATTTATCACGGATTGGGCAGATGATTCGTAGAGCGATGGGTACGGCGGCGCTGATCGTCTTCGGCGTGATCTGCGCGGGGCTGATCGCCGAGGCTGGCGTGCGAATCGCCAACCGCTATTTCCCCTACTTCTATTGTTATGACGCCGCGCGCGGATGGGGACTGCGGCCCAACACCGCCGGCTATTATCGGCGCGAGGGCGCCTCCTACGTCGAGATCAACAGCGATGGCTTTCGCGGCCCCGAGTTCGCCCGGGCCAAACCGCCCGACACCGTTCGCGTAGCGGTGCTCGGCGATTCCTATACCGAGGCGATCCAGGTGCCGTATGAGGATACTTTCGCTTCGGTCGCGGCGCGCAAGCTCGCGCAGTGTCCACTGCTCAAGGGGCGACGCGTCGAGGCGCTCAACTTCGGCGTCGACGGCTACGGCACCACGCAAGAGCTGGTGACGCTGCGCGAGAAAGTGTGGGCCTACCACCCGGATATCGTGGTGCTCGCGATTTTTCTGGGCAACGACGTGCGCAACAACTCGGTCACGCTGGAAGGCAACCAGTGCCGGCCGTTCTACGTCGCGCGCGACGGCAAGCTCGTGCCGGCCGGGCCGTTCGGAAGCTCGAATTCGTTTCGCCTGTGGTGCATGGCGCGCTTCGACTACCGCAAGGCCGGGATGCTCTCGCTGCTCAAAGGAGCATGGACGATCTTGCGCGCCCACAACCAGGAGCCGACTGCCGCACTACCTGTCGAAGCCGCGATCAACTATGACATCTACAAACCGCCCGCCGACCCGGCCTGGCGCAACGCCTGGCAGGTCACCGACGAGCTGATCGAGGAAATCCATCGCGAGGCCGCCCAGCACGACGCGGCATTTCTGGCCGTGACGCTCGACACCAGCATCCAGGTATGGCCGGACCCGCAGGTACGCAAAAATTTCATGAAGCGAATCGGCGTGAGCGACCTGTTCTACCCGGATCGCCATATCGCCGCGCTCGGCGAGCGCGACGACTTCGACGTGCTGACGCTGGCCGAGCCGCTGTACCAGTACGCCCAGGCGCATCATGCTTTCCTGCACGGCTTTACGAACAGCAAGATCGGCTTCGGCCACTGGAACCTCGAGGGCCATCGCGTGGCCGGCGAGCTTATCGGCGAACGGCTGTGCGCGATGCTCAAGGCGGGCAAGTGCGCAAGCTGCGCTGCCGGGTCGGCGGGAGCGCCCGGTTTAACGGGCGCTCCCGACGACCCGGCCCACGGCGCCGTAACACACTAGTGTCCTAAGTTTGAAGTTCGGCGAGGCAGCAATTATTGCGAGCGCTCGGCCTTCTCCCAAAACATATGTGGATGACGAGCTCTTGTATGCAACATATCAATGGGACAGCGCGCTAGCCGCGCGCGCCCGGGGACAGCGCGCTAGCCGCGCGCGCCCGGGGACAGCGCGCTAGCCGCGCGCGCCCGGCGTGGCGGCCGTGCGAAATCCCGCGCATTGCCTTTACCCTCGGCACTCTGGTCGAATGACGCGCAACCGTGAACAGCCCACTCCTAGTGTCCTCGCTCGATAGCCGCCAAATCCGCCGGCTGCCCGGCGCCGCGATCGCGAGGCTGGTGGTCAGATTGGCGGCGATAACGGTTGTTGCGGCGATGGTCGCGGCCGGCCCCGCGATCGGTCCGGGACGCGCTTGCGCGCAGTCCACCCCCGCCCCGAATGCCGACGTGCAGATTGGCCCCAGTCCGGGCCTGCAACCCGCGAGCGGGGAGCGCGAAGTCCTGGAGGCCGGCGCCACCCTGGAGCAGCTTGCGCGGGCCAACTTTGGCGATCTCAACGACGCCGAGCTGAAACTCGTGCATGCGGCGCCGCGGCGCGCGCTTTTGTGGGTAGGTCCGAACAACGACGTCACCAGCGCCGCCAACGATCCGTCAAACGCCTCGCAATGGCCGCCCTCCCGGACGATCCGCGCGGCGCTCCTGCGATGGCTCGTCGCCGACCCGCAGGCGCGTCCGTACGTCCATCCAAGCGGTATCGGCATCGGTGGCGCGGTGATCGACGGGCAACTCGACCTCTCCTACCTGACGCTCGACGCGCCGCTCACGATAATCAGTTCGGCAATACCCGGGGGAATCGACTTCTCTTTCGCTCATCTGCAGGGTCTCGATCTCGCGCGCGATGTGACGGGGCCCATCACCGGCGACCGCGCGACGATTGCGGGCGACCTCCAGTTGACCGGCGGAACATACGGCCCGATCTCCGGCGACCGCGTCGCGATTACGGGCGACCTCCAGTTGGTCGGCGGAGACTACGGACCGGTCAGCCTTTTTCGCGCCGAGATCGGCGGCAGTCTCGATTGCAGCGACGGACGCTTCGTGGGCGGACCCGATCCGCTGTCGATCGTGGAAGCGACAATCAAGGGCGACGCGTCGTTCAACAACGGCTTCAGCACCAGCGGCGTGGTGGACCTGACGCTCGCACAAATCGGCCGCGGCCTCAGCTTCAAGGACGCGCACTTCATCGGAGCGGGCGTCAACGGGCTCAATGCCGACCGCGCGACGATCGATGGAACCTTCTACTGGGACAGCATCGCGCGCACGCCCGGCACCGAGCTAAATCTGACCAATGCGCGCGCCGCGGCGCTGTGGGACGACGCCGCAAGCTGGCCGGCCACCGGCAACCTGTTCATCGACAATTTCGTCTACGGCGACATCAGCGGCGGACCCACCGACGCGCGGGTCCGGCTGTCCTGGCTCGCGCGCCAGCCCCCCGGTTATCGGCCGCAGCCGTACGGCCAGCTCGCGAAAGTGATGCGCGAGCGCGGCTCCGATGTCGGCGCGGTCGACGTGATGATGGCCAAGGAGAAGGCGCGCCGCAACCAGGGCGGGCTCGGATGGGGCGAACGGCTGTGGAGCCGGGTGCTCGACGTCACTATCGGTTATGGCTACCGGCCGATGCGCGCGCTCTGGTGGATCTTCTTCTTCGTCGCGCTGGGCTGGGTGCTGTTCGGATTGGGCTACCATGAGCGGGCGATCACGCCAACCGAACCCGAGGCTTACGATTGTTTCATCAAGAACGGCGAGCCGCCGCGCCACTACCCGCCGTTCAACGCGATCGTCTATTCGCTGGAGAATTTCCTGCCGATAGTCGATCTGCATCAGGGAGCATACTGGAGGCCCAATCCGCGCCACGGGACGGGCGGACGGATACGCGCGCTCTCGGGCACCCTGCTCCGATGGTACCTGTGGGTGCATATTCTCGCCGGATGGATTATCACTCCGTTGCTCGCCGCGGGGCTCACGGGCCTGGTGCGTCCGGACTGAGGCTCTCGGTTCGCGCCGCCCCGCCTGCCGTTTTGGAGATCGCGCACGGAGGTATGCTAGAGAAAGAGGGAGCGTCTTGCGTGCCGCGAAGCTGAATCTTGCGGCCGGCGGGCGGGTATTCGAATTTTCAGGTCGCATGGCCTGCGCGCGCTCGCAGGCGCAACGGGAGGTGAACGGTGGCATCGATCGAATTCGGCGTGGCGCTGACCTCGGTCAAGGGAGTGGTTCAGTTCGCGCGGCTCGCCGAGCGGCTCGGCTACGACTATCTGACCTGCGGCGAGCATGTGATGTTTCACGGGCCGGTATCGAACTCGCTTATCGCGTTGTCGGTGGCCGCGGGAGCGACCGAGAAGATCAAGCTGATGAGCTCGATCGTGCTGCTGCCGCTGTATAATCCTGTGATGCTGGCCAAGCAGGCGGCGGTGCTCGACGTCGCCTCCGGCGGGCGCTACCACATGGGCGTCGGAATCGGCGGCGAGTTCCCCAAGGAGTTCGAGGCCATCGGCGTGCCGGTCAAGCAGCGCGGCTCGCGCTCCAACGAAGCGCTCGAGGTAGTGCGCAAGCTGTGGACGGAAACAAACGTCAGCTTCGAGGGTCGCTACACGCGCTTTTCCGGCGTCACGCTGGAGCCGGCGCCCGCCCAGAAGCCCCATCCGCCGATCTGGGTTGCCGGACGCAAGGAGCCCGCGATGCGCCGCGCGGCAAAGTATGCCGACGGCTGGCTGCCCTATATGTACACGCCCGAAATGCTGCACGAGAGCCTGGGCAAGATCGACGCGTTCGGCCGCGAAGCGGGGCGTGACATGAGCGCGTTTCGCCCGGGCCTTTTCATCTTCACTTCGGTCTACCCCGATCGCAAAGAGGCCGAGGAAGTTGCGGCGCGCTCGCTCGGCAAAAATTACGCGCAGGACTTCTCCAAAATCGCCGGCCGCTACGTGCTTTACGGCAGCCCCGAGGATTGCCGCAAGCGGTTGCGCGAATACATCGACGCCGGCGCGCGCAGCGTGATGTTCAGTTGGGCCTGCCGCCACGACGACATCGAACGCAACATGGAAACGATCGCCAAAGAGGTCATTCCGGCGTTTCGCTAATTGCCCGCGTTCCGCTAATTCATCGAGGCACCATCCCATGGCAGGCTCTCCAACGGAATCCGCAAAAGGACCACTGAGCGGCATCCGCATCGTCGACCTCACGCAGAATCTTTCGGGTCCGATGGCGACGATGATCCTTGGCGACCAGGGCGCCGACGTGATCAAGATCGAGCCGCCGGGAATCGGCGACTTCACGCGCGCGATGGGCGGCACCAAGCGCGGCATCGCGCCGGGCTTCGCGGTGCTCAACCGCAACAAGCGTTCGGTGGCGCTCAACCTGCGCTCGCCGCGCGGCGTGGAACTGCTCAAGCGGCTGGTCGCGCGCGCCGACTTGTTCGTGCAGAACCATCGCCCCGGCGTCGCCGAGCGTATGGGGGTGGGCGAAGCGGCACTGCGCGCGGTCAAGCCCGACCTCGTTTACGTTTCGATTAGCGGCTTCGGCGAAAGCGGCCCGTATGCCGATCAGCGGGTTTACGATCCGGTGATCCAGGCGCTCTCGGGCCTCGCCGCGATCCAGGCCGATGTCGAAACCGGCCGCCCCCACATGATCCGCCTCATCATCCCGGACAAGGTCACGGCGCTGACCGCGGCGCAGGCGATGACGGCGGCGCTGCTGGCGCGCCTGCGCACCGGCCAGGGGCAACATGTGCGTCTGGCGATGCTCGACGCGGTGATCGCGTTCCTGTGGCCGGAAGGGATGGCGGCGTACACCTTCGTCGGGAACAATCGCGCCAGCCTCCGCGCGGCCAGAGCGCGCGAGCTTATCTTCGAGACCACCGACGGCTACATCACGGCGGCCGCCAACACCGACTCCGAATGGCAGGGGATGTGCCGGACGCTGGAGCGGACTGAGTGGCTGGGCGACGAGCGCTTCAAAACGCCGGTCGACCGCATCCGCAACGCCGACGTGCGCCTCGAGATGACCGCCGAAGTCCTGAAGACGAAAAGCTCCGCGCAATGGCTCGAGCGCCTGCGCGCCAACCAGGTGCCGGCCGCGCCCGTGCTCAGCCGCGAGGAGGTGCTGCGCGATGCGCAGGTCGTGGCCAACCGGATCATCGTGGAATCCACCCATCCGCACGCGGGGCCGATGCGCCAGCCGCGTCCGGCGGCGCGCTTCGAACGCACTCCGGCCGCGCTCAGCCGCTTCGCGCCGCTGCTCGGCGAGCATACCGACGAAGTGCTGGCCGAGGCGGGTGTCGCGTCAGACGAACTGGCGGCGCTCCGCGCGGAGGGCGTAATCGCGTAAATCGCACTGCGGGCCGGCCGCTGGCGTTGAGGCGGGTGTCAGTTGAGGGCGGGTGTCAGCGGCGCTTCATCGCTTCGAAGCCGCCGATCAGGTCGAGGATCTCGGTGGTGACCGACTCCTGACGTATCCGGCGTGCCATTCGATTGAGTTCCGAACTCTTGTTTTCGATATTTTCGTGTGCGGCTTCCATCGTGCGGAAGCGTGCCGCGTTCTCGCTGGCAAACGATTCCATCGCCGCCGCCTCCAGCATCGCGAACATGTACTCCGCCGCGAGTTCGTCGAACAGGCGCCGCGGCTTCAGGTTCACGATCGGGGGTATCTCGGAACGCTTCTCTTCAACCGCTGGCGCGCCGAGCGGCAGAAGTCTCAGCCTCTCGAGCGTGGCGCGATGGCCGGCCACTTCACGGGCAAAGAGCACATCGACGCTGGTACACGCTTGCTCAAGAAACCTGCGATACAGCTCGGCGGCCACCCGGCGGGCCGCCGCCGTGACCCCACCGCTATGGGTCGCCATGGGAAGCGTCAGTTCGGGGCGAAGCCCGTGCTCCAAGGCGCGCTGCGCGCCGCGAGTTCCAACGAAAATCAGATGGAGATTCGCTTCGCTGCGCGACGCTTCGCTGGCAACGCGAATAAGCAGCTCGTTGAAGCCCCCGCAGAATCCGTGTTCCGAGCAAAAAACAACGAGGCCCGGCCGCGGCTCGACGGGGATGCCGAGGCCGTCGTCGTCGGAGGATAAAAGACCGGCCGCGTCGGCCAGTGCGCGGCGGATTATCCCGATATAATCGCGCACCGCGCCGAGCGAGCGCTGGCTCTGTTGCAGTTGCACGGCGGCCATCGCTCGAATCGCCCCAACGATCTCGAGCAGTTCCTTGAGCGAGCCGATGCGGATCGAGATCTCCTGTGCCCGAGCCATCGCGGCGCCTATTTCGCCCGCGGACCGGCAGCGGCCCCCGCCGCGGAGCCGCCCAGGTGCGCGATGTGCTCCGCCATCAGCCGCAGCAGTGCCGCGCGCGCCGTGTCGTCGAGTATGCCGGTCGACCTGATTCGCTCGACCGGCGCCGCGCCCTTTTCGGCGAGCCACTGCGCGAGCGAGTTGCGGAATTCGGTCACCCGCTCCAGCGGCAGAGGATCGAGCATCCGCTCGTCGAGCGCGAGCAGCAGCGCGACCTGATGGGGCATCGCAAGGCCGGAAAACTGCGGCTGCGTGAGCACCGCGCGAATCCGGCGGCCGTGCTCGATCACGCGGCGCGTACGATCGTCGACCATCCCGCCGAAACGGGTGAAGATTTCGAGTTCGAGGAACTGCGCGTATACCAGGCGCAATTTCTCCGCCAGCTTTTGCATGGCCGGGGCCTGGGTTTTGCCGCCCACGCGCGATACGCTCCTGCCGATGTTCACGGCCGGCTTCTGACCCACGTGGAAGAGCCGCGGGTCGAGCACGATCTGCCCATCGGTAATCGAAATCAGGTTGGTGGGAATGTAGGCGGAAATATTGCCCTCCTCCGTCGCGGCAATCGGCAGCGCCGTCAGCGAACCGCCGCCGCGCTCGTGGTTCAGCTTGGCCGCGCGTTCGAGCAGGCGCGAATGAATGTAGAAGATGTCGCCCGGATAGGCTTCGCGGCCCGGCGGATTCCTGAGCAGCAGCGAAAGTTGGCGATAAATGACCGCGTGGCTGGTGAGGTCGTCGATCACCAGTAGCGCGTCGCCGCCGCGTTCGCTGAAATACTCCGCCATCGTGCAGGCCGCATACGGCGCCAGCCATTGCAGTCCCGGCGGATCATCCGATGCCGCGATGACGAAGATGCATCGCTCGGGCGCGCCGTAACTGCGGACCGCTTCTATCACCTGGGTGACCGACGACATCTTCTGCCCCACTGCGCAGTAGACACAGACGACGCCCGAGTCGCGCTGGTTGATGATGGTGTCGACGGCGATCGCGGTCTTGCCCGTTTCGCGATCGCCGATGATGAGTTCGCGCTGGCCTCGCCCCAGGGCCAGCATCGCGTCGATCACGGTAAGGCCGGTCTGAAGCGCCTGGCTCACAAGGTCGCGGTCGACGATGCCGGGGGCCGGTTTTTCGACCGGTTCGAAGCTTTTGACCGCCAGTTCGGGGCCCCCGTCGAGGGGAATGCCGAGAGGGTTGACCACGCGCCCCAGGAGCATCCGGCCAACCGGCACGCTCGCCACGGAACCGGTACCACGCACCCTGCTTCCCGCTCCAATTCCTTCCCCCACGCCCAGCATGGCGCAGCCGATCAGGCCGGGATCGAGCGCCAGCACCATCGCGGTGGCGGGCTGACCGCCGCCCTCTCGCTCGAACAGCAGCAATTCGTTGAGCCGCGCCTGGGGCAGGCCCGAGACCATCGCGACGTCGTCGCCGATGCTCTCGACGCGCCCTACCATGTCGAGCGCCGGCCCGGGCACGAGCGTCTCGGCGCGCCGCGCCGCCTCGTCCAGCCGCCGCTCCACGCTCTCGGCGAGCGTGCTCACGATGGATTCAACTCGCGCTGCGCGTCGGCGAGACTGTCGCGCCAGCTAAAGCGGAGGATCGCGTGGGGAAATTTCAGTTCGGCGCCGGCAATCAGACTGCGGTCGATGGCAAACGCGATCTGCGGCCGCCCACCCAGACGTTCACCCAGTGCCGCACGCCATTTCGACTCGCCCTCGGAGGCCAGCGGATAAGCGGTGGTGACGACTAATTGTCCGCCGTCCCGCCCAAACTGGCCCAGCAGCGCCGCGCGCTCGGCCGCGGCCAGATGGTCGAGATGGTCGAGCACGCGGTCCAGGAGCAATTCCTCCGCGCGCGGCCCCGCGAACGGCTGCAACAGGCGCTGCGCGAGGCTAATCGCGATCTGCACCGATCGATCGAACACTTCGCGCGCGGCGCTGTCCCGTTCCTCATCGACGCGTTTGAGCGCCGCCGACTTCAGCTGTTCGATTTCCGAGCGCGCCGTCTCGATCATCTTCGAGCGCTCGTCGGCAAGCTGCGCGCGCCCCTGATCGACGACCGCTTGCCGCTGCGCCTCGACTTGCGCCTGGCGTGACTCGAAGTCCTTGCGCGCCTGTTCGGCGCTCTGACGGGCGGCCGCGGCCTCGGCCAAGGCGCGGGAGATCTCCTCCTTGCGCCGGGCGACGATTGCCCCGAGCGGCTTGAAAAGAAAGCGCTTGAGCAGCCACACCAGGACCAGGAAATTGACCGCCTGCAGCGCAAATGTCGGCCAACTGAACGACATCAGCGTGTGGCGTAAGGATTGGCGAACAGCAGCAGCAAAGCCACGACCAGGCAATAAATCGCCATCGTTTCGATCATCGCCAGGCCGACGAAAAGCGTGCGCGACAACGCGCCGGCCGACTCCGGCTGCCGCGCGATTCCCTCCATCGCGGCGGCGATCGCGCGTCCTTCGGCCAGCGCCGGGCTGATCGAGCCGACCGCCACCGCCAGCGCGGCCCCAATGATGCTGATCATCTGCACAGTCATATCTTGCCCTCCATCACTGCTTCACTTGCCGGCCGAGCCGACGGCGCCGCCGATATACACGGCGGCCAGCACCGTAAATATGTAAGCCTGAACGAGGCCGATCAGGATTTCGAACGCCATGAACGGGATCGGCACCAGCAGCCCGGCTAACGCGAGAACTATCGCGATCACGAGCCCGTCGCTCATTATGTTGCCGAACAGCCGCATCATCAGAGAGAACGTACGGGTGAATTCCGAAAGTATATTGAGCGGCAGCAGCAACGGATTCGGCTTGAGATAGCCTTTGAGATAGCCACCCAGGCCGTGGCGCCTGATGCCGAAGACGTGCACCGAGAAAAAAACGATCGCGGCCAGGGCGGCCGGAGTTTCGATCGAGGCGGTGGGCGCGTGCATTCCCGGCACGAGTCCCGACAGATTGGCCACCACCAGGAAGATGAACAAGGTTCCGAGAAGCGGCAGCAATTCCGACGGCTCGCGGTTCACTATTCCCCGGATCTCTCCCTCGATCTCGCCAACGAGCGTTTCCATCGCCGCCTGTACGCCACCCGGAACCACCCGCAGACGGCGGGTCGCGAGCAGCGCCGCAATCGCCAGCGCCGCCATCAGCACCCAGGTCGTGACGACGGTGCCGGCAATCGGAACCGGGCCGATATGAAATACGATGGCGCTTTCGAGCAGAGAATGACTCACGGCAGCGCTTCCGAGGACCACCGCTTTGCGCTCACCGCGAAAATCCTCACGCAGTGGAATCCGGCCACGGCCGAAAGCAACGGCGCGGCGCCGGCCCGGGCGATCGCCACGAAGATCGCGCCGGCGCCGAGCAGCCGCAGGGCATGCATCATCGCCGCGAACGGCGTGCCGGACCCGCGGCAATACAGCCGAACGTTCCATTGCAGCGCGCCCAGGTAGGCGGCGCCAAAGAGCGCTCCAAGGGCCAGGAAAATCATCAGCTTAAGGCCTTCCTCGCGTATCATTCCGCGTGCATCCTTTGCCAGACCAGGTAAAAGCCGGCCACCGCGCCGAGGAAAACCAGCGTGGCGCTCCAGAAAACGCCCGAGTGGAAGCTTCGGTCCAGCCATCGGCCGATGAAGGCGCCGAGCAACGGCGGGCCGACGATGGTCCAGCCGAACCTGCCCATCATCCCCAGCGCACGCCCCATCGGCCATTCGCCGGTTCGTTCCCAGTACTCGCGCCTGGTCCTCATCTGATCGACCGCCTTCTCGAGCTTGCGTTTATCGTCGTCGGAGAGGCCGGCGTCTTTCGGATCATCCATCACCACGCCATCACGCGATCGATTCTCATTTGCGCACGCGCGCAACCGCGGGCCGATCGGCGGGGCGCAGATAACGATAGAGCTGCTGAATCGCGGCCTGTTGAAGGCCCAGCGCTCCCTGGCGCGCCGCCTGTTCCGTCTCCTCGTTCCTCGCCATCTGCGCGAGCACGACCGCGCGAAGGTTCCTGAGATCGTCGCCGGCCACGGCCTCGCGCGTGGCGACCTCCACGGACTCGCCGCCACGCACACGAAGAGCGCCGCCACGGACCGCCGCATAGTGTTCCGCGCCCGTCGCGTCGCGCCACATCAGCACGCTTATCGCGAGTGCGGTGAGAAAATCCGCATGTCCCTGCTGTATTCCGAAGGCTCCGGTCGAGTCCTCCGCGCGAACGTAGCGCAGGTTGTCGGCATCCACTACGACCGCTGTCGGCGTGGTGATAACGAGTTTCATCGATAAATGCTCAGCCCGGAGCCTCGACCGTCCCGGCGTCCTTGGCCCGCGCGTCCTCGAACGTGCCGATCATGTAGAACGAGCTTTCGGCCCACTGGTCACCTTCGCCGCCGAGAATCGCGCGGCATCCCTTGAGCGTATCTTCGATCGGAACCGATTTGCCGGTGACGTCGGTGAATTGCTCGGTCACCAGAAAAGGCTGCGTAAGGAAGCGCTCCAGGCGCCGTGCCCGTCCGACCACGAGCCGATCCTCGGCGCTCAATTCCTCGACGCCGAGCAGCGAGATGATTTCCTGCAGCTCGCGATAGCGCGCAATCGTCCTGCGCACCTCCTCCGCCACCGCGTAATGCTCCTCGCCGACGATGCGCGGATCGAGAAGGATCGAAGTGGAATTGAGCGGATCGATGGCGGGGTATAGCCCTTCGGCGGCCATGTCGCGCGAAAGCACGATCGACGAATCGAGATGGCGAAAGGTCTCGACCACGGCGGGATCGGTGAAGTCGTCGGCGGGCACGTAGACCGCCTGGATGGCGGTCACGGCGGCGCCCGCCACCGACGTGATGCGGTCCTGCAGAGCCGAGATTTCGGTCGCCAGCGTGGGCTGATAGCCGACGCGCGAGGGCAGACGCCCGAGCATCCCCGAAACTTCCGCCCCCGCCTGCACGAAACGAAACACGTTGTCCATCAGGAGCAGGACATTCTGTCCCATCGCGTCGCGAAAGTATTCCGCGATAGTCAGCGCGGTCATCCCGGCGCGCCAGCGTGGCCCGGGCGGCTCATTCATCTGCGCAAAAACCAGCGCGGTGCGCAAAAGCACGCCCGAATCGCGCAGCTCGCCCAGCAGTTCATGCCCCTCGCGCGAGCGCTCGCCAATTCCGGCGAAAACCGAGATGCCGGAGTATTTTTCGACCGTCGTCCGGATCAATTCCGTGATCAGCACGGTCTTGCCCACGCCGGCGCCGCCGAACATTCCGGCCTTGCCGCCCCTGGCCAGCGGTGCGAGCAGATCGATGACCTTGATTCCGGTTTGGAAAACTTCACGCGTCGAGTCCTGACGGCTAAAGGAGGGTGCGGCACGATGGATCGGCCATCGTGGAACGCCGGACGCGAAAGCCCCGAGATCGTCAATCGGCTCGCCGACCGCATTTATCAGGCGGCCGAGGACCGCCTCGCCCACCGGGACGCTGATCGGGCTTCCGGTCTTGCGCACCGCGCATCCGCGGCCGAGCCCGGCCGTGTTCTGCATCGCCACTGCCCGTACCGTGCGCCCATCGAGATGCTCCTCGACTTCGAGCAACAGTGGATAGGCGCCGTCCCACTGGACGGCCAAAGCCTCGGTGAGGGCCGGCAGCGCCCCGTCGGAAAACTCGACGTCCACCACCGATCCGCGAACGCGAACCACGAGCCCGGACCCGATAGCCGGGACGTCCGCTTGCGGTCCCTTCCCATCGGTGGCGACCGCGGCGCCAGGCGGGTTCTTTGCTGGGTGGGGATCCACTACGTTTTACGCGCCGCAAGTGGCAACAGACCTTACGATTGTCATCGTAAGACCGCGTCTATGGATTGTCGAGATCGGCTGCGATAGGGCGCGTTGTCCACCAGGCTTGGGGCATCGCCATCACTTGTGTTATGCGGAGCGAGGAAGCCTCGCCGCCGCATGGGAGAATGACGATGAGCAAAGCGGACGAAATCCTGAACCTCGATGTGGTCGGACTGGCCGCCAAGCTGCGCTCGCGCGAACTCTCGCCGGTCGAAGTCACCGACGCCTACCTGGATCGGATCGCGGCGACCGAAAAGCGGCTCTGCGCCTATATCACCGTGACCGCGGAACTGGCGCGAGCGGCCGCGCTTGTGGCCGAGCGCGAAATCACGGCCGGCAACTGGCGCGGCATTTTTCACGGCGTGCCGGTCGCGCTCAAGGACCTCTGCTGCACCAAAGGGATTCCGACCACCTGCGGATCCAAGGTGCTCGCCGATCACGTGCCCGACCGCGACGCCACCGTTTGGGCCCGGCTTGCGGCGGCCGGCGCGATCCTGCTCGGCAAGCTCAACATGCACGAGTTCGCCTGCGGCGGAACCGCCAAAACGGCGTGGGGCACCACGCTCAATCCGTACGATCCCGAGCGCATCCCCGGCGGCTCCAGTTCGGGCTCGGGCGCCGCGATCGTCGCCCGCAGCGCCGCGGCGACGCTCGGCAGCGACACCGGCGGCTCGATTCGTATCCCAGCGGCGTTTTGCGGATGCGTGGGGCTGAAGCAGACCTGGAGCCGGGTCAGCCGCTACGGTATCCTGCCGCTCGCGGATTCGCTCGACCACGTCGGCCCGATCACCCGCAGCGTGCGCGACGCCGCCGCGATGCTCCAGGTTATCGCCGGGCCCGACCCCAACGATCTGACCTCGAGCGACGAGCCGGTGCCCGACTACTCGGCCGCGCTCGGGCGCGACCTTGCGGGCGTGCGCATCGGAATCATCCGCGAGCTCGGCCGGGACCTCACCGCCGAGGTTGCGCAGGCGTTCGACGGCGCGATGCGCACGCTGAGTGGACTTGGCGCCATCGTCGATGAGGTTTCAATCCCCTCGGTGGACGCGGCGCCCGCGGTCGCGCTGAACATCATGTACACCGAAGCGCTGGAGTATCACCAGCGATGGTTCGCGGAGCGTCCGCAGGATTACGGCCGCGGCGTGCGCCGGATGCTCGAAGCCGCGACCGCGCTGCCGGCAACGACGTACATCCGCTCCCAGCGCGCCCGCGCGCAGATGACGGCCGAGGCGATGCGCGCGCTTGAGGGCCGCGACGTGCTCGCCACGCCGGCCTGCATGATGGCGCCGATGAAGATCGCCGAGGCGCGCGAAGGTAAAGTTGGCCTGGCCCAACTGATCCGCCACACCGCCCCATTCAATCTCACCGGGCAGCCGGCGCTCGCGATACCGACCGGGATTGGCACGGACCGCGCGCCGCTGGCGATTCAGATCGTGGGGCGGCCGTTCGACGAACCCTCCGTGCTGCGCGTCGCCGACGCTTATGAACGAGCGCGCGGAGCGCTCAAGCCGCCGCCAGAATTAGGCTAAGAGCTTGCGGTCGGGGGCGCGCGGCGCTTAGCGAAACGCGGGCATCACCAGTTCGGCGAAATCGCGATAGACGTCGCGTTGAAAATCCGCCGGCGGCTCGATCACCGTCTCCTTGATACCGGCCGCCTCCATCGCGCGGATCTGCGCTACCAGTTCGTCGGGCTCACCCACCAGGCAGGTGCCGCGAATCGCCTCGGGCGTCACGAAGCGGCGCTCCTCGGGCTGCATGAAAGTGCCGTGACCTTCGTGAATCTGCCGAAAGCGCGCGCGCTCGGGCAGGCTGTATCCGCGCACGCGCCGCAGGTAATCGTCCCATACGTTGCGGAAGAAGGACGGAATCGCGTCGTCAGGCTGGCCGCGCGACTTCCAGTTCTCGTAGGCGAAGTGGAGCGCGCTTGCGACCTGCGCGCCGGTCTGGTCGATCACGCGCTCCGAGGTCAGGCGCTCGCCCCGACGCAGCACGCACGAACTGCTGAGCGCGGCGGTATGGAAATCCGGCCCCAGCGTGCGCCCGGCCCGTTCGGCGCCGGCGCGAATTCGCGCGAGCCGTCCGCCGACCCGCGCATTGATACCGCCCGCGGTAATCCAGCCGTCGCCGAATTCACCCGCGGCCTCGCACACCCTGGGGCCGTTGGCGGCAACGTAGATCGGAATCGGATCGTCCAGATTGATGAAGCGGCGGTCGCGATGCAAAAATTTTATTTCGCGCGTGCGCCCGTTAAGAGTGTACTCGACCGCCTCGCCATGCAGCAGCGCACGCACCACCCGCAGGTACTCTCGGAATTCGCCCACCGGCATCGGGTTCTGTCCCATCACGCGCATCGCGGTGTGGCCGGTGCCGATGCCCAAAAATGTGCGGCCCGGCGCAAGCTGGTTGATGCTTGCGATGGAGTGCGCGGTGACCGGGGCAAGGCGCGTACCGGCGATCGCCACTCCCGTACCGATCTTGATCCGGCGGGTATTGGCGGCCGCCAGCGCTAGCGTCGCGTAGCAGTCCGACCAGATCATCTGCGAATCCGGGACCCATGCCCGGTCGTAGCCCAACTCTTCGGCGAAGCCAACGAGGTCCCACTTGTCGACGTGCGTGTCGATACCGATTCCGAATTCCATCGCAGTCTCCTGCCTGTGCTTGCCCGGTGCGGGCCGGGCCGTCCTGGCGCTTTAGGGTTCACCCGCGACATACATAGCGCATAAGACGCTAACAAACCCACGACATTGGGTACCGCCGGCGACATTTGCGAAAAGGGCTCAATTCGGGATGCTTTGAATCAGCCGCCGACTTGCTCGACTGACAGCGGCGGCTGCCGTTTCCGTACAATCCGCTCTGTGGTAGCTTGGCGCCCGGCCAAGGCGCGCGACGCCGCGCCGGCGACCGCGCGAATCCTGCGTGGCCGTCACTTCGACGCGACATGCGCGCGGGCAAGGAACGCGCTACAGTCGCATCGATGTCGCGGGCGCAAGCAGCCCCGGGAAGGAGCCAGTATCGAAGCGGCTCCGACCTGCGGGGAAGTGTGGTGGGGTGGGGCAATCCAAGGTGACGCAACGGCCGACTCTCGTAACCGATCCCGGTCCCGCCGATCGCCCTGAATCGCCGTCGGCATTGCCGGGCGTTGCGCCAAAGGCGTGCGACCTGCCCGCGCTCTGGGCATTCCTGCTTTACTTGGCGCTTTCAGTCCTTTGCTTTGGCCGCGCCCTGTTCGGGCATTTCACCGGCTTTCATATCGGCATGAGCCAGGACCCCCGGGCGATGATTTGGTTTTTGGCGTGGTGGCCGCATGCCATAGCGAGCGGCATCAATCCTTTACTTACCCACGCCATCTGGGCGCCGACTGGCTATAACCTGGCATGGCAGACCTGCATTCCTCTGGCCGGCGTCCTCGCCAGTCCGCTTACGCTGACGCTCGGGTCAGTAGCCAGTTTCAACATACTATGCGTGCTGAGCTTGCCGCTGAACGCGTCCTGCATGTTCATCCTTTGCCGTTACCTCACGGGCAATTATTGGGCCTCACTGATGGGTGGATACGTATTCGGCTTCTCCGCATTCATGCTCGGCCGGATGGCTTTTGGACACTTGCCCTTGCTGCTCGCCTTTCCAGTGCCTTTGATTGTGTATGTCGCGGCCCGCCGCTTCGCGGAACAAATGACGGAACGAACTTTCGTGCTGGTGCTGACGCTTCTCCTCGTTACACAGTTTCTGCTATTCATCGAGATCTACGCAACGATGACGATGCTCGGCGCCCTGGCTCTGGTCCTTGGTTGGTCGTTTGGCGCCATGGACGCTCGACGACGCATCTTGGCTCTCGTTAGACCTATCATCTATAGTTATGGCATCGCCACGGTCCTCGTTAGTCCGTACCTGTACTATTTCTACTTTTTCAATTTTGGCTTGCTGGGCAAATCGCTATGGCTTCCCTCGATCTACTCCACCGATTTGCTTAACTTTGTCGTTCCCACTCAAGCCAACGAGCTCGGCAAGATAGCTTTCCTAAAGTCGATATCGACAGCTTTCTCCGGATCCATCGCCGACAATGGATCCTGCCTGTCTCTACCGCTGGTGGCGCTCTCCGTGCACTACGCGTATCGGCACTGGCGCGAACCGCTGGGCAGATTGTTGACCTGGTGCTTAATAGTTGTTGCTATCCTCACATTAGGTCCGATTCCGCATGTGGCAGGTCACACGCTTCATCTTCTGCTGCCGTGGTCGCTGCTTGAGCGGCTGCCGGTGCTCAACCAGGCGCTTCCGGTGCGCCTGTCGATGTACGCTTTTCTCGTGCTGGCTCTGATCGTCTCACAGTGGCTGGCCACTGCCACGACCAGACCGGGATTCAAAATAGCTTTCGTTGCTTCCGTGATCATCTTCAACGCGCCGAATCTGTCCGCCGCCTTTTGGGTCAGGCCTGCGAGTACGCCGGCTTTCTTTCGAGACAACCTCTATCGACAGTATCTGCGGAAAGGCGAGACGGTTGTGATTCTGCCGTTTGCGGATCAAGGCTATGGCGCCTTGTGGCAGGCCCAGACCCAAATGTACTTCAACATGGCTGAGGGAGACCTATCGGCATGGCCAGACTACTTCCTGAAGTGGCCGATCGTCGAATCATTCAGAATCCGATCCTACGTTCCGGACGCTAGCGGGCAACTGAAGGTGTTTCTGGCCGCTCACGACGTGGGCGTTGTGATTGTGGCCGACCGTGACCTCGCGGACTGGCAGCCGCTGCTCTCAACGCTCGGTGTGGCGCCGGTAAGGGTTGGCGGCGTTTCGCTGTACCGGCTGAAAGACAATCGGGCTCATGACGCGGAAAGGCTACTGCTTGAGGCGCGAACGCGGTTCGACAACGATCGCATGGTTACGCTGATCAGGGCCGCGAGCCGGTACCTCGCGGACGGCGGCGATATAAATGGGCTGAGCGTGATCGAGGTCGCAAACCTGAATTTGATCCCGAAGGACTCTCTGATCGGTTCAGACCTGGCCTTCGACCCTCTGAACCTGCCTCATCCGAGGCCCACACCCGATCCGAGATTTGTTTATATGCTTTGGCTCAGTCCGTGGACGAAGGACAGAATAGCCTTGGGAGAATATATATGGTTCCCGACCGCGGCGCCGATGATAGGAACGCTGCGCAGCATGGGAGTCGAGATCCATTACCCCGTTCCCGACAGCGAATCGAGAATTTCGCAATCTAAGCTGGATGACTACCGCTTTCTGTTGGTGGTCATGACTCGCGACCAACTGGCCCGGATAGCCGAGCTGCCTACGCTCTCCCCGGTCGAGGCGCAACCTCCTCATACAACTACATCTTCGCCAACGAATGGCCCCAATTAGGCGTATAGTGACACGTCGACGACTCTCCGCTGAATCGGCCGGTCCTCCGGTGTTGGACTCCAGCCCGACCCATGTCAGTCCATGGGACGCACGCAGCCTTTTTGCCTTCACCCTGTATCTGGCATTGTCTTGGGCCTTCTTCGGCCGCGCGCTTTTCGGGCATTTCTCGGATTCCCACATAGGCGCCGGACCGGACACTGCGCTTATGATGTGGTCTCTGGTGTGGTGGCCGCACGCGATCGCCAATCATCTTAATCCGTTTTTGACGCATGTAATGTGGGCGCCGTCGGGCCTCAACCTAACCTGGCAAACCCACATCCCCTTCGCAGCCGCGATCGCCAGCCCTCTCACTCTGACAGTTGGGCCCGTGGCGACCTACAACGTCCTATGTTTGCTGAGTATAACCCTTGACGCCTGGTGCGGCTTTGTTCTTTGCCGCTACCTGAGCCGAAGCTACTGGCCGTCCTTGCTTGGAGGGTACATCTTTGGCTTCTCCGCTTTCTTCCTGGGCCATCTCACATTCGGCCATCTGCACATGCTCCTGGCTTTTCCTGTTCCGCTCATAGTGTATTTCACGGCACTTCGACTCAACGACGAAATGAGCGGTGCTCGATTCCTTGCCCTCATCACATTACTGCTGGTGGCGCAGTTTCTAGAGTCACTGGAAGTTTTTGCATCGATGACGATGCTCGGCGCGATCGTCCTTGTTCTGGGCTGGCCGGCTGCGGCGAAAGAGACCAAGCGGCGCCTGCTGAAACTGCTTAAGCTAATCGCCTTTGGTTACGGGTTGACCTGCATAATCGTGAGCCCTTATCTTTACTATTTTTTTGTGGTCGGCTTTACGAGCAAGTCCATGTTCCCTGCTACCCTGATGAGCGCCGACCTCCTCAATTTTATTGTCCCCAGCCCGACCAACGACCTCGGCCGACTCGCCTTCCTGGTTTCAATATGGAAGACCTTCCCCGGCCAAAGTATTGCCGAGAGCGGCAGTTACATTGGCCCTCCGTTGATTCTGGTCGCCTTGCTCTACGCACGATCGCATTGGCGCGAACCGTTCGGCAGATTGCTGGTTACCTTTCTGCTTGTCGTATGTGTCCTGTCATTGGGACCGGTCCTTTATGTTTGGGGCCGTCCGACCATGTCCTTACTGCCATGGTGGCTCCTTGAGCGATTGCCGGTTATTACAAATCTCCTGCCGGTGCGGCTTTCGATGTATGCGTTTTTGAGTCTTGCTATTATGGCGGCTCTTTGGTTCGGCGCACCGGATGCTAAGGGATGGTTAAGGCCTGCCCTGGCCGGCATGGTAGTGCTTTTTACTCTGCCTAATGGGTCCGGCGCTTTTTGGACCAGGGTGGTGAATAACCCGCCTTTTTTTGGCTCAAAGATTTATCGAAACTATTTTTCCAAAGGCGAGTGCGTGCTGATCTTGCCGTACGAAGATAATGCGGATGACATGCTTTGGCAGGCTCAAGCGAAGATGTACTTTGTCATGCCCCAGGGGTTGGCCCCTGCCGTGCAGCAATATGAACGTCGCCGATGGCCGATTGTCAATGCTTTTCTGAGACGCAGTTACATCCCTGAAACACCCGAACAATTGAAGGCCTTCCTGGCGGCTCACCACGTGGACGCGGTAGTCATTACGGATCGGCAGATTGACATTTGGCGATCGCTGTTTTCGACGCTCGGCGTCCCGCCGATCAGAGTCGCCGGCATTTGGCTATACAACCTTCATCCGGATGAAGAGCACGGGTGGGATCGAGGGCTACTCGAGATGAGGGCCCGCTTCGACAAGGAACGCTTTTCAGCCCTCATCTCGGCCGCGAATGAGTACGTGCTGAAGGGAGGGAGTCTCGCGTCGATAAGTACGGCGAAGGTTGTGGATTTCAAACTTATATCTCCGAGCTTGCTGTTCGGCCCCGCGGTCGTCAGTTTCGAGCCGACTCTGTCGGGGAATTCGGTGTCGAATACCGAACCGTGGCTGGCTTACGGGCTGTGGCTCAGCCCGTGGCCCGGCGATCGTGTGAGCGTGGGAGAGTTCGCGTGGTACCCCGCCGTTGCGCCGTTAATAGCGAGACTTCGCGGAATCGCGAGCGAGATTTACTTTCCCTACCCCAGCAGACTGGCGGCAAACGCGACGCCGCCCGAGTCGCAAGCGGACGGATTTCTATTGATGACCTTTACCCGCGATCAACTGGCCCGGGCGGCAGAGTTGCTTGAAGCGCCGGCGGCACAGAAACCCTCCGCGGGAGCGACTTCGGCCACACCTGCGACGCTCAAAAATTAGTGGCTTCCGATTCCGCCTCAGTTACCGGGCACGCTTTCCAGCGTCGCGCTCGGGTGCGCCTCGAGCTCGGGTTCGATACGGCGCGGAACCATCCGCGAGCCCTGCTCGGCGCCGCTCTCTTCTTCCAGGTATTGCGCGTCCGAATTGACTCGCCAAAGGTCGTAGGAAGCGCCCATGATGTTGCGGGCGGCCATCAGCCCGGTCATCATCGCGTGGTCCTGGTTGTTGTATTTGTGCATGCCGTTGCGGCCGACCAACTGTAAGTTGGGCATCTCGTGCTCGATGAAGTCCCGGATCACGTCGACCGCGCGGCGATATTCCCCGTCGTAGACCGGGTAGGCGGCGCGCTGGCGAACCACCGTTCCGTCGACCACCAGCGCTTCCCTGGCCAGTCCCAGCTTCGCCAGCTCGCGCGTGCCGAGCGCCACCAGGTCCGCGTCGGGCGTGCTCCACATCGAATCCGAATCGAAGCAGAAGTACTCCAGGCCCAGCACGGTGTAGCGCGGGTCCGGCACCATCCCCGGGCTCCAGTTCTTGAAGTTCTGGATGCGGCCGACGCCGACGCCGGGCTCGTGGATATAGATCCAGTTGTCGGGAAAAAGCTCAGGCTCGTCGATGATAAGCGCGACGGTGATGAAGTCGCGATACCTGAGACTGCGAGCCGCTTCGGCGACCTCGGGCGGCGCCGGCGGATCGAGTGCGCCGATAAGCTCGCGTATCGGCATGGTCGAGATGAAGTGGCCACCCGCGTAAGTATGTTTGCCGTCGGCGGCGGCGGTGGTGACCGAGGTCACGCCGCCTTGTCGGCGTTGAACCGCGACCACCGATTCACCCATCTTGAGCGCGGCGCCGCGGCTCTGAACGGTCCTGGCCAATTCCTCCCACATCTCGCCGGGACCGTGCAGCGGATAGCGAAAGCGATCGATCAAGGTCTTGATGACCTGGCCGTTGCGCTTGCCCAGTCCCAGGGCCCGGCGAATCAGTACGCGCATCGAGAGGTCCTTGATGCGCTGAGCGGCCCAGTCGGCGCTGATCTCACTGCACGGGATGCCCCAAACCTTTTCGGTGTAGCTGCGAAAGAATGTCTCGTACAGCCGCCGGCCGAAGGCATTGACCACCCAATCCTCGAAACTGCGAATCTCCCGCTTCGGCCATACCCGCGCCGCCAGGTAGCTCAGCATGCAGGCGGCCGACTGGAACAGGCCGAGCTGGCTCAGCGCGTCCCACGTCTCGAGCGGATATTTGAAAAACCGGCCTCGATAATAGATCCGCGAGAGCCGCTCGCGCTCGAGCATCCGGTCGCCCAGAATGTCGCGCCACAGCTTTTCGATCTCGGCATTCTTGGAGAAAAACCGGTGGCCACCGATGTCGAAGCGAAAGCCTTTGTAACTGACGGTGCGGGCGATCCCGCCGACGTGTTGCGGATCCTGTTCCACCACCACCACCGGCCGTCCGGCGGCCGAGAGCTCGTGTGCCGCGGTGAGGCCAGCGGGGCCTGCCCCGATAATGACGGTGGCGTCAGCGGCGCCGGCGGCTGGCGATACCGCGTTCGCGGAGCCTTCCGCTTCCCTTTTGTTCTGCCCGCTCATATTAAATTGAGTTTAGCTTAAGACGCCGACACGACACAACGCGCGGTTTCGCATGTTTACGCACGGTTCAACGGACGCTCAACCGAAACGTCACTATTCGGTAGTATTCCATAAACCGGTCACCGCCTAATGAAGCGGGAGGGCGCAGGCCCGGAGGAAGAACCCATGACCACCAACATTTCCGTATGCCTGTCGTTCGATTTCGACGCGATGTCGGTATGGCTGGGCAGCCTGAACGCCACTTCGCCGAGCGCGCTGTCGCGCGGCGAGTTCGGCGCGGTGGCGACCGTGCGTCTGCTGGATATGCTGGCGCGATGGGAAATCAAGTCGACATGGTTCATTCCCGGCCACACCATCGACACCTACCCCGACCTGGTGCGTCGAGTCGCGGATGCGGGACATGAAATCGGCCATCACAACTACTGCCACGAAAATCCGATCGCGCTCTCGCTGGAAGAGGAAAGACGCGTGCTTGACCGCGGCACCGAGACCATCCGGCGCATCACGGGAAAGCCTCCCGAAGGTTTTCGCTCGCCGGCCTGGGACTTGAGCCCGCACTCGCTCGGCCTTCTGCTCGAGCGCGGCTTTCTCTACGACAGCAGCCTGATGGGCAACGACTACACGCCGTACTACTGCCGCGTCGGCGACATCCCGGCCAAGGATGGCCCCTACGTTTTCGGACGCGAGGTCGAGATGGTGGAACTCCCGGTGACCTGGGGACTCGACGACTTCCCGGCCTTCGAGTGGCTCTACGGCGTGAACCAGGGGCTGTCGTCGCCGTCGCAGGTTTACGAACGATGGGCGGGCGATTTCGACTACCTGGGCGAATTCGTCGGCGAGGGCGTGTATTGTCTGACGATGCATCCGCAGGTCATCGGCCGCGGCCATCGTTTGCTGATGCTCAACCGGCTGGTCGAGCACATGAAGGAGCGCGCCGGCGTGAGCTTCAGGACGATGGCGGAGGTGGCGCGCGAGTGGAAGCGCAAGCATCCGCTGAGAACCGCGGTGGCCGGATGAGCGAGATGAACACGCGAACGGAATAAAGATGGACGCGGCGATGCAGCTTTACGCCGGTTTCGCGTTGCTGATGATTGCGATCGTCGCGATCATCGCGGTGGCGGCGCTCGTGAGCACTCTCATAGGCTCGCTGCGGTGGCGTTTCGGACGGGCTCGCGCACACGACGATTTTTCCGACACCGCTCCGCCCGCGCGCCATGTTCCTTCCGCCTCGCCAACGGCCACACCGGCGGCGCGCTCGGCGGACTCGGATCGTCCGCCGAATTCGCGCTGAGCCCGCGCGCCGTCAGCGCCCGGCGCGCCGCTCGCGCCACAGTCCAAGCTTCTCCTGCACCGGCCGGTCCGAGAAGCTGAAGATCATCGACTCCTCTGCCGCCTCGTGGCGATACTCCCGCCAACTCGGCACCACGAAAACGTCGTGCTCGCGCCAGTCGAGAGCCTCTCCGCCGACCACCGTGCGCCCCTTGCCCTCGACCACGACAAAGACCGCGCTGTCGCTGGAACGGTACGGCGCGCCGCTGAAGCCGCGCGGCAGGAGCTGCATCGCCGTGCCCATCGTCGGCATCGCCCAATCGCCGGTCACCGGATTGACGTAGCGCATCTTGAATCCGTGGCAAGAGTCGCTTTCGCCGCCGCGGCCCATCCGCTCGAGCGCCTCGCGCGTGCGTTCGTAGGTGTAGTTCAGGATCGGGCTGGTCAGGCTTTGCGGTGCGTAATCCGCCGGAAGAAGTCCGCTTCCGAAACGGGCCGTGGAATCGCCCTCGGGACGCCGCATGGGAAATTGCTCTTCGCCATAGGCTTCGAAAAAAACGGCGTTGAGCAAATCGACCAGCGCGAGATCGAGTCCGTCCAGCCAGACCATCGGCACGCCAGTTTCGTTGCCATGGTCGTGCCAGGTCCACGATGGCGTGATCACGAAATCGCCCGGCCGCATCGTGGTTCTCTCGCCATCGACCGCGGTGTAAGCGCCCTCGCCTTCGATGATGAAGCGCAGTGCGCTCTGGGTGTGGCGATGGCTGGGCGCGATCTCGCCCGGCATGATGAGCTGCAGGCCGGCAAAGAGCGAATGCGTGATGCGCGGGGGAAAATGGCCACTAAGCGCCGGGTTGCGCAGGATCAACACGCGGCGGTCGGCTTCCATCGCGGAGATGAGGCCCCCCGCCTCCATCAGCATCGGACGGATTTCGTCGTAGTGCCAGAGCATCGTAGTCTCGGGTGGACGCGGCTCGACGGATTGGATCCCCTTGAGCACTTCCCATAGAGGAGCGAGGCTTCTGGCCGCGATCTTTTCGTAGAATGCTTCGCGCTCAGGTGTGCGGTGCGGCGCGTCCGACATCGTCGATCACCTCCCGAATCGTCAGGCGAAAAACGAAATTACCGCGCCCGAGGCAAAGATGCGAGGGCAATGAGCAGCTACGGGAATCATCGTGCGCAATTAAAACAGATTGCGCCTAAAGAAGACGCGGTAAGCTTCTGTGAAAATCATCCTATTTCGCACGAGTATTTGAAAAAAATATTTGCGCTTGCACGCGGGAACGGGGCAAACTTAGGCGCTGGGGGGGGCCGCGCACGATGGACGAGGAGGTACGCTTCCATCTGCTCTACGATCTCGGCTGCGCATTCGCCGCGCGAATCGAGATCGATCAATTGATCCCGTTGGTGGTGACCAAGTGCCGCGAGG
>Ga0307374_10003046_pt1 | contig 29094 bp, 28 predicted proteins | sample OX3MG_FD_202532 | JGI IMG/M metagenome (GOLD analysis project Ga0307374, IMG submission 202532) | Soil microbial communities from Risofladan, Vaasa, Finland - OX-3 | ecosystem: Environmental > Terrestrial > Soil > Coastal area > Acid sulfate soil | place: Finland: Risofladan, Vaasa | collected... | reverse complement strand
TCGAGGCACTGATGCGCTGGAACCATCCCGAACGGGGCTGGATTCCACCGAACGTTTTCATTCCACTCGCCGAACAGAGTGAACTCATTCTCGAACTGGGGGCCTTCGCGTTGAACGAAGCCGTTGCTGCGGCGTCGTCGTGGAAGGCAGCGCAAAAGGGCGCGCCTCGCCCGTACGTGACCGTCAATCTCTCTGCCCGGCAGTTTCAAGATCCGGACCTCTCTACCTTGATTGAAGGCATCCTTCAATCGAACGGGCTCGCGCCCGAGCGTCTCATCATTGAGATCACCGAGAGCGTGACCCTCCTCGACTCCGCTGAGACCATGAACATCGTCGATCGACTCAGTCGTCTGGGCGTCGCGATTGCGCTCGACGACTTCGGTACCGGCTACTCCTCGCTTTCTTATCTCGTACGACTTCGCCCACGAGTGATCAAGATCGACCAGTACTTCGTCAGCCCGCATTCGGACAGCACCTACAACGACGCGCTCTTGGAAGCAATCGTCTCCCTAGGCAACAAGCTCGACATGACGATGCTCGCCGAAGGCATCGAAACGCCCTCTCAGTTCAACCGGCTTCGGGAGCTGCGTTGCGAACTCGGCCAGGGTTTCCTCTTCTCACCAGCCGTACCCGCGAAGGACGTGCCGGCGATGATCAAGAAGGGGTTCCCCATGGATCCGCCAAGTGACGCGGCTGCTCGTCGAAAAGGCGCGAAGGCGTCGAAGGACGCGAAGCGTTCCTAAAAACCATGGACCGTTTCGAAGCGGAACTCGACGTCGATTATCACATCACCAGATCGGGCACCGCGAGACTGCTAGAGATCGAGACCCTCGAGGTCATCAATACTGCGACAATTCTTCTCGGCCCAGTAGTCGCGGATTCCGGCGGAGCCCTTGCGGCTAGCCCACTGGTCCATCGTCGGGCGATGGTCGTCGAACGTCATGAGCGGTACACCGTACCCGCACGAATCGGAGATCCGAGTCACTTCGACGAGGATGATCGCGCGAACACCGACGCCCTCCGCTCCGTCGAAGTGGCCCGATAGTCGCTCGAACGCCGGCGTGTCTCGTTCCACGTGTCGACCAACGCCGTGCAGGCGTACGATACGCGGCGGCCCCGTAAAGGCACAGAACATGACGACGACGCGTCCGTTCTCCTTCACGTGAGCGATCGTCTCCACGCCACTGCCGGTCTGGTCGAGATACGCGACCGTTCGCGGTCCGACCACGGCGAACTCACGGCGATTGCCCTTGGGTGAACAGTTGAGGAGGCCGTCCACGGCGAGCGGGGCGGTCGCGACGAAGAAGACCGGCTGCTCCACGAGCCACGCAGCCAGGCGATCGTCGATGTCGTTAAGTGTCTTTCCCACGCCCCCATTATGGTGTGCGGTCTCTCGTAACTCCTCAGCCGAGACAGTCGAACCCTGAAGCCGAGCGGGGCGGGCGCGGCGCCGGGTCGGGGCGGCGCGTTGCGCGTAGGCACAACTCCGACGTCGGCGTGTCAGTGCGCCCTCTTCTATCTCATCGCAGGAGTGGGGTCTGCGACTCGGCCCGCACGCGTCGAGGCGTGACGGGGCGCGTGAGAGAAATGTTGGGTGGCACACGCCCTCTACCGTCCGGACCGCTTTGTCATAGCGTCCCTGACATCGGCTAGCCCCCGAGTGTGGTCGTGGTCGTTGAGGGAAGCGTCGTCGTGGTCGTACCGGGAAGCGTCGTCGTGGTCGTACCGGGAAGGGTCGTCGTGGTCGTTTCGGGAAGCGTGGTCGTGGTCGGTGCGGGACGCGTCGACGTGGTCAAGCCCAAGAACCTCACGGCTTCGGCCCAGGTGTAGGTGACCCCCGTCGTTGGCACGCCGGCGACCCACGTGAAGTCCATGGTCAGCGAGGACGACCCGCGGTAGTTTCTGACGCCTCCGGCCGCCCCGGCCAGGAGAACGAGTGGCTTGTCGCTTGATGAGCTGTCCGGTTTCGCCTCGAGAATGGCGTCGCGATGTCCCCAGCACCCCGGCATGCCCCGGCGCAGGCAGTCGAAGTTCACGGTCCCGTAGAACGGCGGCGCACCGTCTTGGTACATCCAGCCGAAGTCCGAAAAAAGAGCAACCTTGGTCCGCGAGTTCGGCGCGGATGACCAGATGGAGGCGAAATACCTGTTCCAGTTGGAGGGAGGAAGGGGGTCTCGACCCAGGCGCGCACCGGTCGCTGCCAAGCGGTTGAGCACCGTCCAGAGCCCGTAGGCCGGTGCCTCGCCGCGGGTGACCCGCTCGAGGTTGGCCAGCACGAAGAGTTGCTCGGGGATCGACAAGCGATTGTACCGGGCCAGGTTGAGAGGGAGGGGCCCAAGACCTTCCTGCGCGCGTCGTGCGGCGTTCACCAACACCAGGATGGAATTGGTCGAGACCCGTCCAGGATTCCAGTTGCTCACGGGGTTGTGCGGCGGGAGGATCACGTGGGGTCCGTCCGACGCCGCGGCGCCCGCGGCACCCATCGCGAAGAACGTCACGAGCAGTATCGCCACCCAGCGACGGATTCGATGAATCGACACGACCACGGTCTACGCCTGCTCCTCGCTAGTGATGCCCTCGTCACCCGCGAAGTGCTCGTGCGTCATCGCCACGGTCCGTTCTCACACGTCACCGCCGACCTGCTCCTGACCCGAGGATAGCCGAGGCCCGAACGCGAACCGAGCGGAGGCGCGGCGGGGGGCAGCTCGCCACCGCGCATCAAGGCACTCCTCCGCTGGCGGCGGGTCCGTGAGCGCGCCGCTCTCGCACCTCAGGAGTGGGGGCAACGTCTCTCGTCGACTCGTCACGAACCTGCGCTCGAGATTTCCGCGAGCGACGGCCACCAAACGAGGCGACGCACCGACCCGTGCACCGAGCGAATCAGTGTCAGCACTGGAGGCGGCGTCCGGATTCGAACCGGAGTACGGGGCTTTGCAGGCCCCTGCCTAACCACTCGGCCACGCCGCCAGAACTGTCAATCCTAGTGCTCAGCGTTCGAGGCTCTAATGCTTCTTGAAGTGGTGGTACGCCGCGTAGCAGATCGCTACGACGATGAGAATCAGCAGCACCGATTTGATGATGGCCGTGAGAACGCCCACGACGGCGAAAACCAACCAGAGGGCGACCAGAACGACAACAACCACCCCCATTGTTTTGACCATCGCCATCGTGAACCCCTTTCGTAAACCAATTGTAAGGCTGCTCGCAAGAAGCATTCGGTACTGTGGAGTAGTGACGCGTCGAATGAAACTCATCGGGACCCTCGGGGTCGTGCTCATGGGCGCCAGCTTGGTGCCCTCGATCACGGCGTCGGGCGCCACGTTGACGCGGGTCGCGGCCACGCTGCCCTCGACGCTCACGGCCAATCTGCCGGTGTTGCGTTTGCACTTCAGCGTACCGACGAAGGCCCGCGCGCTTCCGCCACTGGTGACGCACCCGGCCCTCACCACCCGGTGGCAACAGATCGGACCGAACGACGTGCAAGCGGTCGCCCTGAGCGCACTGCGTCCTTCGACGACGTACACCATCAACACACCAACGCGGTTGCGCTGCACCAAGACGTGCGCCTTCGTGGCCCTGCGTCCAAGGCTCGCGAGCGTCTCGACGAACCTCACCTGGGAAGCGCAACTCCTCGCCGAGATGAAGTACTTGCCCCTCACCTTCACGCCCGGCACCAACCAGAGCTCGCCCTCATCGCAAGTGAACGGCACGTTCACCTGGGCCTACCCCACGCTTCCTACGACGTTCAGCTCACAGTGGAGGCTCGGTAGCGACAACGTAATCCTCCAGGGCGCACTGCGGACCTTTCAGAGCCAGTCCAATCTTCCCGTCACCGGTGTAGCCGACGCGACCACGTGGAGCGCCCTCGTGAACGCCGTCGACGCGAACCACGTGGACCCGGCGACCTACAACTACGTCGACGTGAGCCAATCCAATCCCGAGACCCTCACCCTCTACGTCGCGGGCAAGGTCAAGTTCCGCACGCTCGTGAACACCGGCATCTCGGTCGCGCCGACCGCCCTCGGCACGTACCCGGTCTACGAACGCTTCCTCACCACCACCATGTCGGGCACGAACCCCGACGGCTCGCACTACGCCGACTCGGGCATTCCCTGGGTCTCGTACTTCAACGGCGGCGACGCGCTGCACGGCTTCATCAGGTCTTCCTACGGCTTCCCGCAGAGCCTCGGCTGTGTTGAAATGACGTTCAGTTCGGCGAAGGTCGTCTTTCCCTACACACCCCTCGGCACCCTCGTCACGGTTCGCGCGTAACGTCTGGTTCGTCGCGTGCCTCGTCGGGTCCAAAGGCGTGGCGCCCGCGTTGGGTGGCGACCTCCACCCCCCGGTCACCGAGTTCGTTCGCCGTGGCGAGTGAGGTGCGTCCGAATCGTCGACGAACCTCGTCAATCGCGTCGCGCAAGGCCTCATTGCCCACCTGGCTACTCCTGGAGAGGGCGACCGCGCCCGCCTTGGCGTCGAGTGACGGCGCCTCGATGCCGAAGCTGAGTTGCATCTGATTCTCACGGCGTTCGAGAAAGCCCGACGCGTAGAGACCGAGTAATCGGACGCTCTTCGATAGGTCGAGGGACTGCACCAGAGCCCCCGCGATGGCTTCGATCGCGTCCTCGTCGTCGATCCCGAAGGTGAGCGTTTGGGACCTCGAGACACTGGTGCGATCGTCGAAACGAACGATCACGGTGATGGTGCGCGCGACGCGCTCCTTCTCTCGCAGGGCCCGCGCGACGACGCCGGCGTGAACCTTGAGGGCCCCACGCAGCGCAAGGAGCCCGGTCAGTGAACGAGCGAACGTCTGGTCGTGTCCGAGGGACTTGAGGGCACGGTCGACGACGACGTCGCGATAGTCCTCCCCCTTTGCGTAGTCGGCGAGGGTCGCGGCCATGGAGGGGCCCACGTGCTGGGCGAGCGTGGCCTCGTCGACGCGCGCGAGGTCGCGCACCCACGTGAGACCGAGTTGGGCGAGCTTCGCGGCCGTCGCGGGACCCACGCCCCACAGCGCGCGCACCGGGAGAACGCGAAGCCACTCGGCCTCTTGGGCCGGACTCACCCAGAAGACGCCGGGACCTTCGACGAGTCCGCGATCGACGACGCGAGGCTTCGACTCCTTCGAGGCGAGTTTCGCGAAGAGTTTGTTTCGTCCCAGTCCGACGCCACAGTAGAGACCGAGCTCGTTGGTGATTCGACGTCGCAGTGAGGTCGCGGCGTCGAGCGGGCGCACGCCGAGGCGGCGCAGACTACGCAGGTCGGCGAAGACCTCGTCGAGCCCGAGTGGTTCGTACTCCGGCGTCAAGTCGCCGACGACGTCGTGAAATCGCCGCGAGTACTCCTCGTAGCGATCGAAGCGACCGGGCAAGATGATCAGCGCCGGGCACGCGCGCTTCGCGATCACGCTCGGCATGGCACTGCGCACTCCGTAGCGACGCGCCTCGTAACTCGCGCTGGCGATCACGCCGCGCTCACCCGCGCCCCCGACCGCGACGGGTTTACCCCTCAGGCGGGGGTCGTCGAGGACCTCCACGGACGCGAAGAAGGCGTCGAGGTCCACGTGCAGGATCGGGGCCTCGTCGACCGTTGGACCGTTAGAAGGCGAGTTCAACGCAGCGAAAGGCTTCGCCGTACGCGACGCCCACCGGCCGACCCGCCTGCTCGGCACGCTCTAAGACGACGTCGCGAATGGCCGCGGCGTCGTCCCCTAACTGGGACGCGTGCGCGAGCACGGCCTTCACTTTGGTGTCGATGGTCCTCGACACGTCGGCCACGACGTCGGGTTCGTGCGTACCACTCAGCAGAAGGACCCGTACCTGGTGCGGCGGACCCTGCTCGGGAAAGTACAGCGGCATCGCGGCCGCCGGAGCGACGGCGTCTAACAGGGCCCAACCCGTCTCACGGTGGTCGCGGTGATTGACGTAGACCGCGCCGAAGAAGGTGGCCGTGGGGTCGGGACCGAGCACCACGTCGGGGCGCAGGCTTCTCACGAGACCCACCAGGGTCTCACGGAGTTCGAGGCTGTTGGCGACGGTACCGTCGGGCCAGTCGAGCGAGGTGACGGAGCGCACGCCCAAGAGATCGGCGGCACTTTGGAGTTCCTCGCGACGGGTCTCGCGAATCACCGACGAGGCCAAGTGCGGCGAGTGCGAGCCCTTGGCGCCGTCGCAGAGAACGACGAGATGGACCTCGACCCCCTCACTGGCCCACTGTGCCATGAGTCCGCCGGCGGCGACGTCGGCGTCGTCGGGATGGGCGTAGATGGCCAGAGCCGAACGCGGTTGCAACCGCAGCGCGCGCACGACTAACCCCGATGTTTGGGAGCCGTGGTCTTCACCAGCATGCCGATCTCACGCGCGAAGTCCTCCGTACCCTCGAAACCCTTGTAGACGGACGCGAAGCGCACGTAGGCCACGTCGTCGACGTCACGCAGGGCCTCCAACGTGGCCATGCCCACTTCTTCGCTCGTCACGTCACGATTCAAAAGGCGCATCGACTCTTCGACCGTGACGGCCATGGCGTTGAGCACGTCGTCGTCCACGGGCCGGTTCTTCGCCGCCGAGCGAACGCCGCTGAGGATCTTCTCCTTGGAGAAGGGCTCGCGGTCTCCGGAGCGCTTGACCACGTACAGTCCGATCTCTTCTATTCGTTCGAACGTCGTGTAGCGCTGTCCACAGTTCGCGCACTCGCGGCGTCGGCGAATGGCCACGCCGTCTTCGGCCAGGCGCGAATCTACGACGCGGTCGTCATCTGCCGAACAAAAAGGACAACGCACCATTGCACGATACACCTTGAAGCCCAATTTTCTAGGGGATTAGGACGTGCTCGCCGGGCACGACCACCGATGAATCGAGCTCGTGCACGAGGAGTGAGCGAGCCAAGGAAGGTTTCACCGGGTTCACCTCGTCGGCGATCGAGTTCAACGTGTCGCCAGGTTGTACGACGTAGTCCATGCCCGACGCGAGCACCGACGAATTCGCGAGGTCGGTCGAGAGTCCGGCGCCGGTGGTGGCACCAAAGGTGTGCCCGGGCAGGGCCAGGATCGTCAACGCCCCGACGAGGACGAAGGCCACCAGCGCGCGACGACGACGCCGGAGCACGCGAGCGCGCTGACGGCGACGCCGCCCCAGGGACGGTCCCTGGCGGAGCGCTTGCACGACCGGCGGGGTGCTCACCAGCCGAAGGTACGGACCAGGATACGAGGGGTTGACGTCTGCGTTTTCGAGCACTTCTACTGCGGCCATGTCGCTCTCCTCGGTTCTACGAACACCTGTTCGTGATTCTAAGGCGAACAGGTGTTCGACGCAACCTTTTTTTGGAGATCGCTAAGAGTCCCTATTTTCCAACGATTTCGCGCAGTTGGTGGCCCACGCGACCAAAGTCCTCGAGGCGCGAGGCGGTCAGGGGACGTCCCTCGCGAAGGGCTTTCGACGCACCGACGAGGTCTCGAACCAACCGAATCCGGTGACGCCGTACGAGGTTCGCGCACTCGAGCGTCAGCGAGACGTCGGGATGATCGTGCGAGTCCGTGACCTGACCGTCGGTGACCCACACGACGGGCTCGTTCGCCGTTCGTTGGCCCAGCGCCCAGCGAAGCGCCGGACCGTCGACGCCGTTGCCGACGTTGCCCGAAGGACACGTGTTCGCGACCGTTCCACGATCGCACAGCAGCCACGCGTTGGGCGTCGATCCGAGGTCACCCGGTCGATGACTGTAGCCAAGGACGAGGGCGTTCGGCGCACGGCGTACGAGATCGACCAACGCCTGGGGCTCGAGGTCCATCGATCCCGACTGGTCGATCACGACGACGCCTCCGTGAACACGCCGACGTTGCGCGAAGGCCCGTCGATGGTCGTCGGTCACGAGACGCCCCGGATAGCGCAGCGACGTGCCCGTGGTCGTCGCGCGCGTGCGACGGACGCTGGCACCTGGTGACGACGCACGACGCTCAATCGAGGCGTCGAAGACGAGTTCGGCGAAGTGCCCGGTGGCGGGCCGTCGTCCTCCCACCTCGAGCGAGCGACGAAACGTTCGCAGCTCCTCGGGCGTCGTCGGCACACGGGCCTCGAGGGTCTGGGTCAACAGTCGCGCGATCACCAGCGTCGACGTCGCGTAGCCAATCGGGCGACCTTCGTCGTCCAGGCGAGTCGAAGCGAGTGACGGCGTGTCGAACTGCGCCACGAGGGCGAGAGCGCGCTTGCGAATCGCGCGCAGTGCCGGCAACCACGACGGTCGGCCCTGGCGGATCCCGGCGAGGTACTCGCGCTCCGCGCCGGTGCCCACGACCGCCATCAAGAAGCACACCGCTTCGGCCCACTCCCCCGCGTCGGCGACGCGCCGACCACCGATCTTCTCGGTGCCGTCCCTCAGTAAGCTCGTGTCGAAGTGCAGCCGGGCGAGCAACGTGTTGACGCGTAGCTCTTCGGCACACTCGAGTGCTCTCGGTGACACTTCGTCGAGTGCCTTCATCAACTGTTCGACGTGTGGACTCACGCGAGCGTGCATGAGTTCGTGCGCGCGCACGACGCGCGCTTGCGCACTCGGGCCTAGTGGCACCTCCAAGATCCGATCGGCGAGGTTGCAACTGGCCGAGCCCCTCGCGGTGGAACCTTCACGTACGGTCCACGGACGCGGAACCCACCCGTCCTCTCGGCCACTGAGCAGTTCGGGGAAGATGACACCGGCGCTCACGAGACGGCGCCGATGGCGAGGGCGTCGAGGATACCCTGCGCGACGTCCACGCCGAAGACCAGACGAGCGGCGCGCGTGGGTCCGTGGTGACGTCGAAGCTCGTCGAAGGCGTAGAAGCTACGCAGCGAAACACGACGTTGCTCGGGACCGAGTGATCCCGCGAGTGCCGGCCCGCGAAGATCGTCGCTCAGGCGCAGCAGCGCCGACGGGTGGGGTCGGTCCACGCGGACGCTCACGGGAAAGCGGTCGCGCAGTGCGGGTGGGACGTCGTCCAGGTCTTCGATGTTGGAGGTCATCACGACGGAGAACTCGGGGCCAGGGCGAACCCACTCGAGCGTCTCGGGATTTCGCCAGCGCGACGAATCCGGCGAATCGGTGACGGCGAGCAGTGTCGCCAGCGCGTCGCCCGACGCTCGGTCGACTTCGTCGAGGACGAGTCGACTCCCTCGACCGTCACGCCCCCGCCACGCGCGAATAGCCGGTCCCTCACGCCACTCGAAGTGACTTTGGCCCGTGGGCATCCACGAACCCGTGATCTCGCCCGCCGTGAGGTCTTCCGTGCAGACCAGGCGCTCGGCGTACCCTTCGTCCACACCGTGGTGCAGGGCTGCGTACGTCTTGCCCGTGCCCGGTGGGCCGTAGAGCAGCACCCTCGCCACACCCGCCGACAGCACGTCGGCCACGTCGCGCCAACACGCACCGCCTCGATCTTCGTCTTCCACCCGTCCTCCTTAGAAACCGTCACAACGGTCGCTGGAACAGGTTGGCGTCAGGCGCGAGTGAACGTGACGGGCACGGCCTGCGTCAGATCGCGTAGCTCGTCGTAGGTGGTGGCGAACACCGCGTTCGGCGTGCCGCAGGCCGACCAGATCTCGTCGTAGACCGCCAGCGCGTCGTCGATGTAGACGCGAAGCCGCGACGGCCAGCCGACCGGCGAGACGCCACCGATGGGTTGTCCGGTGGCGACGCGTACCTCGTCGGCACTCGCGCGACGAAGTGTCGTGCCGTTAGCGATCGTTGCGAACTGTTCGGTGTCGACGCGAAAGGCGCCACTCTTGAGGATCACGACGGGTTCGTCGTCCAAGACGAAGACGAGACAACTGGCGATGGCTCCCACGTCACAGCCGAGCGCCCGTGCGGCGTCGACCGAGGTCTTCGTGGAGGCACTGAACTCACGAAAGGGCCCCTTGACCCCTCGGTCCCTCAGAACGCGCGCGACGCGCGCGGCACTGGGGTGCAGGTCCTCGAAACCCCCCACGCCACTAGCCCTCGGCGGATTCGCCGAGGTAGACCGCACGCACGCGTTCGTCGTGCAAGAGATCCTTGGCGAAGCCGCCAAAGACGATGCGCCCGTTCTCCATCACGTACCCGCGATCCGCCAGGCGCAGGGCCTGTGAGGCGTTCTGCTCCACCACGAGCACCGTGGTACCCGAATCGCGGATATCGCCAATGATGCCGAAGATGGTCTCGACGATCATGGGCGCGAGGCCCATCGACGGTTCGTCCAGGAGTAGGAGTCGGGGGCTACCCATGAGTGCGCGTCCGATCGCCAGCATCTGTTGTTCGCCACCCGAGAGGTTGGCACCGAGCTGCTTGCGTCGTTCCTTCAGGATGGGGAACGTCGTGTACATCTTTTCCAGGTCGTCGCCGAAGGAGCCCTTGCGAGTGAACGCGCCCATCTCCAAGTTCTCTTCGACGGTCATCTGCGGGAAGATTCGACGACCTTCGGGAACGTGACAGATGCCCAGCTGGGCGAAGTCGTGGGCCCTGGTGTGGGTCACGTCTTCGTCCTCAAAGAGGATCTGCCCGCTCGAGGGTGCGTGCAGACCCGAGAGCATCCGCAGCGTCGTCGACTTGCCCGCGCCGTTCGCGCCGAGGAGGGTGACGATCTCTCCCTTCTCCACGTTGAATGAGATGCCGTGCAGGGCCGTGATCGCGCCGTAACGAACGACGGCGTCGTGGACTTCAAGCATCAGGTCGTCCCCGCCTCGGCGGACGAACCCAGGTAGGCCTCGATGACCGCGGGATTCGCTCGGATCTCTTCGGGAGTCCCCTCGGCGATGACGCTGCCGAAGTTCAAGACGTAGAGTCGCTCGGCCAGTGACATGACCAACTTCATGTCGTGCTCAATGAGCAGAATTGTCACGCCCATGTTGTCACGGACGCGTCGAATCAGATTCGCGAGTTCCAGTTTCTCCGACGGATTCGTCCCCGCCGCGGGTTCGTCCAGGAGCAGAACCTGCGGATCCATCGCGAGTCCTCTGGCTATCTCCAACCGACGTCGATCACCGTAGGAGAGCGACGCCGAAATCGTGTTGGCTTGGTAGGTGAGTCCTACGAACTTCAACAGTTCATTCGTCCTCACGTCCGAGCGCTTGTCGTCGCGACGCGTCGCCGGGCCGCGAAGCATCGCGCCCACGACGCCGATGCCGTGGTGACTCTCGGCGCCAATCTTGACGTTCTCGAAGGTGGTCATCGCGCTGAACATCCGTGACGCTTGAAAGGTTCGCGCCACGCCCGCGTTCGCCACGCGGTGGGGCTTGCGGCCGATGATCGAGAGGGACTTGCCGTCGCGTCCGGTGAAGGTGATCGTTCCCTCTTGGGGTTGGTAGACACCGGTGAGCGAGTTGAACAGTGACGTCTTGCCGGCGCCGTTGGGTCCGATCACCGCGAGGATCTCGCCGCGGTTCTGGTGCAGACTCACGTCGTTTAGCGAGATGACGCCTCCGAAGCGCAGCGACACGCGGTCGACGTCGAAGATGGTGTCGGTCACAGGTCGTCGCCCCCGAGCACCTCGTCCAAATGACCTTCGTAGTCAACTTCGGACAGCGCGATTTCGCGTTTACGCCGTCGCGAGGGAATCAACCCGGCCGGACGGAAGATCATCATGGTGATGAGGAGGGCGCCGAGATACATGTAGAGGTCCTGTGACTGGTAGCCCGCGGGCGGCGAGTGCAGTAGATAGCTCGAGGCGGTCTGGATGAGCACCGCCCCCAAAACCACACCGGCGATCGAACCCATGCCACCCAAGATCACGAGGACGAGGATGTTGATGGAGAACTGCAACGTAAAACTCGACGGAAAGATGTAGAAGAGTTGACTCGCGGTGATGACGCCCGCAAAACCGGCGGAGGCGGCGCCAATCGCGAAGGCCATGACCTTGTACTTCAGAGGGTTGATACCCACGGATTCGGCCGCGACCTCATCTTCGCGGATCGCCGTCCACGATCGACCCACTCGGGAACGCTCGAGTAATGAAAAGACGATGAGAAAGAGCACGACGAATCCGAGCGTCAGGTAGTAGTACGGCACGGGCGTTATCCCCCAGTGATACTTGACGGGTCCGATGTCGATGGACGGGTGGGGGATGGCCTTCGTGCCCAGCGAGCCACCCGTGATGCCGTAGAGATTGTTCGCGAAGATGGTGATGATCTCGCCGAAGCCCAACGTGACGATGGCCAGGTAGTCGCCACGCAGGCGAAGCGTCGGCGCACCGAGCAACACACCCGCGGCCATGACGATGAAGATGGCGATCGGAATGGCGAAGAAGGGATTCAGCGGGTGGTGAAACAACGCCGGCGTCGGCAGCGCGCCGGTCACCCAGGCGGTCGTGTAGGCGCCGATGGCGTAGAACGCCACGTAGCCCAGGTCGAGAAGCCCCGCAAAACCAACCACCACGTTGAGCCCGATCGCGAGCAGCACGTACACCGAGATCTGCTCGACCATCGCCTGCTGCCAGAACGGTGCCGTTTCGACGTGGGGCAGGATAATCGCCACGAAGAGCAGCACGCCCAACGCGCCCCATCGAACAGTGCCCTTTTGCGACGCCCTTCGAGGCACCGCGAGGGCGTCGTGCACTCTGGTTCGAACGCGTGGTCCTTGGGCGATCCAAAAGCTCGCGACGCCCCAGGCGATCAGCGACGCACCCAGGAAGACGATCCAACGCTGCGTACGAAAGAGGCCAAAGAACGACGACGCCTCGCCGAATGACTCCCTGAAGCCCGACGTCGGGGCGTTGTTGCTACCCGGAGGTCCCGTCATCAACTCAATGACGGCGACCACGCAGATCGTGATGAAGAGCCGTCGAACCGCCGTCTTGGCGAGGAGTTCCTTCATTAGGCGGCGCGTCCTAGTCGCTCACCCAAGATGCCCGTCGGGCGCACGAGCAGCACCAGCACGAGGATGCCGAAGGCCACGACGTCGATGTAGGCCGCTTGCACGAACACCACCGAGAGGCTCTCGAAGATGCCCAGGATCAGTCCGCCGATCATCGCTCCCCGAAGGTTGCCGATGCCACCGAGGACCGCGGCCGTGAAGGCCTTCAGGGCCGGCACGAATCCCATCGTGTAGACAACGCCGTAGCCGAGTCCGAACAGGAAGCCGGCGGCGCCCCCGAGGGTGCCCCCGACGATGAACGTGATCGCGATGGTTCGATCGATGTTCACCCCCATGAGCGACGCCGTCTCGGCGTCCTGGGCGACAGCTCGAATTCCACGTCCCAACTTTGACTTTGAAATCAGACGATCGAGTCCGACGAACATGATGAGACCCACGATGAAGATGATCACGAAGTACATCTGTACCGGTGCGCCAAAGACGTGAAACGCGATGCCGTTGATGTACGGTTGAGGCGTCGATACCGCCAGGTGACCGAACTCTTTACCGGCCAAGTTGAAGAGAAAGTACGACGCGCCGATGGCACTGATGAGATACGCCAGTTTCGGCGCGTTTCGCTTGCGCAGCGGTCGGTACGCCACGCGCTCCAAGAGCGTCGCCATCACCGCGCCGGCCGTGCCGCCCGCCAGGATGCCCAGCATGATGAGACCCACACTCGCGAAGCCGGCCGGGGGTGCGCCCGAGCCGACGAGGGCCCGCATCACGAAGTAACCCGCGAAGCCACCGGACATGAAGATCTCAGAGTGCGCGAAGTTGATCAGACGAAGGACGCCGTACACGAGCGTGTAACCGACGGCGATCATGCCGTAGAGGAGACCGTTCGCGACACCCCCAACGAACAGTCGCCAGAACTCCAGGCGCAGCGTGTCGAAGTGTGCTGCTAAGTAGTGACCGAACGCGCCCATGTGTCCCCTCTAGACGAAGTCAAAGTGTACCCAACGCAGAAGTCGGGGGCCGAAACCCCCGACTTCTGCAAATCTGGATAAAGGAACTACTTACTCCAGACCGAGTTGGACGACTTTCCCACTCTTGACTTGGTTCACGTAGATCGCGCTTCCGGCGATGTTGCCATTGCTCTGGAACTTCACGCTCTTCGTGATGCCCTTGTAGGAAATCTTGTGCAGCTCTGCCACGAGACCGGCGCGAGTGATCCTCTTCATCTTCTTCATCGCGGCGATGATCGTATTCGTGGCGTCGTACGCCTCAGGAGCGTACGTGGCCGTCAGCGCGCTGAAGTTCGACAGAGCCTGGAAGCCCCTGTTGAACGCCGAGTTGGTCGAGACCGCGCACGCGCACGACAAGAGGACGCCGTTGGCGGCCGATGCGGGCGTGGTGCCTTGAATCAACGCGGGCGAGTCCGATCCGTCACCTGACATCACCGTGCCGGTGTATCCCGCGGAGCTGAGCGCACCGAGGAAGAGGCCGAGGTCACAGTAGTAACCACCGTAGAAGAGAGCCTTCGCTCCACTCGCGGCAGCTTGGGTGGCGGCGGCGGAGTACTCCGTCGCTGAGCCCGTACCGTCTGAACACTGCGACGTGCCGGGAACGGTAGCCGTCGTGACAGTCGCGCCGTCGGTCTTGGCCTGGGCGGCAAAGGCAGTCGCCAATCCAGAACCGTACGAAGAGCCGTCGTTCACGACGTACACCGAAGTCAGACCCTTGGTCTTAACGATGTAGTCCGCGTCCGCCGGACCTTGAACGCCGTCGTCGGCTACGTCACGGAAGAAGTTGTGCCATCCGCTCGTCGCCAGCGTCACGCGCGTCGCCGAAGGACTCACGGTCGCCACGTGGGCCGCCGAGTAGTAGGGCTCAGCAGCAGCCGTCGCGCCCGAGAAGGCTGGTCCCACGATGGCGATCAGCTTCCTGTTCGCCACGGCGGATTGAGCCTGGGTCGGCGAGATCGTGGGGTCGCCCTGGTCGTCATACTTTGCCAACTTCAACTTGAACGGCAACTTTTTGTTCGCGTTGGCCTGGTTAATGGCCAACTCCACGGCGAACACCATGTTCAAACCGAGTTGCAAGTTTCCACCTGACAACGGTCCTTCATATCCAATGACGTAGGTGGGCTTCGGCTTAGCCGCGGCGCCTGAAGTTGACGCAATACCGACTGCCGGCACCGCCATCAACAGCAGGGCACTCGAAGCCACCGCAGCCACCGTCTTGTTCAAACGAAGCTTCATAAGCGTCGTCCTTCCTCAACTGTGTTGATTCACTTCTCACCACCGAGTTCTCCCTCGTGTCACCTAAACAACACGTAAGAATCAACTCGGAGATGTCTAAGCCGATCTGGCCATTGCAGAACGTTAGCAGTGGGCAAAGACCACATTCAGGGCACCCCTTGGGCGAAAAGCCTTCGTTTTAACGGCGAAACGTCGTCGAAACCGAATTACGAAAAGGCGAACAGGTGTTTGAGGCGAGGCCCGGGTTGGTGTAGCCTACGAACAACTGTTCGTTACCCGGAGGTCCGCCATGGCTGAAGTTTTGACACCGATGCGTCGACAGATTCTCGAGTTCATCGTGACCTGTCAGCGCGAACGCGGCTTTCCGCCCACGATTCGCGAGATCGGTGAACACGTAGGTCTCTCGTCGTCCGCGACGGTGGCCAATCACATCACCGTGTTGAAAGACGCCGGTTACATCGAAAAGAATCCCCAGCAACCCCGGACGCTAACGGTCCGTCTCGACGCGGCCAATCCCGCGCCCGAACAGCACATCCGACACATTCCCTTCGTCGGCGACATCGCCGCCGGTACGGGAGTGCTCGGTGTCGAGAGTGCGCACGAGTTGATGTCGATCCCCGAGCAGTTCGCCGGGCGCGGGGACAGTTTCGTACTCCAAGTGCGAGGTGACTCGATGATCGACGCGGGAATCCTGTCGGGTGACTTCATCGTCGTACAGCGTGAACGCACCGCCAACGCTGGTGAGATCGTCGTGGCGGGAATACCCGACGACGAGGCGACCGTCAAACGATTCTTTCCCCAAGGTTCGAGAATCATCTTGAAGCCCGAAAACGCAGCGATGGGACCAATGGAGTTCGACTCGCGCGACGTCACCATCTACGGCAGAGTCATCTCCGTGTTACGGCACTACTAAAGCCGTTTTAGCGTCACCGACGTCGCGTCAGGCGAGCCACTTTCTTAGGACGTCCTCAAAACGTGTCAGTTCGTCAAGCGTGACGAACTCGTCACTACGATGGGCGAGCAGCGGATCGCCCGCGCCGAAGTTCGTCGCGGGGATCGCGAGTTCTTGAAACGTCGCTACGTCGGTCCAACCGACTTTTCCTTTCGCCGGCTGACCCGTCAGACCAACGAGCGCGCCCAGACGTTCGTTACCCAGCGACGGGAACGCGCCTGGTGCCCAATCCAGGACCGAGAACGAGTCCCCCTCTTCTAACGAAGCGCCGAGGTACTCCCGTAGCCACGACGCCGCTTCCTCTTTCGAGCGGTCGGGCGCGACGCGATGATTGATCGTCAACGTCGCCACGTCCGGCACCACGTTCGCCGCCACGCCGCCGTGCGCGCTCACGGCCTGGAGTTGTTCGGTGAAACGAACGCCGTCGATATCGACGACTCTCGGCTCGTAGTTCGCGACGCGCCGGATGACGTCAGCCATTCGGTGGATCGCGTTGCGGCCCGCGAAGGGTCGCGCCGTGTGAGCGCGTCTCCCGGCGAGCTCGACGCTGACTTTGAGCGAACCTTGGCACCCCGCCTCCACCACGCCGCCAGTGGGTTCTGCCAGCAACGCCACGTCGCCTTGCAACAGGTCGGGGCGAAGTTCGGCGATCTCGCTGAGACCCGACTCGCTGCGCGAGATCTCTTCGCGGGCGTAGAAGATCCACGTCACTTCGAGAGACCGGGGCGTCGGATCGATGGCGAGGGCCAGCATCACGGCGAGGGATCCCTTCATGTCGCAGGCCCCCACGCCTCGCAGTTGTCCGTTGACGATCGTGGATTGGCGGGCGTCGCCGGGCACGGTGTCGAGGTGGCCCGCCACCACGACGCGGGCGGCGTGGTGACCGGTCGTACGCGCCACGACGTTGTCACCCACGCGTTCAACCTCGAGAGTGCTCGAGGCGCGCAGTTCGGTCTCGACGTACGCGGCGAGGGCCGCTTCGTCGCGACTCACCGAGCTGATCGACACCAGCGTGAGAGCGTCGTCGAGTCGGCTCACGTCGAGACGCCGTGATCGCGCAGGACTTGGTTCAACGCCACTTTGTCGTGCCGTTCGCCCTCACTCAGACGTTTGATGATCAACACGCAAGGTAGGAAGAACTCGCCGCCGGGATATTCGCGTCGCCGACTAGCCGACACCGCGACGCAGTAGTCCGGCACGTACCCCCTCGACACCTCGTCGCCGCTCTGGGCGTCGATGACGGGAATCGAAGGGTTCAAGATCGTGCCGGCGCCGAGCACCGACCCCTTGCCGACGCGCGCCCCGTCGACGATCATGCAGCGACTGCCGATGAAGGCGCCGTCTTCGATCACCACGGGCACGGCGTTCGCGGGTTCCAGGACCCCGCCGATGCCCACCCCCCCGGCCAGGTGCACGTTCGCCCCGATCTGCGCGCAGCTGCCCACCGTGGCCCAGGTGTCGACCAGGGAGTCTCGGCCGATCCACGCTCCGATATTGACGTAGCTCGGCATCAAGATCACGCCCGGGCTGAGGTAACTCCCCCGGCGAGCCGATGCCCCCGGCACCACGCGCACCCCGCGTCGTTCGTAGTCGCCCTTCAGTTCCAGCTTGTCGAGATACTCAAAGGGTCCGACGTCCGTTCTCGTAAGACCGTGCAGGCGAAAGAGCAGCGAGATGGCCTGTTTCACCCACTCGTGGACGATGATCGAACCGTCGGCGCCTACCTCAGCGACGCGCACCTGTCCGTCGTCGAGTTTGGTGATGACGAGTTCAACGTCGCGCCGGGCTTCGAGGTGGTCGGGCGTCATCTCGCCGAGGTGTTCGTACCAGTGACCAACGCGCGCTTCGAGATCGTTCATCACGCAATCGTACTGTTGGCCCTAGGGGGCTTCGAGACGTGACGCCGCGAGTTCCAGTCGTTCGTCGGGCTGGACGACGGCGAGCCGCACGAAGCTCGCGCCGGCCTCACCGTAGAGTTCACCGGGACTGACGACGAGGCCGGATCGCTCCGCGAGCATCGTCGCCAGACCCCAACCCTCGAGACCTTCTTTCGAACACCAGAGGTAGAAACCGCCGTCGGGAAAGGGCGCGTCCACGTCAAGACGTTTCAGCGCGTCGCTCAGGAGTTCGAGTCGGCGGCGGTAGCGTTCGCGCTGGGTGTCGACGTGCTCGTCGTCGGCGAAGGCGAGGGCCGCCGCGGCCTGAACGGGACCGGGCGCCATGAGACCCGCGTGTTGGCGCACACTACGAAGGTAGGCGACGATCTCGGCGTCGCCGGCGTAGAAGCCCGCGCGAAAGCCAGCCAGGTTCGAACGCTTCGACAGTGAGTGCAGCGCCAGGACGCCATCGGAACCGTGTTCGAGGATCGAGCGTGGTCGAGTGGCCCACGTGAACTCCGCGTAGCACTCGTCGCTCACGACGAGCACGCCGTGGTGTCGTCCCCACGCGGCGAGACCTTCGAGATCGTCGAGGCCACCCGTGGGGTTCGAGGGCGAGTTCGACCAGAGCACGAGTGCGCGCGCGACGTCGGCGGAATCGATTGAGCCGAGGTCGAGTTGCCCACCCACGAGAGCGACGGGCACGGAACGTAGAGCGGCCAGCGTCGCGCCCATGGCGTAGGTCGGGTAGCTCACCGCGGGGTACAGGACCGTGTCGCGCTCGGGATACCTGAGGTGAAGGTAGCCGGCGAGCGAGCCGACGAACTCCTTGGTGCCCACGCACGCCGCCAGATCGTCGGGCGCGAGTTCGAGCGCGAATCGACGATTCATCCAGTGGGCCGCGGCGTCGCGAAAGTCGAGCGTGCCCGCCGAAGGGGGGTAGCCCTTGGCGCCCACGCCCCGGGCCAGTTCTTCGATCACGAAGTCCGGCGGTGGGTCGACGGGGGTACCGATCGAACAGTCGATGGGACCTCCCTCGAAGACGGCCGCGCGTTTCCTCAGCCCGTCCAGGCGCTCGTAGGGGTACGCGGGAGGGGTGAAGCTCACGCCGACACGCGCCACTCGCTGAACCGCGCCGCGCCGACGGCGTCGAGGACCACGTGGATCAAGACGCCGTCGTCACTCACCGACGTGTCGATCACGTCCCCTTCACGATGCGCCGCCGCGAGGAGGTCACCGCGGTCGAGCGGCAGCTGCAGGGTCAGGACCCGGTCGCGCGAGCGCAACCGCTCGCCGACGGTGGCGATCACGTTGTCGAGGTTCTCACCCGTCTTCGCCGAGACCCAGACACTGCCCTCGTAGAGCTTGGCGAGATCTTTCGCCCGCGAACCCGCGACGTCGGCCTTGTTGAAGACCAACAGTTCGACAACCTGATCGGCTCCGATCTCGACGAGGACGTCGCGCACGGCGGCGATCTGCTCTTCGGCGTTGTCGCTCGCGCCGTCGACGACGTGCACCAAGAGGTCCGCGAGCTGCACCGACTTCAACGTGCTCATGAACGCCTCGACGAGTTCGTGGGGCAAGTTCGAGATGAAGCCGACGGTGTCGGTGAAGAGAACGGTCTCACCGCCGGGCAGCTGGCGTTGACGCGTACGCGGGTCCAAGGTGACGAAGAGCCGGTCTTCGACCTCGACCCCGGCGCTCGTCAGGGCGTTCAGCATCGAGGACTTGCCCGCGTTGGTGTAGCCCACCAGCGTCACTTCACGGTGACGTCCGCGAGCGCGACCCTGGCGCTGGACCTGGCGCGTGCGGTCGATCTCCTTGAGTTCGCCGCGGATGTGGTGAATGCGCTGTACGAGCCGGCGGCGGTCGACTTCGAGTTGCGTTTCGCCCGGACCGCGCGAGCCGATGTGACCGGCTTGTTGCGAGAGGGACCCACCGGCTCGTCGCAGCCGCGGCAGTCGGTACTCGAGGAGCGCCAACTCGACCTGGGCCTTGCCCTCGGGCGTGCGGGCGTTCTGGGCGAAGATGTCGAGGATGACCGCGGTGCGATCGATGGCCGTGCGTCCGAGGATCTTCTCGAGATTTCGTTGCTGCGCCGGCGAGAGATTGTGCTCGAAGACCACGGTGTCGGCGTCGAGCGCCAGACAGATCTCGCGCAGCTCTTGTACCTTGCCCGAGCCGAGGAACGTCGCCGGGTCGGGACTGTCGCGACGCTGAACGACGCGCGCGACGATGTCGGCGCCCGCGGTGTCGACGAGCAACGCCAGCTCGTCGAGTTGGTGATCGAGTTCCTCCGCACTCACGCCGGGAAACTGCACGCCCACGAGCACGATCTTCTCTCGAAACGTACGGTCAATCAGCGTGCTTGGAACGTACGTCAAGCTGCGAGCCACTCCACGTTCGCCACGAACTGCACCGGACCGCTCAACGTCGCTTCGTCGCCGTCGAACGTCACGCGCAACGTGCCGCCGGGATTCTCCACCGTCACCGCGTCGCCGCAGAGTCCCGCCCGGCGCGCCAGCGCCGCCACCGCGCACGAACCCGTGCCGCAGGCCTGCGTCCAGCCCACGCCGCGCTCGATCACTCGGATACTTAGACGGTCGTCGCCGAGCACGCGCAAGAACTCCACGTTGGCTCCCCCGACCTGCGCGGCGAGCTTCGCCGCGAGGTCTTCGCGCGCCGCGTCGCTCCAGGAGGCGTCGTCCAGCACGACGACGTGAGGATTGCCCACGTTCGCCACGCCAAAGGCGCCGTCCATCGTCTCGGCGAACGTCACCTCACCCATGGCGACGCTCCCGTCGCCCGACGTCTCGACCATGCTGAGGTGTACGCGGCGCGTTCCCGCGGCCGTCTCGACGTCCAAGGACTCCCACGTGGCGTTGGTCGAACGGCGAACGGCCGCCGCGAAGCAACGAAGGCCGTTGCCCGACATCTCGGCCAGCGAACCGTCGGCGTTGTAGAGCAGCATCGTCACGACCGGACCGAGCGTCGCCACCAACAGTCCGTCGGCGCCGACGCCAGTCGTTCGATGACAGATGGCGCGCGCGCGCGCGGGTGTCCACCACGGCGAACCACCGTCTTCGACAACGTCCACGAGAAAGTCGTTTCCCGCGCCGTGCCACTTTTGGAGCGTGCGCACTGTCACCGATCTAGTCTCGCACGAACCCGTCGGCGTGACTCAACACCTCGAGGAGACGACGCTTGGCGGAAGAGACGTCGCTGAACCACTCGACGCGCGGGTCGCGGCGGAACCAGGAACGTTGGCGCCGGGCCAGCCGACGACTGCGCGTGACCGCTTCGCTCACGCACTCGTCGAGCGGGGCCGACTCTTCGAGGTGGCGCAGGAGTTCGCGGTACCCAACGGCTTGTCGGGCGGTGCGCCCGAGGCCCGCGGGCGCACGCAGGAGCCCTTGGATCTCGTCGAGGAGTCCCTCGTCCATCCACGCGTGAAACCGCCGCTCGATCCGATCATCGAGGACCTGAACGTCACAGTCGAGTCCGACCTGCACCACGCGAACCGGGCCGTAGCGAAGCAGCCCCTCGCCGTAGGACGAGAAGGGGCGCTTCGCGCCCAGGGTCACCTCGAGCGCGCGCACGACGCGCCGAGCGTTCGTCGCCTCGAGCCGACTGGCCGCTAAGGGATCGAGTTCGCGCAGTTCGTCGTAGAGCGCCGGGAGTTCGTCGTCGGCCCGTGCTTCGAGGACGCGGCGGATCTCTGGGTAGCGCGCGGGAATGTCCAGGTCGTCGAGAACGGCGCGACCGTACAGTCCGGTGCCGCCCACGTAGAGCGCTCCGTGGCCGGCGCTGGCGACCTCACGCCGGGCCAGTTTCGCTTCGCGTTGGAACTGCGCGACGGTGAACTCCTCGCTCGGATCCACGAGATCGAGCAGGTGGTACGAGACTTCGTCGCGTTCCTTTCGCGTCGGCTTCGCGGTGCCGAGGTCCATTCCCCGGTAGACGCCCATCGCGTCGACACTGAGGAGTTCGACCTTCTGGCCGCTCTCGAGCGCGACCGCGTGCGCCAGCGCCGACTTACCTGAGGCCGTGGGACCGACCAGCGCCACCGTCGACGTCACGGGTCTCGTCACGTCGAGAGCAGTGGCACGCGAATCTTGTGGCGAGGCGTTCGAAGAACCGCGGTCATCTCGCCCATCAAGTAGTAGGGCGCGCCGTACGTGACGTCGACACTGACCAGCGACCCTGAACGCACGGCGTTCTCGGTGACGGGAAAGTGGATCAACTTTCCCTGGCGAGTTCGACCCGAGAGCATCTGAGCGTTTCGCCGTGACGGACCCTCGACGAGCACCTCCTCACGCGTGCCCACCCGGGCTTGATGGTGACGCAGCGCCGAGCGGTCGGTGACGTCCTTCAGACGTTCGAATCGGGCCCTGATCACGTCGGGGTCGACGAAGGCGTTCCCCATCTCGGCCGCGCGCGTTCCTTCGCGCGGGGAGAAGATAAAGGTGTACGCGAGGTCGAACGCACAGGCCGCCACCACCTCGAGGGTCTCGTCGAACTCCCGATCACTCTCACCGGGAAAGCCCACGATCAGGTCGGTCGTCACCGCGAGTTCGGGAATCGCCGAGCGGGCCGCCTCGAGTTTCTCGACGTAGCGCTCGACGCTGTAACCCCGGCGCATCGCGCTCAACACCCGATTCGACCCGGACTGCAGTGGCAGGTGCAACTGATTGCAGACGCTCTTCGTCTCCGCCATGGCGGCGATGGTCTCGGGGCGGAGGTCTTTCGGGTGGGGGCTGGTGAAACGAATCCTCTCGATGCCCGCGACGTCGCCGAGGGCGCGCAGCAACTCGGCGAACAGCGGGCGTCGACCAGTGATGTCGCGGCCGTAGGAGTTCACGTTCTGTCCGAGCACGGTGATCTCGGTGACGCCCGCGTGCGCGAGCATGGTCGCTTCGTCGATCAGGTCCTCGAGGGGACGGCTGATCTCGCCGCCACGAACGCTCGGCACGATGCAGTACGCGCACGTGTTGTCACAGCCCGTTTGAATCGTCATCCACGCGGCGAAGGGCAGTTCGCGAACGGCGTAGAGAGCGGGCGCCATATCGCGACTCGTCACGGGGTCGGGCGCGTCCAGGATCTCCACCAGCGGACCCTCGCTGCGCGAGCGACGAAGGAGCGACGGCGCCGAGGCGAGGTTGTGGGTCCCAAAGACGACGTCCACCCAGTTCGCGCGCTCGAGAATGGTGCCGCGATCCTTCTGGGCCATACAGCCCCCGACGGCAATTTGAAGATCGGGTCGCCCCTGCTTCAGCGCCTTCAGCTGTCCGAGAGCGCTGTAGAGCTTGAGGTCGGCGTTTTCTCGAATGGTGCAGGTGTTGAGCACGATGACGTCGGCGTCGGCGTCGCTCGCCGCGGGCACGAGCCCGTCGGACACCAACAACCCGGCCAGTCGCTCGGAGTCGTGCTCGTTCATCTGACAGCCGAAGGTGCGGATGGCGAACGATCTGGGTGTTACCACCCCTCAAGCCTACTGAGCGAGTTCGCTCTCACTCACGGCGGAATCGAGCATCACCCCCGCGCCCGCGGCGACGACGCAGCCGAGTCCCACGAGGTCCCACCCGCGCGCTACCTGGTTCAACAACGACCAGCCGATGAAGAACGCCACCGCGGGGTCGCCCGCCATCAGGACACCCGCGATCGAGGGTTTGAGGCGTCGAAGACCTTCGAGTTCGGCACCGAAGCCGAGCACGATGGCCACGACCGCCACGATCGAAAGGCGCAAGAGCGTGTTGGGATGATCCCAGAGTTTCGCGCTCGCTCCGAGAGACATCGGCAGCGTCAGTATCGCCGCCACCGACATTGACACCGCCAGTCCCTCGAAGCCCTTCGTCGTGCCACCCACGCGTTGCGAGGCGAAGATGTACGCGGCCCACCCGAGCCCCGCGCCCGCGGCGAAGAGGACGCCGACGAACGTGAGACCGCTGCCCGGACGGGTGAGGGCCACGACGCCCGCGCCGGCGAGCGCGACGAACGCGAGGTGTCGCGGCGAGCGTTTGCCGAGCGCGGCCACGCAGAACGGTCCAAGGTACTCAATGGCCACCGCGCCGCCGAGAGGGATGCGCGCGATGGCCTGGTAGAAGCAGAGGTTCATGAACGCGGTCGTCGCCCCGAGCGCGAGGGCGCCCAACCACTGGCGCCTCGTCCAGTGACGCACGTTGGGTCGAGTGAGCCCGAGAAGGACGATCGCGCCCAGGAGAAAGCGCCACGCACTCGTGGCCGAGGGGCCGACGACGCCAAAGACGGGAATCACGATCGCGGCGGTCCACTGGATCAGCACCGCCCCGAGCAACATGAAGCCGGCGCCACTCAGGGTTCGACCGGCGACGCGATGATCGGGTGCGCTCAACGAGTGACCAGCCCCGCACGGTCCACGTCGAGCACGAGCACGTCACCGCGGATCGACTGGTCCTGCAGGAAGCTCGTCGCGGCCCGCGCCACGTTCTGCGCCGTCTCGCTCGTCACGAGCCCCAACATCGATGACCCCGAGCCCGACCAGCACGAACCGGCCGCGCCGCTCTCACGCAACAGCGAGAGCAGCGGCGCGGCGAACGGGAGTAGTTCCGTTCGATAGGTCTGGTGAAGAGAGTCGTCCATGGCGGCGCTGACGAACTCGCGGTGGTTCGCGAGTCCGGCGATCAAGAGGCCCAACGCGTTCAAGTTCTGCACGGCGTCGTGAAAGGGGACGTTCGCGGGCAACACCCGACGGGCCTCGGCGGTGTCGAGCTCAAGATCAGGAACTACGACGACGAACCGCCACGAGTCGTCGAGGGGAAGTTGACGCGCCGTCACGTCGTGGCCCGCCGTCACGCTCGCCACGACCAAGCCACCGAGCACCGACGCCGCGGCGTTCTCGGCGTGCCCGTCCACGCGCGTGCCGACGGTGAGGGGGTCCGCGGCACCGGCCGCCGCCGCGGCCGCGACGGCGAGAGCCGCCGATGATCCGAGCCCTCGGGAGAGGGGAATCGTCGACGTAACACTCATGGCGAAGTTCGTGTGACCAAGGACGCCGCGCGCGACTTGGACGCCGAGGTGGCGTTCGTCGTCGAACCGCCCCGCTCCACAGCCGTCGCTGACGATGCTGAGACTATCGGCCGGCTCGAGCGACACCTCCACGTAGAGCGTGAGAGCGATGGCGAGCGTGTCAAAACCCGGTCCGAGATTGGCCGAACTGGCGGGAGCACGCGCGAACATGATGTCAGCGTAGGCGGTCGAGCAGCGTGGGCGGTGAAAGTGCACCGAGTGCGCGAAGGGTGAAGGTGCGTTGCTTGACGCCGTGCACGATGAGATGACCAACGACCTCACCGCGACGAATCGAGGTCGTGAAGTGGCGCATCCGAACACTCACGCGAAGCTTGCCCTGCGCTGGCCACCACCACACCTCGCGCTGTTGGGTCAGTCCGAATCCCACCCGACGACCGGCGTAGGCGATCTCGCCAATCGCTCGATCCTTCACGAAGGTGTGGTGCAGTTGACTCGCGACGGCCGAGTTCGCCAACGCCAACGCAGCCGCGCCGGCCGGTCCGAGCAGGTCACCACCACGTTGACCGAGCACGACGACGAAGACGATCTTCGTCGACGTACCGTCACGAAACGTCATGGCCATCACGTCGCAGCCCCCCGCTTCGGTGGTGCGTCCGGACTTTACGCCGATGACGTTATCGACGCCGACGTAGGGAGTGAAGGACGCGACCGCGCCCGCGACGGGCAGGGTCACCGTCGGTTGAATGACGATTGAACGCACCAGGGGCGACTTCATCAAGAGCACCGCGAGTTTGGCCTGATCGAGGGCGCTAGATACGGACAGGGGCGAGAACCCCGTGACGTCGTCGTAGTGCGTGCTCGTCAGCCCGAGCGTCGCCGCCTCTTGGTTCATCATCGTGACGAAGGCGTCGTTCGATCCCGCCACCATGTTGGCGAGCATCACGGCGTAGTTACCCGCCGAGTGCACTAAGGCACCGTTCAGGAGGTCCCTCTCACAGAGTTGTTCGCCCACGGTCACGGCGACGCTCGATTCGTCGAGCTTCAGCATTGCCCGGTAGGTCGCCACGTCACCACTGGTGACCGTGAGGCATTGACCCGGTGCGTCAAGAGCGAGGGGCAGACGTTTGAGCGTGACGTAGACGGTCATCATCTTGGTCAGGCTGGCGATGGGCGCCACCTGCTCGTGGTGACCCTCGATGACGTCGAGCGACGGGACGTCAATCGCGGCCGAGCCGACCGTCGGCCAGGCGAGCGTCGCCGGAGGACCCTGGAGCGACACCGCGGCCAACGACACGTGGACCGTGGCGCCACGGTGCAACAGCGGCAACTGCATCGCGACGATGAGTGCGGCCGCTACGACGAGACCCGTGATGAGTCCGACGAAACGCGTGAAGAGTCCGCGACGAGCGGGATGGTGTGCGTGGGCGTGACGAGACACGTAGCTAGAGCGAAGTCTGTTGATCGTACTGCTCAGGGGTGACGAGGACCTTACGCGATTTGGAGCCGTCGCCCGGGGCCACGACGCCCTCTTCTTCGAGTTGGTCCATGATGCGCCCGGCGCGCGCAAAACCTACGCGAAGCTTTCGCTGCAACATCGACGTCGAACCGGTTTGCGTGCTGATCACGAGGTCTCGGGCCCTTCGAAGAACTTCGTCGTCGTCGTCGCCCGACCCCGAACCCGACGACGAGAGTCCGCCACTCAAGGGTACGTCGAGCGCCACCACGGTTTCGCGCCGTCCGCCCTGGGCACGCCACGCGTCGACGACACGACGAACCTCGTCTTCGGAGACCCAGGGCGACTGGAGACGCCGAGCGATGTTGCTCGACGCGGTCACGAGCAGCATGTCGCCCTTGCCGATCAGCCGCTCGGCGCCGGCCTGGTCCAGGATGACCCGACTGTCCGCGAGCGAGGAAACCGCGAAGGCCATACGACTCGGGACGTTCGCCTTGATGACCCCGGTGATCACGTCGACGCTCGGACGCTGGGTCGCGAGCACGAGGTGGATCCCAACGGCGCGCGCCATCTGAGCGATGCGCACGACCGACTCTTCAACGTCGCGCGCCGCCACCATCATGAGATCGTTCAGCTCGTCCACCACGATCACGATGTAGGGCAGCTCCTCGGGTCCGGGCGTCGGCTCGGCGTCCGGGGCGAGACCCGTCGCGCGTTCGATGGCCTCGCCGGCCAGTTCGCGAGACGTCGGTTCGGGCACCAGCGCACCCTTGGCGACCATCAACTGATAGCTCGTGATATCGCGCGCGCCGCTCTCGGCGAGGAGGTCGTAGCGACGCTCCATCTCCTTTACGGCCCAGGCGAGCGCCCCGGCGGCCCTCTTCGGATCGACGACGACGGGGGACAACAGGTGCGGGAGGTCGTTGTACTGCCCCATCTCGACGCGCTTGGGATCGATGAGGAGGAGGCGCAGCTGGTCGGGCGTGTCACGCATCACGAGCGCGGTGATGAGTGAGTTCATGGCCGAGCTCTTGCCCGACCCGGTCGCTCCCGAGATCAACACGTGGGGCATCTCGCCAAGGTTCACCACGACGGTCTTGCCCGAGATGTCACGGCCGATGGGCACGTCGAGGGGGTGCGTGGCGGCGATCGACTCGTCCGAGGCCAAGACGTCGCCGAGGGCGACGAGCGAACGTTGTCGATTCGGCACCTCGACGCCGATCGCCGAACGACCGGGGATCGGCGCGAGAATTCGCACGTCGGCCGAGGCCATGGCGTACGCGATGTCCTTGTTCAGCGACGTCACGCGCGAGACCTTGACGCCGGGTCCCAGTTCGAGTTCGAATCGAGTCACCGTCGGACCCACCGTGTAGCCGAGGAGCATGGTTTCGACGCCGTGCGCGGCGAGGGCGTCGACGAGCTCTTCGCCGGCGGCGTCGGTCAACGAACGATCGAGCTTCTGGTCCCTCGTTCGCTGTAGCAGCGACGGCGGTGGCAGCTCCCACGCACTCGCCACGGTTACGTGGCGCGGGCGCTGCGCCCGAGCGCGACGCGACGGCGCCACTTCGGGCTCGGGCTCGTCGTCAACGTAGTCAAAGTCGGGTTCGACCTCGTCACCCACGTACTCGTCGTACACGAACGCTTCGGGCTCGCGGTCCCTCTCAACGACCTCTTCGTCGATCTCGTCGTCGCCGCCGTCGTCGCGAGCGTCTCGTTGGGGTCGGATCATCCACCATCTCGAGAGCACGCGAGCGACCGCACGAAAGAACGTGCCGCTGCCGACGAGGAGCGCGCGCAAGCCGACGCCGGTCGTCACGATCGTCGCGACGACGAGCACCGCGAAGAAGACGACGATCGCCCCGGCGTCGCCGAGCGCCTTGGCGAGTCCCCCACCAATCGCGACACCGAGCCACCCGCCCGCGTGTCCGAGCACCTTGGTCGTCGCGTGCACGCCGGGCCGACCCGACGCGAGGTCGGCGATGCCGCCAATGGAAACGAGTCCGAGGAGGACACCCCAGAGCACCCGAGTTTGGTCGAACTCGATCTTTCCCCACACCATGGCCACCCCGAGCGCCAAGAGGATGATCGCCAACGCGTACCGTCCCACGCCCAAGACGTCAGAGAGCACGCGCGAAATCGCGTGACCGACGGGTCCGAGCGCTCCCACTTCCGCCAGGGCCACGAAAAGGCCGACCACGAGCAGCGCCACCACCCAAAGGTCGCGTTGGTGGCGCAGCCAGACGTTGGGCGCCTCCGCGGTCGCGCGACGCGACGCCGTGCCCTTTACCGCCTTTTTTACCGGTTTCCTCTGGTGTCGCGCCTGTGCCACAACCCTCTAACTTACTAATGACTTGTTCACTTCTTGAACCACTCGTGCGATACATGTGCTGTGAAGAGTCTCCGGTCCCACCCTGAGCGTTTTATCGAGGTGCAGCGCCACGCGGCGGACTTACAGCGTGTGTCCTATTTGGACCCACCGGTTCGCCTTGACCAACTGAACCAAGTGGTTCAGCGGTGCTTGCTCATCGTCCGACTTCCCAAGCGATTCTTCGTCTGAGTACTCGGTTCCGACCCAAGGCCCTCATCACGTTGACGTGACGGTTGTGCGGGTGACGATCGGCTCTTCCCGCGTGCTTCGCGGTGCAGACCCCAGTGGGATCAGGCTGTGGAGAGAAGCAAAGCTGGCGCTGAGTTCAACAGAGTCACTTCGGAGGGCTCTTTGCGTCGCCAGCGGGCCAGGTTGATGGCCGCATTGAG
>Ga0307374_10003045_pt1 | contig 29098 bp, 26 predicted proteins | sample OX3MG_FD_202532 | JGI IMG/M metagenome (GOLD analysis project Ga0307374, IMG submission 202532) | Soil microbial communities from Risofladan, Vaasa, Finland - OX-3 | ecosystem: Environmental > Terrestrial > Soil > Coastal area > Acid sulfate soil | place: Finland: Risofladan, Vaasa | collected... | reverse complement strand
CCGACGCCGATTCCGGCGAGAAAATAGACCGCGTAAAGAAACAAGCGCGAGGTCTGGAACTGGAATAATCCGATACTGGTCCAGTAGTTCGCGCCGTAAATTAAAGACATCGGCGTATAGACGGCAATCGAAATAACGGTGAACAGCAGGAAAAAGCGAACCGGATGCGAGCGGGCGCCGGCGCAGAGCCTGCCGAGTGCGTCGCCGAAACCTGGTATTGCCGCGAAGATCGCGGCGGCGGCGAGATCGAACGCGAGCAGCAGCCAGATAAACCACGCCGGTCCCGTCGGCCAATCGCCGAAGGACATCCACGCGTGAGCATAGCCGGAGATTCCATGCCCGCCGCTCTGAAGGTAAGTGGGGTAGTAAGCGATTGGCGCGACGACCGCCGCGGCGACCAGAAAGGGGATTCCGAGCCGGATCACTCGGTCGCGTCCGAATGTCCCGGAACCCTTGCGCCGAAGACTCGACCAGACGAATAGCCCCGAGACGAAGAACATCAGCGACATGAAGAAGTCGTCGTTGAAGCCGATGAACAGGTTGAATCCCGGCCAATGCGCGTGTTGATCGATGACCGGGAATGCGCGCCACCATCGCACTGGGTCCGTCAGCGATTTTGGAAGCGGCGGCGGGCTCTTGAAATACGCGAGCACCGAGTGATGCGCCAAAACCAGCACCACGAGAAAGCCGCGCAGATATCCGAGCGCGAGGTTGTGGGCGGGGGGCGACTCGGGTTGCGATTGAATCGACCCGGCGGCCGTCAGAGATGCCACTGCCAGTCTCCCAATGATTCCGCGCGCGGAATCCCCGCCGATTCGTGAAATCCGCGGAACGTTTCAGAGCGAGCCGAGGATCTGGTCGGGTACGCCCGTCCATGCGCCGCGCTCGCCCTCGAGCGGGGCGTCGATGGACTTGGTCGCCTCACCGAAGACCATCGTGGCGCGGCGCCGCTCGTCGTACTCGCGCCAGTCGCCCAGTAGTTCGCAGCTCGGGTCGCCGGTGCGCGCGAACGCGATCCAGGCGTCTTGCATTTCGGTTGCCAGCTTCTCGGCGGCCGGTCCGCTCCCCGCAAACGGCGCCATCCCGGGCATATGGTTCGTGCCAAAGACGAAGCCAAGTTCGAGCGCATGGCACGAGCCGAGCATTCCGCCGATCGCCGGCGATTTCCAGGTGAACAAATAATTGAAGATGCGCCCCTTGCGGCGGCCGTGAGTCTCGGCCAGTCGCAGCGCGGGCATCCGGAACACGCGGTCGGTTTCGATCGCCGAGAACAACTCCTGCGGCGTGGTCAGATCGCCGCGCTCGCTGCGTGCGCGCGTGTAATTCTCAATCAGACCGGACGCGGTCCCGGCGCCAAAGCGCTTGCCAAACCTGGCCGCCAGTCCGGCGTTGTCGAGCCTGGGAAGCGACGGATCCATCGCGGCGAAAAGTTTCCATTCCTCGAGCGTCGATCCCGCCATAATCGCAACGCCATCGGCGGAGCCGCCTGCGACCGTCTCGATCGCGACTTTGGGTACGTGCGCACCGTCGATCGCCGGCTGATAGGCCATCCCGAGTTCCGGATCCGGCGTCACGCCGTCGGGCATCAGCGTGCCGGTCAGCAACCGCGCCGGAGTCAGCGCGCGGATCGCGGCCGTGTCGGACGGCGACACTCCGAGCCGCGCGAGGATCCGCTCGGCCTTGTGGCTGGCGCGCTCGGCCGTTGCTCCGGTGTGGCACGCTCCGCTTTGCGGAATTGCCTTGTGGAACAATCCGCGCGCGGCGGGCATCGCGAGCAGAGTGCCGACGCTCATGCCGCCGGCGGATTCGCCGAAGATGGTGACGTTTTCGGGGTCGCCGCCGAACTCGGCGATATTGTCGCGCACCCATTGCAGCGCCGCGACCTGATCAAGCATCCCCTCGTTGCCGGTGGCGGGAATCTTGCCCCCGGTCAGATCGCAAAGCCGAATGAAGCCCAGCGGTCCAAGGCGGTAGTTGACCGTCACGACCACAAGGTCGCCGCGGCGCGCGAGTACCGAGCCGTCGTAAAGCGGCTGCGAGCCGGAGCCGATCGCGAATGCTCCGCCATGAATCCAGACCATCACGGGACGCCGCGCGGTGTCGCATCGGGGCGTCCACACGTTCAGATAAAGGCAGTCCTCGGTCTGTTCGCCGCCTACGACCATCGCGGCGAGCGCGCCGTTCGCCATGCTATTTTGCGGAGCAACTCCGCCGAATTTGCGCGCGTCGCGAGTGCCTTGCCATCGCGCGGGCCGCTCCGGCGCGGTCCAGCGACGCGCGCCGACGGGAGGCGCCGCGAACGGGATACCTCTTAACACGCACAGGTCGGAATTGGATTCGCCTTCAAGCTTTCCGTCGCGGGTCGATACGATCACACTCATGTGGAATTCCCTCGATAGAGTTGTTGGACAGGAAGCAGGTTGATTCTTGCAGAATCTCGCGCCTTTGTCACAAAGAAGCGAATAACGCTTAACCCGCGCAAGCGTGAAAACGTTTTGCGCGAGACGCGGGATTTCGCGTAGCCTTTGGTCATGGACTCGAAAGCGGCGGCGGCCTTCCTTGGAAAGATGTGGGATCAATCCGCGATTCCGGAACTCGCGGAATACATCAAGATTCCAAACAAATCGGTGGCGTTCGATCCCGAGTGGAGCGCGCACGGCCACATGGATCGCGTCGTCGAGCGGTTTCGCAAATGGGCGCTCGGCCGCGAGATCGCCGGGATGCGCCTCGAGGTCGTGCGGCTGGGAAATCGAACCCCGCTTCTGTTTATTGAAATTCCCGGCGACTCCGACGATACCGTTCTGCTCTATGGCCACATGGACAAGCAGCCCGAGATGGCGGGATGGCGCGCGGGGCTTGATCCGTGGACACCGGTTATCGAGAACGATCGCCTCTATGGGCGCGGCGCCGCCGATGACGGCTACGCGATGTTCGCGTGCCTGGGCGCGATCGGCGCGCTCAAGGCGCAGAAGATCGCGCATGCGCGGATGGTTGTGATTATCGAGGCGTGCGAGGAGAGCGGCAGCTTCGATCTTCCGCACTATATCGAACATCTTGCGCCGCGAATCGGGCAGCCGAGCCTGGTCGTCGCGCTGGATTCAGGATGCGGCAACTACGAGCAGCTATGGTGTACGACTTCGCTGCGTGGGTTGGTCGGAGGCACGCTTACGGTGCAGGTGCTGACCGAGGGGATGCATTCGGGCGACGCGGGCGGAGTGGTGCCGTGCAGTTTCCGGATCGCGCGGACCATACTTTCGCGGCTTGAAGACGAAAAAACCGGCGCGATATTAGCCCCCGAGTTTCACGGCGAGATTCCCGCCGCGCGAATCGAGCAGGCGCGCGCCGCCGCCCCGATTCTCGGCGACAGCATCCACGGCAAATTTCCGTTCGCGGGAAAAACCCGCGCGCAAAACGCCGACTCGACCGAGCTGATCCTTAACCGCACCTGGCGTCCCGCATTGACGATCATCGGCGCCGACGGACTACCGCCCGCCGCCAACGCGGGCAACGTGCTGCGCCCGGAGACCTCGCTCAAGCTGTCGCTCAGACTTCCGCCGACCTGCGACGCGGAGGCGGCGCAGCGCGCGCTCAAACGCCTGATGGAAGACGACCCGCCGTACGGCGCGAGCGTCAGCTTCGAGTCGAACTGGGCGGCGACCGGATGGAACGCGCCCGCGATAGCGCCGTGGCTCGAGTCGGCGCTCGAGGCGGCGTCGCGCGCGCAGTTCGGAAAACCGGCCGCGTACATGGGTGAGGGCGGGACGATTCCGTTCATGGCGATGCTGGGTGAGCGCTTTCCCTCCGCGCAGTTCCTGATCACGGGAGTGCTTGGACCGGGTGCGAACGCGCACGGCCCCAACGAGTTCCTGCACATCCCGACCGCGAAGCGCCTGAGCGCCGCGGTCGCGCAGATCCTCGCGGATCATTTCAATCGCGCGGCGTGAAGAGGAGCCTCGTCGGCGATCCTCCCGATCGTCATTTCGAGCCATAGGCGAGAAATCCCGAGGCGTACATGCTCTGCGCCAACGCGACATGCAGTGGCCCGTCGCTCGGGATTTCTCCCTGCGGTCGAAATGACGAATGATGGCTCGGTGCTTTAGCTTTCAAAACCCTGCATGACCGTCGCTTATCAGTACCTCACAGCCGCCTCCGCTCCTTCATTTCAAGCGCGCGCGGCCGACGCGTATCTTGCTGACAGACGTTCAGCCGAGCAGCGGCGGAAGGCGCGTTTCAACCCATCGCGTTGACCCATCGTAGGCGTGCGCGAGTTGCAGGCAGGAGAACTCGGCGTGATTCGGCGCGACGATCTGAATTCCCATCGGCAGGCCGGCGGGGTTGAAACCGGCGGGAACATTCAGCGCCGGGCATCCCGACATCGTCACCGGAATCATGACCTCCATCCATCGATGATAGGTGTTCATCGCAGTGCCAGCGATGGTCTCGGGCCAGTGGATCGCGGCGTCGAAGGGGAAAACCTGCGCGGACGGCAGTATGAAGAAGTCGTACTTCTCGAACAGCGTGCGCATCGCCTGATACCACGCGCTGCGAACCGCCGATGCGTCGGCGATATCGTATGCGCTGATTTTGAAGCCGCGTTCGATCTCCCATCGCACTTCGGGTTTCATGAGCGCGCGCCGCGCCGGATCGGAGTAGAAAGCTTTCAGCACGCCGCCTACCTGCCACGCGCGCAGCACCAGCCAGGCTTGCCAGACGCGTTCGATTGGATAGTCGGGCACGGCATCCTCGACGACGCATCCGAGCGTCTCGAAAACGCCGAGCGCGCTCTGGCACAACTCGAGCACGCCCGGCTCGAAGGGCAGATACCCGCCGAAGTTGCCGCCCCAGGCGATTCGCGTGCCGGCGAAATTGCGCGCGAGCGGCTCGGTGAAGCGCGCGGGATCCTCGCGGATCGAGAGCGGGACGCGCGCGTCGTATCCGGCGATGACGGACAGCAGCATCGCGAGGTCCGGCACCGTGCGCGCCATCGGGCCATGCACCGACAGTGCGGGAACAAAGACCTCGCGTACGTCGGACGGCACCCGGCCGAACGCGGTGCGAAAGCCGAACACGTTGTTAAACGCGGCGGGATTTCGCAGCGATCCCGCGTGGTCGCCGCCGTCGGCCACCGGCAGCATCCGCGTCGCCAGCCCGACCGCGGCGCCGCCGCTGCTGCCGCCGGCGGTCTTCGATTGATCGTAGGCGTTGAGCGTGGTGCCAAACACGGAATTGTAGGAATGCGAGCCGAGTCCGAATTCGGGGACGTTGGTCTTGCCGATGATGATTGCGCCGGCGCGTTTTATCCGCTCGACCAGAATTGAATCGGTACGCGGAATGAAGTCGCGCAGGATCGGCGAGCCCATCGTGGTGCGGATTCCAGCGGTCGCCTCGAGGTCCTTGATAGCGTGCGGGAAACCGTGCATCGGGCCAAGATATTCGCCGCGCGCAAGCTCGGCGTCGCGGTGCTCGGCGGCGGCGAGCAGGTCGCCGCGCGGCAGGAGCGAGACGATCGCGTTGACGGCGGGATTGATCGCGTCGATATGATCGAGATACGCGGTCATCACCTCGCGGCAAGAGATTTGCCTCGACCCGATCGCGCGCGAGAGCGCGACGGCGTCCATCATTACGATTTCCGAGCGAGGCTTCATCGGATAAATCTCGTCCTGGAGCTGAGGCCGGGCACAATTATGCATCGCGGGGGCATTGTCGCACTACTTGCGCTAAAGGCTCGCGCCATTGTAGTTGACGAAGAGGCGCCTTCGCGGCGCGTGCTACTTTCGCAATCAAGAGGTGAAATTGATGTCCGAGTACACGATGACAATCGACGGCAAGTCGGTTAAGGGGTCGAAGTCTGTCGGCGTGATAAATCCCGCCACCGGAAAAGTCTTCGCCCAGGTTCCCGACTGCACCAAGGCGGAGCTCGATCAGGCGATGGACGCGGCGCATCGCGCCTTTCGCAGCTGGAGCAAGGATATAGACGCCCGGCGCAAGCTGCTGGGCGAGGTTGCGGCCGCGCTCCAGTCGCCGCCCGAAGGGCTCGCGCGCACGCTCACGCAGGAGCAGGGCAAGCCTCTCGCCAAGGCGCAGCAGGAGATCATGGGCAGCTCGATCTGGGCGTCGTACACGGCCAGTCTCGAGATTCCGAACGAAGTGATTCAGGACAATTCAGCCGGAAAGATCGAAATTCGGCGCAAGCCGGTCGGAGTGGTCGCCGCGATCACGCCGTGGAACTATCCGCTGATGCTCGCGATGTGGAAGATCGCGCCGGCACTGCTGGCGGGCAACACGATCGTGCTCAAGCCCTCGCCCTACACTCCGATCACCTCGTTGATGCTGGGTGAGATTCTGCGCGACGTGCTGCCGCCCGGAGTGCTCAACGTAGTTTCGGGAGGCGACGAGTTGGGTTCGTGGATGACCAGCCATCCGGTGCCGCGCAAGATTTCATTCACCGGCTCGGTCGCGACCGGCAAGAAGGTCGCAGCCGCGGCGGCGCCCGACTTGAAGCGGATCACGCTTGAACTGGGAGGAAACGACGCGGCGATCGTGCTGGCGGACGTGAATCCGGCGGAAGTGGCGCCCAAGATTTTCTGGGGCGCGTTCGAGAACAGCGGACAGATTTGCAGCGCGATCAAGCGCGTCTATGTGCCGGAGGCGATGTACGCCACGATGCTCGAGAAGCTGGGCGAGCTGGCGAAGAACGTCAAGGTCGGCAACGGCCTGGACGCGGGTAGCGAACTCGGGCCGATCAATAACAAGATGCAATTCGAACGCGTGACTGAATTGGTCGAAGACGCGAAGAAGCACGGCGCGAAGATCATCACCGGCGGCTCGCGCCAGGGCAGCGAAGGGTATTTCTTCCAGCCGACGATCGTCGGCGGAATCTCCGACGGCGTGCGCCTGGTTGACGAAGAGCAGTTCGGACCCGCGCTGCCGATCATTCCCTACAAGGATGTGGATGACGCGGTGCGCCGCGCGAACTCGACCAACTATGGGCTAAGCGGATCGGTTTGGTCCAAAGATGCGGAGCGGGGCGCCGAAGTCGCCGCGCAGCTCGAATGCGGATCAGCATGGGTGAATCAGCATCTGGCGATCGCCCCGAACCTGCCCTTCGGCGGCGCGAAGTGGTCGGGAATTGGCGTGGAGAATGGAACCTGGGGACTGCTCGGCTTCACCGAGATTCAGGTGGTGAACGTCGCGCGGAACTAGCTGAGGAAATGCTTGCCGGCTTCCGGCGATGAGTTGGAATAACTGGCGCGGTCCCTGGGCCGCGCCAGTTTTCTTTCCCCTAACGCTGGCGCAATCTCAACCGGCGCGCTCGATCGTGGAACGAACGCCGAACTGAGTAATGAAAAGCGCGCACGCGATCATCGCAAGCCCCTTCAGAAACATTGCGACGTTGACCGCGCGCATTACCGGATCCGGGAGCGTGAGCATCGCGGTGCCATGCACTACGATCGTTACTGGAACCAGGAACAATACCAGCAGCCATCCGCCGAGACGCGGCCGAACATTGAGCAGGACCATCGCCGCGCCGAGCAACTCGACTCCGGCGGAAATAACGACCCAGAATGCGCGCCACGGGATCACCGCGGGCATCAGATCGATATAGCTCTGCATCGAGGTGATATGAGTGACACCCGAAAGAAAGAAAATCAGGGTAAACAGAATCCGGGCGGTGATTCCGATTCCCGGACTGATAATCCGCAGGTCGTTGTCTTCCATAGTCTCCCGTTACATCAAATCGCGCTCGACGCGATTTATCCACGTCTGTTCGAAAATCACTTTGTCTCCCCGACGCGCACTGACCGACTCGGTTAGATGGAAATGTGAAGGGGTGGAAGTCAGCTCATATGAAGCTGAGATCGCGGCTTCCCATCCCTCGCGCCGGTAGCTTGTGGCGCATGTACCGTGCCATCGCGAGCTGTTCGGTTCCCCTGCTTTGATCTCACGATACGATTCAATTCGGGTAGAGACCTCGGTCCCAGTTTCATTTATTGTCCGTCGCGTTTCCGTTTGCCGGCGAATCACTATTTTGCCCTCGCGATCGGGGCCCGAAACGGTGACCTGCGGACGCGGCGGGTTCCGGGCACTGTGCGAATCGCGAATGATCGGAATCGGTATCGAGGGCTCGGCCTCCGGCGCGGCGCGCACCGGAAGCATGAGCGTTGATTCTCCGGTGGCGATACTCAGTCGGACCGGCTCCGGAGAAGGCCATACCAACGGCCACAGGCTCTCCGAGATGGCGACGCGAATCCTGCTGCCGGAGGCGAAGCGATGCGCGACGAAGTTGAGCAGCACGCGCACGTCGTAAAACCGGCCGGGCGCCAGCGGTTCCGGACTTTCGTGACCCTCACGATGGGTCAAATTCAGGAGTCCGTAGGAAATCAACCACGAACTTCCATCTGGTTTGACGTCGGTTAGTCTGACCGCGACCTGGGCCACCGGCGAGTCTGAACTGATACGCAGATCGGCGCGCGGGTTGCCCAGGATTTGGAGGGCGTGCGGAAGCGGCCGCGAGTCGATTGTCAGCGAGTTGACATCGTCAGGAGTCTGCTCGGCGGGAAGATCCTCGCTCATCAGTCCAGGTAGCCATTCGCGCGTGCGATGTCCAACGAGTGTTTCCCCGGGATAGTCAACATTCTCACGCGGACCGGGGGTGGCCGATAGCCCGTCGCAATTGAGCGACAATACCATGTGTGAAATGGCCGGTGACGGCCATACTGTCTCCGCAATCCAGCCGCCTGGAGTGTCATTCGGGTAGGATTCCGCGGCCGTGCGCTCCGGCATGAAGACGCGAAGCATCGGTTCGTGCATGATTCCCGTGTCGTGATCGTTCAGCCAGTGATCCCACCAACGCACTTCTTCGGCTACCCAGTCAAGTCCGGGTCCGGGTACGCCGAATTGCGGATAGGTGTGTCCCCACGGGCCGATTAGCGCACGGCGCGGGACGGTCAAGCGCTCAAGCAACCGGGGGATGGCATTGTTATAGGTGTCGACAAGGCCGCCAACAAGGTAAACTGGGCATCTGATCGTCCGGTAGTCAGTCGCGATCGACCCGTGCCGCCAGAATGCATCGTCGCGTTGATGCGTTAGCCAGTTTGCCAGGATTGGGCGTACTGCCTCAAGGCGATCAAGCCACATGGCGCTCCACCGGTCGCCAACGATCGCCGGATCGGGCGGTCCAATTAACACGTTCTGGAAGGCGTTTCCCCAACTGAAGTTGCAAAACGCCAGCGCGCCGCCGATATAGTGGGCATCGTCGGTGAAACGACTGTCGGAGCAGCAAAATGCAAGCACCGCCTTCAGCGCCTGCGGCGCGGTTGCGGCGGTTTGCATCGTTGCAAACCCGCCCCATGATATCCCTCGCATCCCCACGGCCCCGGTTGACCACGGCTGACGCGCCAGCCATGCGATCACCTCGGCGGCGTCTTTCTGTTCCTGCGGCAGATACTCGTCGATTAGAATGCCTTCAGAGTCGCCGGAGCCGCGGATATCCACGCGCGCGTACGCAAACCCGTATTGCGCGAACTGAAATCCCCACGTGTCATCGAGGGCGCGAGTGAGATCGCGCTTCCGATAGGGAATATACTCGAGCACCGCGGGAACCGGATCGAGTAGTGCGTCTTCGGGCATCCAAATCCGCGCGGCGAGGCGAGTGCCGTCCTCGAGCGGAATCCAGACGTTCTCGGTAACCGTGACGGCGCGTGTGCGAGGAAGACTCCAAGCGGGGGTCGAACCGGAGTCCTTAGACGCCATGACAGGTTGCCTCGTGTAGCGAGTGTTTTGGCATTACATCTTCCGAGCCCAGACGGGGCGACCTCTTAGATGGTATAGCATTTCTCCGGAGCTTGGTACGGTCAGTATGCCATCGCCTTAGCGATCGGTGTAGTCCGCGGGATTTGTGGTGGCGGGGTCTCGCTAACCAAGATTGATCGCGGCGCATATATCCTTTGCGATTCCTGTCGCGAGCGTGACCCGTATACGGCACGTTCAACGCCAGGGTCGTAGTCCCCAATCCGGCGGACGTGAGCGGAGGGTATATGATGAGTTCGCCCCCATGGGCGACCACCGGATCGAGCTTGTACATGCGCTTGCCGCCCACCCGCAGCTCCGGGTACATCGCGGGGGCACAGGAGAGCACCGTGCGAAACGGCGTGACGGCATTTCGACGAGCGCGTGCATTTGCGATAATGAACATAGCGATCAGGCAAAGCTGCGGAGGTGAATCGTGATCGAAACGAGTGCATTCGGAAGCACGGGCCATCAGAGCACGCGCGTGATTTTCGGAGCGGCTGCTTTGGGCGCGATGAATCAGGCAAAGGCCGATGCGGTGCTCGACACGCTGCTCGAGTATGGGATCAATCACATAGACACCGCCGCGTCGTACGGCGAATCAGAGCTGCGAATCGGTCCATGGATGCGCGAGCATCGCGAGCGCTTTTTCCTCGCGACCAAGACCGGCGATCGGTCGTACAGCGGTGCACGCGAGAGCCTGCATCACTCGCTCGAGCGTTTGCGCGTGGACCACGTCGATCTGATTCAGATGCACAACCTGGTCGATGAAAAGGAATGGGAAATCGCGCTCGGGCCGGGCGGCGCGCTCGAGGCGCTGGTCGAGGCGCGATCCCAGGGGCTGACGCGATTTATCGGAGTAACTGGGCACGGAAGCAGGGTTGCGGCGATGCATCTGCGAAGCCTTGAGCGCTTCGCGTTCGACTCGGTGCTGTTTCCTTATAACTTCACGATGCTGAATATCGCGCAGTACGCGGCCGACGCGGAAGCGCTGATCAAGCTCTGCCGGGAACGTGGCGTTGCAACTCAGACGATCAAGTCGGCGGCGCGCCGGCGCTGGCAGGATTCGGCGCAGAATCAGCAAACTCCACCGGAGCGCAAGTTCAGTTGGTATCAACCGCTGCGGGAGCGCGACGCTATCCGCCGCGCCGTGCATTTCGTGCTAAGTCGCCCCGGTTTGTTCCTCAATAGCTCGAGCGACACGACCATCCTGAAGAGCATCCTCGATGCGGCCCGCGAACCGGCGGTTGCACCGGAGCGCGCAGCGATGCAAGCCGACGTGGATCGCTACGCGATGGAGCCCCTCTTCATCCCGGGAGTTTCGGACACGATCTAAGGCGTGCCCCGCGCCAGATCGGCGCGAATTCTCCCGACTCGGCTACAAGTTCCGCCCGCTACGCGTGATGACCACGAGTGGACGGCTTAAGGCCGATGGTGTATCAGTTCACCCTGGATCCCGGCATACGGACTCCGTTCGGGTTCGGACGATCGGCACGATTCCGGGCGATGGGGGAATGTCGTGAAGAATGTTCTGTTCGCAATTGGGTTGATATGTTTATGTATGACCGCCGGATGTTTTGAGTGGACTGAGGATTCACAGGGTAGTTTGAGATCCGTCGGGTTGCCGGGAATGCCCATCTGGCAATCCAAGGCGCCTGAACCGCCGCTGACTACCGGCGCGCTCGGACTTTCCCCCGAAGAAGCCGCGAAACTGAGTAAGACAGTCATGGTCGAGCCTGCCATTCCACCGGCGCGCGCGACCCGTTACCGGTTCTACGCGAAAGGCCAGAATCACTGTCAGGATGATCTGAAGAAGCTGCTCGCCGATCGGGCGCAGCGCAACGAAACCGGCCCGCAACCATATTGCACCGATAATCCGACCGCGCCGCCGACCAAGGGTTCCGCGTTGATTCTCTGAAGGATTGAACGCCGTGCCCGAACAGTTCTGCCGTCATCATCACAGAAGAGACGGCCGCGGATGCTGAGACGAACACAATCCGCGCGTTTGCTCGCCATTGCTAGTCGCGCGCCTGACACTCGGCTCGCGATAATCGGGCGCAGGGAAGTAACGGTAGGAAGGGCAGAGGGCAGTGAAGTCAAGATCGCGGACGCCGAAATTGCGCCGCGCCATGCGCTGATTAGATATAAGCGCGGACGTTATTACGTCGTCGATCTTAAATCTGCCAGCGGTAGCTTTCTGAACGATCGGCGCGTGCGCCGCCGCCCCCGCGTTCTCTCACACGGCGACCGATTGCGGTTCGGCGCCGCCTGGTCATACCGTTTCATCGACCCCGATGCGGCGAGTCGCCGACGGAATCGGCGAGTCGTTCAAGCCGCGATAGTCGCAGCAATTGCGATCGCCGGAATGCTGGTGCATCGCGCGGGATGGGATGACGGCATGCTCTCGGCAGCGAGTGCCATACAAGTGGCGGCGCTAGCGCAGTCGTACGCGACCTCGAGTTTCGCCGATATATCCCATCGTGAGCCGAGCGCGGCGGCTGCCGCATCCCCTGGCAGCGCATCAAATCCCACCCAATCGGCCGCGGCTGAGTTCTCGCCGGCTAATCCGTCAACTCCCGATCGCAAAGACGCACCGGGGCAAGGGCCTGCGTCGGCGCAATCGGCGTCTCCGGCCGCCTCGCCGCCCTCGCCCGCAGCTTCATCTGGGAGTATATCGTCATCGCCGCCGGTTGCGTGGCTTGCACGAATAAATCGGTACCGGGCGATCGCACGGGTTGGACTATTGCACGAAGATTCTTCGGTGAGCGCAGCGGCCGCGGCGCATTCGCGATACCTGCTTGCCAATTACATGGGGAAGATTAGCAGCGGAGAGCCGCTGGGCGATGCCGGCCACGAGGAGCGTCACGGCGACAAGGACTACTCACCGGCTGGCGCGGCAGCGGCGCCGAATAGTCAACTCGCGTGGGGATGTGGCGCCGATGACATTGAAGAGCAGATCGATCAATGGGTCGCCGGACCTTTTCATCGTCTACCGATGCTCGATCCGTTGCTCTCCGAGGCGGGCTTCGGCGAGTCGACCGATGCCGGATGCTGGGTTGCGGCGTTGAGACTGGCCGCGCCCGAAGAGCATCCGATGGTTTACCCAACTCCGATCGAATTTCCGTCCGACGGCGCACCGGTTTCGATCAAGTGGTCTGGAGTTGAGTATCCAGATCCGGTCGCAAGTTGCCCGAATTATCAAATGCCGGTTGGACTGCCGATCACGCTTCAGCTTGGGCGCCTCTTCGACGCGCAATTGACGGCGCATTCGTTGACCGAAGATGGCGCCGCGGTCGAAAGTTGCGCTTTCGACGCGCACGGCTATCGCAATCCCGACCTCGCCGCGCAGGAATATGGCCGGTGGGCATTGCGCAGCGCGGGCGCGGTGGTGCTGATTCCGCGCAACCCGCTCGAGCCCGGCAAGAGCTATTCGGTTTCGATCGCCGCGCATGGGAAAACCTACGCGTGGACGTTTCGCGTGGGGGAATGAAGGCAAGGAAGCGACTCTCTGGGCGACGTGTCGCGGAGCGCGCGTCATCCGCGCTCGCGCCTGGTTATTTCGCCCAGCCCTTTTCGTACGGCGCCGCCATCCTGCCGATCGCGCGCAGATGCTTGAACTTCCACTGCCCGTTAATCTTTACGTAGTCGTCCTCGTAGCGCGCTCCGAGCCACATCGCGCGGTTTCCCTTGCGCATCGTGAACGGGCCGAGAAAATACCAGATGCCGGTGGCGCGATCTCCGTCAACCTCGATTATCGGGTTCATCACATTGTGCTGCGAAAAGCTGATTCGCTCGCGAAAGCCCTCGAACAGCTTGCGAATCGCGATGTGGCCCTGGTTGACGCCGACGCCGGCGCCTTCCCAAATACCGTCCTCGGCGAATAACTTGACGATCTGGTCGGGATTGTGATCGTCATCGCAGATCGCGCAATATCGCGCCTTGAGTTTTTTGATCGCCTCGATATCCTCGAGGGTCGTGATCCGCTTTGCCAATTCGCCAATATCCATTTCGCGCAACCTCCCGCCGAGATGTCTCAAAGCATTAGTTTGCGCCCCCGCCACGCGTCAACCCGGTCGATGAAGCGTTGATGACCTCACGCGCGCAAACTTTCGACGCGATCATCGTGGGAGCTGGCGCGGCCGGAATGATGTGTGCGATTGCGGCCGGGCAGCGCGGCAAAAGCGTCCTTCTGCTCGACCGCGCGGAGCGCGCGGGCGCGAAGATTCTCATCTCGGGCGGAGGGCGCTGCAATTTCACCAATCTGGACGTGACTCCGGAGCGCTTCCTGTCCGGCAATCCGCACTTCTGCAAATCGGCGCTGAGCCGCTATACGCAGCACGATTTCATTGCGATGGTCGAGCGGCATCGAATCGCGTACCACGAGAAGACGCTCGGCCAGTTGTTCTGCGACGGCTCGGCGCGCGAGATCGTTGCGATGCTGCTCGAGGAGTGCGCAGCCGCCGGCGTCGTGATTCGTCTCGGATGCCGCATCAACGAAGTTGCGCGCGCCGATCGATTCAATCTCGAAACCGACCGTGGCGTGTTTGCGGCGCCCGTTCTGGTGCTCGCCTCGGGCGGGTTGTCGATTCCGAAGATGGGTGCGACGGGCTTTGCGTACGATATCTCGCGCCGCTTCGGCCTTGCGATCGTCGAGCCGCGGCCGGGCCTCGTGCCGATGCGCGTCGAAGGTGAGACGCTGAAGCTGTGCCGCACGCTCAGCGGCGTTTCGGTGGATGCGCAGGTTGCGTGCGCAAGCGCTGACTTTCGCGAGAATATCCTGTTCACGCATCGCGGGCTGTCCGGCCCGGCGATTCTGCAAATCTCATCCTACTGGCGTGCGGGCGACTCGCTTTCAATCGATCTCATTCCCGACCATGATGCAGACCGCTTTTTGCTTGACCGCAAGCGCTCGCGGCCCAGGGCCGAGCTCAAAACAATTCTCGCCGAGGTGCTGCCGAACCGGCTCGCCGAAGCGATCGCCGAATCCGGGTCATATCACGGACCGATCGCGAATCTTCCCGATCGGCGGATTCTCGAGATCGCGGCGCGGCTCAAGCGATGGCGGGTGCGGCCGAGCGAATCGGAGGGATGGGAAAAAGCCGAAGTTACCGTAGGCGGAATCGACACAGATGGATTGTCGTCCAGAACGATGGAAGCGCGCGAGGTGCCGGGGCTTTTTTGTATCGGTGAGGCGGTGGACGTCACCGGATGGCTCGGTGGATACAATTTCCAGTGGGCGTGGTCGAGCGGATGGTGCGCCGGGCAGGCGATATAGCAGGATCGCGAGTAGCCATTTGCGAAGGTTTGCGGAATCTTGGCAAGTGGCTATTCGCGGCTACTAGCCGCCCGTCGCCTGCCGATAAAGCGGCGAAGAAGCCTTCATGAACCGCAGCAGCATCCGCATTTCAGCAATTCGCTTGCCTTCGCGATCGTCGAGTTCGGTTTCGAACCACATGTATTCGGTTTTGGGACTCTGCCCTAGCGCAACCACATGGCCGCCCACACGGTACGGATGCTCGATAAGGATCGGACCATTGATGTTGCGGATCTCGATCGCGCCGAATAGTCCGACCGCCGCGCCGATCTTGCCGCGCAGCGTGGCGATGGGTTCCGCATACAGCAGATGAACCATGCTCGCCGGTGTCGCGATAGCACCGCCCCACGGTGACGGTCCGGCGTACCAATCCAGCGGCTCGGTGATCACCTTCATGCGCTCGGCGTTCGCTGCGCGCGGCAGGATGACTTCGCGATTCTCGAATCGATCGCCGGCCTTCAGGTTAGCCAGTATTCGCATCTCGCCCGCGTCGAAGCGGTCGATCGGTTTGCGCAGCAGGGCGGTCGGCTCGCTGGGATTGCCGATCGAAGCGGAGCCCTCGGCGACGCGCATCCCGTCTTCGCGTTCGATCCAAGCATCGACTTGCGTGTCGGCCACATCGCCAGGCGGCTGTTTTACGAACGCGCGCACCGCCTCGCGGTCGGTGGTCGCGTTCAAGAAGTACATCGACAGCGTGCCGCGCTCGAACCATCGCTGGCCGAGCGCCCGAAGCAACAGGGGCGGAAAGAGTTCGAGATGGATCGAGCCGGCGACCGTGCCGCCGCGAAATCCCAGCTTGGTCGCGGTGGAATCGTCGTGGATGCTGCCGCGTACGTCGTGAGCGTTGTTGACTGACCGCCGCAGCGGCCCCACGAAGACTTGATCGCGCAATTCGATTTCAGATTTCATCCGCGTCGCCTCGCCGGTGAACTGAACCGGGTTCTACTCCCGCTCGCGGCGGAACTCAACGTTGGGAGGTGCGCAGGATGGCGCATGGCGCGAATGCTTCAGAGCCGGGTCGTGGCAAGATCGGTCCCCAAGATGATAACTAATATTTGTGATCACGCCGAACACCGAAGAGCTATCGCCCGAAACCGCCGCTCTGGCGTTTGAGCTGCTGGCTTCTTTGGGCCGCGCGGGCGCGCCCGCGCCGCACGAACTCCGAATCAACGGCTGCGATCCGATTATCGCGACCCGATTTCGCGCCGGAGCGGCTGCGGCGGCGGTCATTGCGGCGCAGGCGATTGCCGCGGGCGACCTCTGGCGTCTCAGAGGCGGCGCTGGGCAGCGGATCGAGGTTGATACCCGGGCTGCCGCGGCTGCGCTCACTTCTTTCGCATGGATGCGGTACTCCGGCGGCGCGTTCGAGCGTCAGGCGAATCCTACTACCGCACTGTATCGCGCGCGCGACGGCGGCTGGATTCATCTGCACGGCGGGTTTCGTTCCCGCGAAGGCACGCTCGCCCTGCTTGGATGCGCCGACGAGGGGCAGGCGATCGCGCGCGCGGTGGCTGGTTGGAACGCACAGGATCTCGAAGATGCTCTGGCCGAGAAAGGTGTGTGCGGAGCGCGGCTGCGAACCGCCGCCGAGTGGCGGGAGCATCCGCAGGGAGCCGCGCTTGGACAGGCGCCAATTGTCGATTTGCGCCGAATCGGCGACGCTGCGCCACTGCCCGTTGCCGGACCACGCGCCGATCAATCGGGCGCGCGTCCGCTTGCGGGAATCCGCGTGCTCGATCTGACTCGCGTGCTGGCCGGTCCGACCTGCGCGCGCACCCTCGCCGAGCATGGCGCCGATGTGCTGCATGTTCGAAGCCCGAAGCTCCCATCCATTGAACCGTTCGTGATTGATACTAATCCCGGCAAACGCTCTTGCTATCTGGACCTCGAACTCTCTGATGACGCGCAGCGCCTGCGCGCGCTGGCGAGCGAGGCTGACGTCTTTTCGCAGGGCTATCGTCCAGGAGCGCTGGCGCGGCGCGGATTCTCGCCGCAGGCGCTGGCCGCGATACGCCCCGGGATTATCGTGGTTTCCATAAATTGCTATGGTCACGAAGGTCCCTGGGTGGCGCGGCCCGGATGGGAACAGCTTGCGCAGACCGTCAGCGGAATGGCCCACGAGCACGCGGGCGCCGAACATCCCGCGCTCGTCCCGGCGGCGGTCAATGACTATATCACTGGCTATTTGGGCGCGCTCGGCGTTATGCGCGCGCTCGCACGGCGCGCATCGGAAGGCGGAAGCTGGCATGTGCGCGTGTCATTGTCGCGAACCGCGATGTGGGTGATGTCGATTCCGCGCGTGCCGGCGGACGCGGCGCCACTCGGCCTCGACGCGGCGGCGATCGCTCCATGGCTCATCGAGATGGATACGAAATGGGGAAGACTCACGCGGCTCGGTCCGATAGCGCGGATGTCCGCGACCGCGCCGCGATGGGACCTGCCACCATCGCCATTGGGCAGCGATCGGCCGGCGTGGCAATCGTGAGCCTGATGCTTTTGGCGTTATGTCCTCGCGCGAGCACTCTCGTGCTGAGACGGCTATGATAGCGGCGCGTACGAACTCATGCCGGGAGGGATGGCAGTGAGCGGAAAACCGGTTGTCAGTCAGGACGCGATGGAACAGTTCCGGCGCGACGGATTCGTCGTTGTTCCAAACCTGCTCTCCGAAGCGGAACTCGAACGATTCGGCGCAGCCGTCGATAGCGCGGTGCGCGACCGCGGTATCAACGACCGCCGTTCGCTCGCCGAGAAGTCGGCGTATGAGCAATCATTCACGCAATGCATCAACCTGTGGGAGGATCATCCCGAGGTGCTGCCGCTGACGTTTCATCGCCGGATCTCCGAAGCCGCCGCCCTGCTGATCGGTGTCCCCGCCCTGCGTCTGTGGCACGATCAGGCGCTCTACAAGGAACCCGGCGGACGCTATACGGAGCCGCATCAGGACCAGCCGTACTGGCCGATGGATGAGCGGGACACGCTGACCGCATGGATTCCATTTGACGGCTCGACCCACGAGACGGGATGCATGGGTTACGTGCCCGGCTCGCACGTCGTCGGCCTGCGCAAGTTTGTTAACATCTTCAAAGCCGACGAGAGCGTCAAGATTCTCGAGGATCCAAAAATCGGCGGCGTGCCTCCGGTCTATATCGAAGTGCCGCGCGGCGCGGTTGCCTTCCATCACGGGTTGACGGTTCATCTGGCGAAGCCAAACCGCGCCGCCCGGACGCGCAGAGTGCATACCATGATCTATTTCCGTGACGGCGCGACGCGCAGCAAACCTTACGTTCATCCGAGCGTCGATCGTCCCGGCATCAAGGTCGGCGAACCAATCGCGAGCGATTTGACGCCAATCGTATGGCCCCGCGCGCAAGGCGACCTGCCCAAGCCGCCGCGATTTCCGCTAACCGAGGTTTTGGCGCGGCTCAATGCGCACGGCGCGCTGCCCGATATCAAATAGGAATCGAATAGCAATATGGATCTTCAGCTCAAGGGAAAGACCGCGCTGATATTTGGCGGCAGCAAGGGAATCGGGCGCGGATGCGCCGACGCTCTGGCGGCGGAAGGCGTCGCGGTCGCGCTCGTAGCGCGAACTCCGGAACCGCTCGACCGTTCGGTCGCGGAAATTATCGCGCACGGCGGTCGCGCGATTGGAATCGCGGCTGATCTTGCGGACTGGGCAAGCGTCGAGCGCGCGGTGAAAGCCGCACGCGGCCAACTCGGTGCGATCGACATTCTGCTCAACAACTCGGGCGGTCCGCCGCCCTCCGGCGTGGTGGGAGTCGCACCCGAAGTCTGGGAGAGCCAGTTCCATGCGATGGTGCTGGCGATTTTCCGGATCACCGACCTGGTCGTGCCGGAAATGCGTGCTCGCAAATGGGGCCGGATCCTTAACGTCGCGTCGTACAGCGTCGTCGAGCCGATCGCGGCGATCGGCGTTTCCAACACCCTGCGCAGCGCGATTGTCGGATGGGCCAAAACGCTCGCGACCGAAACCGCTCGCGACGGGATCACGGTCAACACTCTCCTGCCCGGAGTTATCGCAACCGACCGTGCGATCGCTCTAGGCCGCGCCGCGGCCGAGCGCCAGAATATATCGGTCGAGGAGGCCGCGCGCCGAACCGCGCAAATGATTCCGGTTGGCCGCCTTGGCACACCCCAGGAGTTTGGCGCCGTCGCCGCGTTTTTGGCGAGCCCGCTGGCCGCGTATGTGACCGGGTCGCTGATCAGAATCGACGGCGGTCTCCTGCGCTCGGTATGATTGGCGTCCCGCACAGGTTAATCGAAACGCAACGGAGGTATCTGTCATGAGCGCATCAGAGAACAAGGAACTCGTCCGAAAGATGTTCACCGATCTGGGCAAGGGCGACGCGCAGGCATTCATGGCTGCGATGGCCGAAGATATTCGCTTTACCATCATCGGGACCACCAGGTTCTCGGGCACGTTCAAAGGCAAGCAGGAGTTGGCTGCAAAGCTGCTCGGGCCGCTCGGCGCGGCGCTCGAAGGCGGACTGGTCATAACGCCGGAGAACCTTATCGCCGACGGCGATTTCGTCGCAATGCAGTCGCGGGGAAAATCAATCGCGAAGAACGGTAAGCGCTATGACAATACCTATTGCCAGATATTCCGATTCTCCAACGGTAAGATCCATGAGGTTACTGAGTATCTCGACACCGAACTGGTGACCAGCGTGTTCGGCAAATGAAACACGCCCGATCGGTTCCGGGCGCTCGAAACATCGGCGGGGGGCGAACCTGATGGCCTATGATATTCATCCGCTCTCCTTCGGAGAGGTTTTGGATCGGGGGTTTCGGGTCCTGCGCGATAATGTAGTCCTTCTGGCCGGAATCGCCGCGCTGGTTTTTATGCCATATGGCGTCATGCAGGCGCTCGGGCAGTCCGTGTTTCGGATGTTCGGGTCGATTGCCACCATCTTCATATTGATCGCCGCCCCGATTTTGCAGGCCGCCCTCACCGTCGCGATCGCAGACGTGTACCTGGGCAAGCCGGTCAGCATCGAAGGCGCTTACCGCGCAACGAAGTCGATCATGGTTCCGCTGCTCGGCACGTACCTGGTGCTCTATCTGTTGTTGATACTCGGGTTCATTTGCCTGATTATTCCGGGAATATACTTCATGAATTGCTGGGTATTTGCGGGCCAGGTCATGATTATCGAGCGGCGCTTCGGAATGGAATCGATGCGGCGCAGCCGTGCGCTCGTGCGTGGCGCGTGGTGGGCGACATTCGGAATCACGCTTGCCGCCGCCATCATCTCGGAGGTGCCAACCCTGGCTCTGACGGCGGTATGGTCATTCATCCCGTTTTTCGGTCCGATTCTGACCGCGGCGACTCGAACGATTACTTCAACGTACGGCGCGGTGGTGATAGTGATTTACTACTTCGATCGGCGCTGCCGGGTGGAAGACTTCGATCTGCGTTTTCTTGCCGAGCAGATTCGCTCCGAAGGAAAATCCGGTGTTCCGCCGGAGGCGGGGGCTTCCACCGTTGCCTGATCTCTCCGACCCCGCAGTCCTGAAACTGACTCACCAGATTCTGGCGCGGCCGGAATTCGCCGCCGCGGCGGAAGCGAACCGGACGACTGATTGGGAGCGGGCGATCGCGGACTGGATCCTGAAGCTGCAATTCTTGCGCGACAGCAACCCCATTCTCTATTGGATAATTTTCGCCGCCGTGATCGCGGTCGCGATTGCGCTATTCGCGCATATTGCATGGACGGTTTGGATCGCGACCCACACTCCCGCCCCGCGCGGGCGTCCTGCATCACGCGCCGCGTCCCCCGATCTCGCGCTCGAGGCCGCGCGGCTTGCGGCGGACGGATTCTATCTCGAAGCGGCGCATCGCCTGATGCTCGCGAGTTTTCGCACGCTCGGCGAGCGATCGGTAATCGAGTTGCGGCCCGATCGGTCGAATCGGTGGATTCGCGCCGCGCTGCATAAGTCCGCCCTTGGCGCTGAGCTTGCCGCCGATCTCGACCACCTGGTCGAGCGCACCGAGCGGCGATGGTTCGGCGATCGCGAAAACGACCCCGCGATTTACACGCAGTGGTGCGCGGCCTTCGAGCGGCTTTCGTCGGCGGCGAGGTGATCGTGTCGCGCACCGGAATTGTCGCATCGGTGGTATTGCTCGCGCTGCTCTTGACCGCGGATCTGTGGCTCGCCCCGAACCTCGCGTTGGAGCGGTCGGCGACCAGCTTTGGAGTTACGGGCGGCGGTTACAAGGCCGCGTTCGATCTTCTTTCAGGGCTCCGTTTCGCGCCTGATCGTTCCTATCTGCCGCCGGGTCCTGGCGCGGACCGTCAACTCTCGAAGCGAGCGCGATGGTTCGTTGCGCCGGGGTTCCTCGCGCCGGATAAGAGCGACGCCGACGCCGAGGCGAGCGATGTCCTGCGATGGATCCGTGCTGGAGGCACGGCGGTGATCTTTGGCGCGCCGGACAGCGACTGGAAGCGGCTCGGGCTTGTCCGGGAGACCTCGGCAGGCGGCGACTCGAGTGTGATTTCGGGTCCGCTGGCGCGCGGCGCGCGCAAGCTCTCGATCGCGGGTTTGTTGCGATTCAAACCCGCCGCGAAGTCCGCCGGCGACCACGCGCGCGTGCTGCTGACCGCCGGCGGCGCGTCATTCGCTCTCGAGCTGGAAGTCGGATCGGGCCGCCTGGTCGCGATTGCTGACGATGCGTTCCTGAGCAACGCCAATCTTGGAAACGACGACGCGAGCCTGCTCGTGGTTGACCTTGCGATTGCGTTCGGCGCGCCGAGTTTTGACGAATGGTCGCACGGGTTTGCGCCGCCGGGATCGATCGTCGCGATGCTGCTCGGCTCGCGCGCGATACTGCCCTTGTGCATCGCGATAATCGCCGCGATCGCATGGATACTCGAGCAACACTCGTGGCCGCGGCGCGAACTCGACGACGCCGGCGAACAACCCGCGCCGTCGCTCGTGTCGTTCATCGACTCGCTGGGCTTACTCTACTCCGGGGCCGGCGATCCCGCGGCGGCGCTGCGGGCCTATCGGTCCGGATATCTGCGCCGGATGCGCCGCCAGATTTCGCCGGGCGCGGACCTGCGCGAGGAGGACGTTCTCGAGCGGCTTGCGCGCGACCGTGCGATGCCGGCGCAAACCCGGCGATGGTTAATCGACGCAGCCGCGCCCGCCAGCCAGGCCGAGCTGGTGTCGGCGGTCCGCGCGATCGAGTCCTATCGGAGAGTCGGACTATGAGCGACGAAAGCTTGAACGACGCGGGATGGGTGGCCGCGAAATTCGCGGCGCTGCGTTCGGCGATCGCCGCAGTCGTGATTGGACAGGACGAAGCAGTCCGGCTGTCGTTCGTCACGCTGCTGTGTTCCGGCCACAGTCTCTACGAAGGCGTTCCCGGAGTTGCAAAAACCCTGCTGGTGCGCGCGCTGGCCGCCAATTTGGGAATACGCTTCGGACGTATTCAATGCACGCCCGACCTGATGCCGAGCGATATTATTGGCACGCCGATTCTGCAAATCGACCGCGCCGATTTCCGCTTCCGTCCCGGTCCGCTGTTCACCGACCTGCTGCTGGTTGACGAAATCAATCGCGCGCCCGCCAAGACCCAGGCTGCGCTGCTCGAGGCGATGCAGGAGCGGGCGGCGACCGTCGATGGGACCAGCTATGCGCTGGGCGAATGGTTTACCGTGCTCGCCACCCAGAATCCGATCGAGCAGGAGGGCACCTATCCTCTGCCCGAGGCGGAGCTTGATCGGTTCCTGTTCAAGATTCGGATTGACTATCCAAGCGCTGAGGAAGAGTTCCGCATTCTGGATACTCATCACGCCTGGGCTTCGCCGCTCGTCGGCGCCACCGTGATGCTGACGCCGCCGGAGCTGAGCCGCGCGCGCGCCATAACGGACGCGACGGCTGCGCGCGACGAGATCTTGCGCTATGCGGTCGCGCTGGTCCGCGCAACCCGCGATCACCCCGCGATAGCAGTGGGCGCTTCGCCGCGCGCGGCGCTGTGGATGGTGCGGGCGGCGAAGGCGATCGCAACGCTCGAGGGCCGCGCATTTGTGCTGCCCGAGGACGTGCAGGCGATCATTCGCCCCGCGCTGCGGCATCGGATCGTGCTCGAGCCCGGCGCCGAGGTCGAAGGCATCAGCCCTGACGACGCCGTCGATGAAGTAGTCCGCGGCGTCCCGGTGCCGCACTGATGGATGCGCGGGCGGAATTGGCGAGCGATCGGCCGCAGACCTCGGGTGAAACCCCGATCGCGATTCGCACGGCGCCGCTCCTGGTGAACCTGGCGGCGCTGGCCGCGCTGCTCGCGCTGGCCGCCGTGCCGTTGCCGATTCTGCTCGGCCCCGCGATCGTGAGTTTCGGCGCGCTCGCGATCCTGACGATTGCCGATTTGCGCGCGAGCCGCCGCGACCGCGCGCCCAGCCTCGTGCGCGTGCTGCCCGAGCGGATGGTCAAGGGCCGGCGCGTGTCGATCGGGTACCGAATCTCGCGGGTCGGATCCGCGACGACGGTTGCAATCCTCGATGAATTGCCAGCCGATCTCGGCGGCGATTTGATTCTCGCGCCGATGCGAATCGCGGGCGGAGCGAGCGTCGAGATCTCCCGTGAAATCCTGCCGCGCCGACGCGGCATCCACACTCTCGGGCCGGTCTATCTGCTGTGGACCTCAAAGGTGGGACTCTTGCGCTTTCGGATCAGGATCGCGCAGGGCGGTACGGTCGCAATCATTCCGCCAGCCGCTGATTCGCCGAAGCGCGGCGCACTCAGCCAACGCTCGCTGCGCGACGAGCTTGGAACCAGGCCGCGGCCCGCGCGCGGCGAGGGCAGCGAATTCGAATCGATGCGCGAGTACACGGCCGGCGACGATCCGCGCCACGTCGATTGGCACGCGAGCGCGCGCCGCCGCCGTCTGATCGTTCGCCAATATCAGACCGAGCGCCGCCACACCGTGATCATCGCGATCGATACCGGCCGCCTGATGGCGGCGCGGGTGGACGGCAGCTCGAAGCTCGATCACGCGCTCGATTGCGCGGTTGCGCTGGCGCGAGCGTCGAACGAATTTGGAGACCGCGTGGGCCTGGTCGCATTCGACCGCGAGCTGCGCCTGATGGTCCGCCCGAAATCGGGCCGGGCCGCCGCGGCCGCGATGATCGAGGCGACGCTGGCCCTCGACGCGGCGCCCTTCGAGCCGAACTATCGCGTGCTTGCGGAAAACCTGGCGCGCTTTCAGAAAAAGCGCGCGCTCGTGATCGTGCTGACCGATTTTGTTGAGGGCAGCGCCTCGCGCGAACTCGAGGCATACCTGTCGGTCGTCGCGCGCCGCCATCTGGTCCTGCTGGTAGCGCTTCGCGATCGAATTCTGGCCGAGGCGGACATCCGCGATCCGGAGATCACGCGCGAGCGCCTGTACCGCAAACTCGCGCTTCAGGATCTGGCGGTCGAACGCGAAGCCGCCATCGTGCGAATCGCGCGCTTTGGCGCCCAGACGCTCGACCTCGATCCGGCGCGCATCAATGTTCCCGTCCTGAACCGCTATCTGGCGGTGCGGCAGGCTGGCCTTCTCTGACCAGCCAGCCCAGATCGATTTCCGGCCGCCGCCGCTTAAGCCGCATCACGTACGCAACATACGCGGCGATCGCTCCGAGCGCGGCTCCGGCGAACACGTAGCGCGCCGCGGCAGAGAGATCCGACTGGCGCAAAAAGCTTTCGATCGTCGCGGCGAGAATCAACAGGGGAATTGCCGCCACGACCATCTGCAGCGCCGGACGCGCGGCTTCACGCAACGCGGCGGCGACTCCTTGCCGTCCGGGCGCGACGACGGCTTTCGCAATCAGCAATCCGCCTGATGCGCACAGGATCGTCGCCAGCAATTCCGGTATCGCGTGCGGCAACAGCCACGCCCAGAATTGCCATCGGGTATCCACCGGAGCAAAGACCGAGGCGAAAGCGCCCAGCGTCAGCCCGTTGTAGAAGACTAGGAGAAGCGTCGGAACTCCCGCTAGAATACCGGTCGCGAACGCCAGTATTCCGACCTCGGTATTGTGGATAAACAACCCCGCCGAAAAGACCGATTTGATCCCGAGCGTCATGCTTTGATGACTGAGGAATTGCCGGCGCACTTCACCCGAGCTGGCGAGCTGCTGAAGTTCGTCGGCGGGATACATCCAGCCCGGAATGCATACGTAGAGCGCGGCCGGGTTGTGCGCGACCAGAGCCGCCCCGACGATAGCGCCGGCGACGAGCAGCGCGGCCGCCAGCATCTGCAGTCTTGCGGTCGCGGCGAGAGTCGCCGGGAAATCGGTTGCGAAGAATCGCCCCGCCCGGCGCGGATGCGGCGGCGAAACCTGCAAGTGCGTGAACGCACGCACGCACATCGCGTTCAAATACCGGACCGCGTCCGGGTCGGCGTCGCGCGAGCGCGCAATCGCCAGACGCGCCGAGCTCAAGCGGTACAGATGCGCCAGCTCGCGGATTTCGTCGAACGACGCGTGGCGTCCCGGGCGCTCGATCGAATCAAGAATCGCCTCCATCCGGTCGCGCGTCTGCCGGTCGCGTGCGCCGCTCACGGGCGCACCTCATGAAGATAAACTCGCCAGCGAGCGACACTCCCGTTCATGGGCTGTTCTCGCCCGAGGGGGTGCGCCTCGATCTGCCGATCGCGGGGCCCGGACTCAGGATACTGGCCTACGCGATCGATTTCGGCCTGATCGTGGTCGTGCTGGGGGCGCTGCTGATCGCGATGCTGATAACGCTGCCGGGTGGGAACTGGATCGACCGCTTCTTCCATTCGTTCTTTCATCAGTTCGCGCACGCCGCGCGCCAGGCCGCGCGCAACGCCAATGCGGGCCGGCCGCAGCGTCCGGCCTTCGGGTTGATCCAGGGACTGATCGTCGCGATTTTTCTGCTCGCGCATTTCGCCGTCGAGTTCGGATATTTCATCGTTTGGGAGATGCTGGCAAACGGACGCTCGCCGGGAAAATACATTATCGGCCTGCGCGTGGTCCGGCGCGACGGCAGGCCCATCGATCTGCGCGCCTCGGTCGTGCGCAACCTGATGCGGATCGTCGATATGCTTCCGGAATATTACGTGGTCGGACTGGTAGCGATCGTGCTCTCGCCGAGCGGCGAGCGGCTGGGCGATCACGTCGCCGGCACAATCGTGATCCGGCTTGACCGTCCGCAGGCGGCGCCCGAGATCGCGCCTGGCGACAATTCCGCCGTCGCCGCGCTGACGCGCGATCAACTGGCGCGAATCGGGCCGCGCGAGCTGCAACTCATTCGCGCCACGATTCGGCGCGCCGCCGTGCTGCCCGAAGAGCGCGGCGCTGCGCTGCTTGCCGAGGTTACCGAGACGATGCGCGAGCGTCTTGAGCTCGCCGAAGTTCCCGCAAACGATCCGCTGGGATTCCTGCGCGATATCCTGGGCGCCGCCGAGCGCTACTCGCGCGGCGATTCCGTATAGCCGCGCCGCGCGGCTACCGCGCCGCGCCGCCGCTCGCGTTGATTTTGGTCAGCAACACGTGATGGCGTTTGACCTCGGCGTCGATCGCGGCAAGCTCCTGCGCGTTAATCGGATGCAGCGTGCCGCGGTAGGTGACCAGCGTATGGCCGTCGCCTTGCCAATACGCGTACCCGTCAACTTCCACCTCCAACGTCTTGTCGTCCGCCAACTTGAGCGTTGTGACTTCGACTTCGCGGCATTGCGGCGTGCACGAACTGCACAGCGAATCGAGCTGGAACCGCACGCGGCTCGGATCGAGCAGCGCCACGCTTGATTTAACCACCGGCCACGACGAGTTGCCGTACACCTCGGTGCGCAGATAGATCGTTCCGTTCATCTCTCCGAAATAGTAGCTGGTGGGCATCACCGGATCGCCAACCAGCTTTGCTTCGGAAGGTTCGACGGTTACGTGGCCACCCCACGTGCCGATGAAGTGCTGGTTCGCCGCGGGCAGCAGGAAGGTCGGCGCCGATGATGCTTCATTGCCCGTGTGCAGCACGTGCGCGCGAATCGTTGGCATCGACTCGGCCATCCGCGGCCCCGCCGAAGGTGTTCCGCGCGTGCATCCGGCAATTCCAGCGGCCGCCAGCAGCAGTATCGCCACGGGGCCCCGCGCCAAGATTCTTGTCTTCCGGTTGATCACCGCAACTCCTCGTTCGCGGATTTCCCCCGCTGCCGCGGGCCGGCGCTGAGCCCGCGGCAGGGAGGTTCCAGTCAGTGCCGTGCGCTTTGCCGGCGCCGGCGTCCCGCCCGCTCGGGCGCTGGCGCGGGAGCGCCATCCTGCTCGCCCGGCTCGGAGCTGCGGGTTTCGGTCTGGTACGCGTCGAAGAGCGCGGGCACCGCGACCGTGTTCGCGCTGCGCATCATCCGCGCGTGCGTCGAGACCTCGAGCGCACGCTGGCAATCGACGCATCGCGCCGCCATCGGAACCGCGCGCAGACGCTCGAACGAGATTTCGTCTCCGCACTCCGAACACATTCCAAACTCGTTCTGTTCAAGCCGCTCGAGCGCGCCGATCGCCGCGCTCAGGCGCGATTCCGCCAGATCGATCAGGCTGATGTGCAGATCCAGGTCTTCCTGGCTGCGCGCATTGTCGAGCTCGTCCGCCGAGAGCATCGCATCGTGCCGCGTCTCGGTGCGCGCCATTTCGTCGAGCCGCGCCAGTTCCTGATCGCGCATCGCAAGCAGCATCGTCTTGAGCGCTTCGCGCCGTGACCCTCGCGATACGTTGCGGGCCGCTGCCTCGTGGCGCGTGCCGGAGCTGAACACCTTCGGTGCGGCTTTGGATTCTTTGTGCATGGTCTTCATCCTTGGACTGGGAGTCCCGGCGCTGGTACGAGCCGGGGTGAGAGTCCTATGTCTGGAAAGTGGCGTCAGGCCACGACCGGGCCGGCTTGGCGTCGCACAGACGCCTTGCAGACCGCGAAGCTACGGAAGTTTGGAAAATTAGTGGGCGGGATCCGAGGCTGCGGGTGGCAGCTTGCGGAAAAACAGCCGCGACTGCTCCCGCCATACCGACCTGACCAGTCCCGCGCGCCGTACGCCGGGCGTCCGGCTAAGCGGCGTGGAATTGAAGCCGACCTTCTCAAAGCCCATCGCGCTCGAGGTCGCGCCCGGGCCGCCCGCATTGCCGACCTCCTCGACCGTGTGGCGATAGCAGCTCGCGTGCGAGGTGGCGGCCGCGGGATGCCGCTTGAGCGTGATCGAGCCGAGCGGCCACGAGAGCTGCACGAACGTCAGCATCACAAAGCTGGATGCGACGATCAGCGGGATATTCGGGCGTCGTCTGATTCGGGCGTGGATCATGGCCGGTTCCGATCCGATTGGACGCTCAAGGGTGGAGTTTAATTCAACCCCTTGATGAAGTTTCGCGCGGCCGGCTCTCACCCGAGGCAATCCGCGACAGATCAGGCGGCCGCGCACGCCCCACGCAGCCGCGGGCGGACCAGATCGTCCACCCCGGCTGGGACTGTGTGGCCTTGGGAAAAGCCCGCGATACCGTCAGCGCGCCGCGAGCGGTCCGCGCAGCAGCCGTCCCGGCAGCGCGCCGGTGGCTTCGTTATTGCGCAGCACGACCTCGCCGTTGACGATAGTCGCCATCATCCCGGCCGCCTTCTGCTTGAGGCGCCGCGCGCCGGCGGGCAGGTCGTGATCCAGCTCCGGCATCATCGGGGCTACCGTATCCGGGTTGAACACGATCACGTCCGCCGCCCATCCCTCGCGCAACAGCCCGCGTCCGCCAAGGCCCCAGTACGAGGCCGGCACGAAGGTCAGCATCCTGATCGCTTCCTCGAGCGTCATCGCCTGCCGGTCGCGCACCCAGTAGCTCAACACATGGCTTTGCAGCGACGAGTCCATGATCTGCGAGACATGCGCGCCCGAGTCTGAGAAGGTAACCACGGAACGCGGATGGCGCATCATTTCGAGCACGTCGGACTGGTTTTCGTTTGCCAGCGGCTGCAGAAAGAACTGTTTCAGATGCTTTTCGAGCGCCA
>Ga0307374_10003042_pt1 | contig 29113 bp, 22 predicted proteins | sample OX3MG_FD_202532 | JGI IMG/M metagenome (GOLD analysis project Ga0307374, IMG submission 202532) | Soil microbial communities from Risofladan, Vaasa, Finland - OX-3 | ecosystem: Environmental > Terrestrial > Soil > Coastal area > Acid sulfate soil | place: Finland: Risofladan, Vaasa | collected... | reverse complement strand
GATATCCGTCCTCCGGTCCTACCGTCCTACTGTCCTGCCGTCTTATCGATGAACGCCGCGACGTTCTTCTTGAACTCGGCCAGCGACGGCTCGTGCACGTACACCATGTGCCCCGACATGTACTCGGCAATCGTGATCTGGGCCCGCACCTGCTTGGGCACGCCGAGATGGTCCATCGTCCACTCGGCGGGGAAGTACGGCGTGGCCAGGTCGAACAGGCCGGCGTTGAGCAGCACGTGGAGCTTGGGATTCGCGGTCAACGTCTCGGCCAGGTCGGTGGCCACGTTCGTGTGGCCCGGCCACCCGCGCGCGAACCCGTGCTTCCAGTCCCACGGATTCACGTTGCCGCTCGTGGCGTACATCATGTCCTTGCCGAAGTTCAGATCGTCGTGCATGTACTGGTTGAACAGCGACGTGTACGCGGAGCTGATGTCGGCCGACTGCGGATCGTAGCCGGCGTTCTCGGCCAGCGGGTCGCCCGTCTCGCCGGTGAACCGCGCGTCCAGCCGCCCCAGCACCAGCCCGTGCTCGCGGAGCAGCTCCTTCTCGAACTGGCTCGCCGTCACGCGCAGGTCGGCCTTGTCGATGTAATCGCGGCTGAGGCCCGTGTACTCGTGCAACTTGTCCAGGATCGTGGCGCGATCGGCCGCCGGGAGCTTGTCGCCCTGCAGCAGCGCCTCGGCATAATCGTGCGTGGCGAACTGCTCGACCTGCGTGAGGAATGGCCGCAGCTGCGCCGGCTTGTTGGGCAGCGCGTTGTGGTACCAGGCCACGGCGGCGTACGACGGCAGGTACATGATGAACGGCTCGTCGTTGCCCGGATCGAACGTGATGGTCTGGAAATCCAGCACCGACGACAGCAGGATCACGCCGTTGAGATCGATGTTGTACCGCGACTGCAACACCGCCGAGAGCGCGGCCGACCGCGTGGTGCCGTAGCTCTCGCCCATCAGGTAGCGCGGTGAGTTCCAGCGGCCCGACTCGCTCAGGTAGCGGCTCACGAACTGGGCCAGCGAACTCGCATCCTGGTCCACGCCCCAGAAGTCGGAGCCCTTGCCCTTGCCGATCGGCTTGCTGTACCCCGTGCCGATGGGATCGATGAACACCAGATCGGCCTTGTCGAGCATGCTGTACTGGTTGTCCACCAGCTTGTACGGCGGCGGCGGGGCGTGCGCGGTGTCGGGAATGTCCACGCGCTTGGGTCCGAGCAGTCCCATGTGCACCCAGATTGACGACGAGCCCGGCCCGCCGTTGTACGCGAACATCAGCGGCCGGTGCGACTCGTCGGTCACGCCGCGCTTGCTATAGGCGATGTAATAGAGCTCGCCCGTGGGCTCGTTCTTGGCGTCACGGAGGATGATGGAGCCCACGGTGGCGTCATAGTCGATGCGCTGACCGCCGATCGTGATCGAATGCTCGGTGGTCACGTGCACTTCCTTGGGCGCGGGCGCGTGCATCGCGGCCATCGCCCCCGTGTCCGGCATCGTCATCATGCCGCCTCGTTGGGCAGAGGCCGCCGCGGGTATCGCGACCGCGGCGAGAAGTAGCGCTGCTCGTTTCATGGTCATCCGGTAGGGAGGTGAAGTGGTAGTGAGGCCGGGGTGAACCTACCGCCGGGCGGCGGAGGCGTCCACCGCCGCGCTATTGCATTTTCGCCATCATCGAATCGCGCCGCGCCTTGAACTCCGTGCCCGGCTTCCATTGGGGGATGCCCGGCGCGTTGGCCACCACATCGCCCACGCGGAAGAACACCCGCAGGTCCTCGACGGCGCCCGACAGATCCCAGTCCGGCTTCACCTCGTCGCTCACCTTGTGGTAGTCGTTGGCCGTGTACTCATCCCGCTTCTTCATGCCCCACCCGGCCGGCTTGCCGATGTAGTCGATCCCCGCATCCGGGTCGAGCGCCGGCACTCCCTGCTCCGCGAACGAGAAATGGTCCGAGCGGTAGTAGAAGCCCTTCTCGGTCTCGGGATCGGGACGCACCACGCGGCCGTCGGCGGCGAGCACGTTCGTCAGCACATCGTCCAGCGTCGAATTGCCCAAGCCGATCACCGTGAGATCCTTGGTGCGGCCCCACTGGTTCAGACCGTCCATGTTGATGTCGGCCACGGTCTTGTTGAGCGGATACAGCGGGTGCGTGGCGTAGTATCTGGAGCCCAGGAGGTTCTTCTCCTCGCCGGTCACCGACAGGAAGAGAATCGACCGCTCGGGCGGCGTGGCGAGCGCGGCGTACGCCTTGGCGATCTCCAACAGCCCGCCCGATCCGCTCGCGTTGTCCAACGCGCCATTGTAGATCTGGTCGCCCTTGAGCGTGGTGTCGCGCCCCAGATGGTCCCAGTGCGCCGTGTACACCACGTATTCGTCCTTCTTCGTCGTCCCCTCGATCTTGGCCACGACGTTCTTGGACTCGATCGTCCGCACCTTGACCTTCACGTCCCAACTGGCCTTGGCGTTGAGCGCCACCGGCTTGAAGTCCTTGTGGCGCGCCGCCTCCTGCAACGAATCGAAATTCAATCCGGCGTCGCGGAACAGCTCCCGCGTCTTGTCGAGCGTGATCCACCCCTCCACCGGTACGCGGCTCTCGGCGTCCGGCGACGGGATGTCGAACTGCTCGGCGGAGAAGCTCCCCTGGACGACGCCCCACGGGTAGCCGGCCGGCCCCGTCTCGTGAATGACGATCGCGGCCGCAGCGCCCTTGGCCGAGGCGATCTCGTACTTGTACGTCCACCGCCCGTAGTACGTCATCGCCTTGCCCTTGAACATCGTCGTGTCGAGCTGCGCGGTGTCGTTGGGCAGCGTCACCTGCGGGTCGTTCACGAGCATCAGAATGGTCTTGCCCTTCACGTCCACACCCTTGTAGTCGTCCCATCCGTACTCGGGCGCCACCACGCCGTAGCCCACGAACACGATGCCCGAGTTGTCGATCTTCACGTCGGGACGATCGTGCCGCGATCCGGCCACGTAGTCGTCCAGATTCTTCATCGGCACGGTCTTGCCGCCGGCCACGATCTTCACCGACGGCGTGGACGTGTACCCGATGAGATCCACCTTCTGGATGTAGCTGCCGTCGGGATTGCCAGGCTTGAGACCGAGCGCGCGGAACTGCGCTTCCATGTACGCGGTGGCCTTGGCCTCGCCGGGCGTGCCCGGAGCCCGGCCTTCCATGGAATCGGCCGACAGGTCCTTGATGTGCTGCAGCAGCGCGGTGGCCGAGATGGCCTGCGCGGCCTTGAGCACGGCCGGGTCGGTGCCCGCCGTGGATGAGCCGGAGGGGCGGCAGGCGGCCGCGCCGAGCGCGGCCAGCGCGAGGAGCGATGCGGAGAGCGTACGCACGTGGCGAGTGGGGAAGGAGGGAGGAGGGATCGGACGGAGGGTGAGACCCCACCGCCAGAATCTCCGCGCGGCCGGACCACGCGCAAGGGGACCCGCCCCTCACCCCCAGGCCAGTTCCTGCCGCGTCACGTGGATCCCGCGCCGCTCCAGCGCCGGAAACACCAGGTCGTAGGGCACGTCGAGCGGGGTCAACACCCCGCGTCCATCGAGCGCGCCCTCCAGGATCAGGCGCGCGCCCCGGGCCAGCGTGAACCCCACGGTGCGCTGCATGGACGTGAGCCCGGTGGAGAAATCGCGCACGTCCACCAGATCGTAGATCACCCGCGCGCCGCGGCCGGCCCGCCGGCCACGCACGTCCACGCGGATGAACGTCATGTCCTGTTCGTCGTCGGCGAACTGGAACTGCGGCTGCGACGCGAGCAGCGCCGCCGTGAACTCCATCGGCACCACGCGCGCGCCGCCCACCGCCACCGGCGTCCGGTCCAGAAACCCGCTCTTCACCATCACGTCCCAGAACGCGCAGTGGCCGGCCAGCCGGCCCGTGTAGCGCGCCATCTCGCGCACGGTGCCACGCAGGCCGAACAGTTCGGCGTAGTGCACGGCGTCGCCGTTGGGATAGCACTCGAGCGGCGCCCCCACGGCCGCCACGTCGAGCCGGTGATGACGGCCGGGTTCGAACAGCGCCGCGGGATCGATGTCTACCGCGCGGCCGCCGGTGATGATCCGCGCCGGCCGATGGTACGAGCGCATCACGCCGATGGCCGACCAGGAGAATTTGTAGCGCAGCGGATTGTCGCGCGCGTTCGGTCCGGGAATGCCGGCGCCGTAGGCGTGGAATTCGTGCACTTCATCCAGTTCGCGCAGCGCGCGCGCGCCGAGGATCAGATCCAACCCGGGATCGAGTCCGAATTCGGTGAGGATGATCCGATCGCCGGCCGCGGCCGCGCGGTGGACCTCGGCGATGGCGCGTTCGGTGGCGTCGATCCGGGCCGGATCGGCCTCCTGCGGATCGCGATAGTACATGCTGCTCACCAGGCTCACGCCGCACGCGGCCGCCAACCGCCCCATGGGCAGTGCCAACGGACCCGGCAGCGCTTCGACCACGACGTCCGCGTCGCGCATGAGCGCCGACACCCCCGCCTCGTCGGTCGCGTCGAGCCGGTGGCCGGTGACGCGCGAGGCCGGGTAGCGCGCCAGGTACTCGGCGAGCGCGGGGTCGGCGTCGGCCACCACCACCCGCGTGGTCTCGTCGCCGTGGATCAGATCGTAGAGCACGGCCCGGCCCTGCGCGCCCAGACCGAGCAGCAGCACGCGGGGCGTCATGCGCGGAGGCAGCGGGAGTGCCGGGGCAGGAGTGCGATCATGGTAGCGTCGAATGTAACGTGGCGCGGTTCAGTCGGGCCGCGCGGGGCCGCCGGTCCTGGACGCCACCCATTTGAACCACGCGCGCGCCATGGATCCTCCAGGAGATCGGGGGCGAGTTCGAGTATACTTTACAATGCAGAGTACTTTTCATTACGCAACCCCTTCCGGCCCGCGCAGTTGCCCAACCCCTGCTCCCCGTTCATGTTCAGGCCGTCAGCCGCCTCCCAATACGGCCCAGCCTCCAGTCGAAGTCATTGAGGATCAACATGCGATATCGAGTCACGCTTCTCGCGACGCTGGTCGCGCTCTCCCCCGCCGCTCCCCGGAGCCTCGCCGCCCAACAGCCGCGCATCATCACCACCGCCGACTACGCCCGCGCCGAGAAGTTCATGGGCTACTACACCAGCTCGCTCGTGTTCGGCGGCACGGTGAATCCCACCTGGCTCTCCGGCGACCGCTTCTGGTACCGCACCACGACGCCGAACGGAGAGCAGTTCATCCTCGTCGACCCGGCCCACGCCACGCGCGAGCCGGCGTTCAACCAGGCAAAGGTCGCGGCCGCGCTCTCCGCGGCCTCCGGCACCTCGTACGACGCCAACCACCTGCCCTTCTTCAGCATCGACCTCTCCGAAGACGGCCGCACGGTGTCGTTCGACGCCGGCGCCCGGCACTACAGCTGCGACGTGGGCGGCAACCACTGCGCCGACGTGGGCGCGGCCACGGGCCGCGGCGGACGCGGCGCGCTCGGGCGCGGCGGTCGAGGCCGCGGCGGCGCGCCCGGCCAGCCGCCCGAGTCCCTGTCCCCCGACGGCACCAAGGCGGTGTTCATCCGCGACTGGAACCTCTACGTGCGCGACATCGCCACCGGACAGGTCACCCAGCTCACGCACGACGGCGTGGAGAACTTCGGCTACGCCACCGACAACGCCGGCTGGACCAGCAGCGACCGCCCCATCGTCCTCTGGTCGCCCGACTCCAAGCAGGTCGCCACCTACCAGCAGGATCAGCGCAACGATGGCGACATGTATCTGGTGGAGACCCGCGTGGGCCATCCCATCCTCCACGCGTGGAAGTACCCGCTGCCCGGAGACAGCATCATCACGATGATCCAGCGCGTGATCATCAACGTGGACGACGGCAAGGTGACCCGCCTCCAGATGCCCCCCGATCAGCACCGCACCTCGATCTGCGACGACATCTCCTGCGGCGGCACGCTCACCGACGCCGAATGGAGCCCCGACTCCAAGACGCTGGCGTTCCTCTCCACGTCGCGCGACCATCGCGACGAGAATCTGCGCGTGGCCGACGCCGCCACCGGCGCCGTGCGCGATATCATGGAGGAGAAGGTCCCCGACTTCTTCGAGTCGGGCTTCGACATGGTGAACTGGCACTATCTGCCCACGTCCAACGAGGTCATCTGGTACTCCCAGCGCAGCAACTGGGGGCACCTCTACCTCTATGACCTCGCCACCGGCAAGCTCAAGAACCAGATCACGAGCGGCGACTGGAAGGTGCTCCAGGTGCTGCGCGTGGATCAGCCCAACCGCCGCATCTTCTTCACGGCCGCGGGGCGCGAGAAGGGCGACCCGTACTTCGTGCACTTCTACAGCGTGAAGTTCGACGGCTCCGATTTCCGGTCGCTCACGCCCGACAGCGCCAATCACACGGTGCAGCTGGCGCCCGATGGGCGGTACTTCGTGGACACCTATTCCACGCCGCAGACGCCGGCGGTGTCGGTGCTGCGCGATGAGAACGGCACGCTCGTGGCCCATCTCGAGAAGGAGGACATCTCGCGCCTGCTCGCCACCGGCTGGAAGCCGCCGCGGACGATCATCGTCAAGGCGCGCGACGGCAAGACCGATCTGTACGGCCTGATGTTCACGCCCACGCACCTCGATCCGGCCAGGAAGTACCCGATCGTCAACCATATCTACCCGGGCCCGCAGACGGGCAGCGTGGGCACGCGCAGCTTCACGCCGGCGCGCGGCGACGATCAGGCCCTGGCCGAGTTGGGCTTCGTGGTGGTCGAGATCGACGCCATGGGCACGCCCATGCGCTCGCACTCCTTCCAGGCCGAGTACTACGGCAAGATGGGCGTCGATGGCGGCATGCCCGATCAGGTGACGGGCATGAAGCAGCTCGCCCAGCGCTACAAGTACATCGACATCTCCCGGGCCGGCATCTACGGCCATTCGGGCGGCGGGCTGGCCACGGCCGACGCGATGTTCCGCTATCCCGACTTCTTCAAGGTCGGCGTTTCCGAGTCGGGCAATCACGACCAGGCGGAGTACGAGGACGACTGGGGCGAGAAGTGGCAGGGGCTGGACGTGAAGCTCCCCGACGGCACCTGGAGCTACGACGCGCAGTCCAACGAGTCGGTGGCCAAGAACCTCAAGGGCCACCTGCTCCTGGCGCACGGCACGATGGACAACAACGTGCCCCCGTACAACACGCTGCTCGTGGTGGATTCGCTGATCAAGTACAACAAGGACTTCGACCTGATCATGATCCCCAACAAGCCGCACGGCTACGGCGACGCCACCAACTACATGACGCGCCGCCGGTGGGACTACTTCGTCCGGTATCTCATGGGCGCCACGCCGCCGCACGAATATCTGATGAAGCCGCCGGCCAATGCGTTCGGACGGGGAAGATAGCGCCGCAGTACACGGCAGACAGCAGACGGACAGCGGGGAGTGGGCGGATCACCGCCCACTCCCCGCTGTGCATTTTCCACTGTACGCGGCCCGCGGATCACGGGCCACGGCCTACCGCGCCCTGATCACGGAATGATCTTCGTTCCCGTGAGCTTGTTGTACGCGGCCAGGTCGTTGGTCATCAGCGCGTCGTACGCCACCTTGGCCGCGTCGAGATCCTTCTCGATCGTCTGCAGCACCTCGATCGACGTGTTGGTGGGCTTGTAGTCCGCCCCACCGGCCACGTCGCCGCCGCCCAGACCCACCTCGGCGGACAGCCACACCAGGTTGAGATACACCTTGTCCGCCTGGACGAAGTACTTGTCGTCGCTGTTCAGATCTTCGTGCGACAGCAGCCGGAGTTCGACGCCGAGCATCTTCTGGTCCATCGCCGCCAGCGCCTCGCGGCGCGGTGCGTCGCCGGCCGCCGCCGCCTGCTGATCCTCGAGCGTCTTCCGCATCACCTCGAGCCGGTTGATCATCTTCACCGTCTCGTTCATGTCGCCCCGGATCCGGAGTTGCGCCTTGAGCGACGCCTCGAGGTCGGCCTGCGAACTGGCGATCTTCGGATCGGCCAGCAGCTCGAACGGCCGGGTGTACCGCTTGCCGTCCACCACGAGCGTTGCCGAGTAGCTGCCGGGCACGGCCATCGGGCCATTGCGCACCGGACCCTCGATGCCCCAGTGCAGCACCGGCCGCGTGTCCTTGCCCTTGAACCGCAGTTCGTCGAAGATGTGCGGGTTATCCGGGGCCACGGTGCGCAACTCCACCTGGTCGGGCCCGTCGTACTGCAGATCCCACGACGCGACGTTCTCGCCGCGGCGTCCCTGGATCTTCATCGTGCGCACCACCTCGCCGCTCGCGTCGGCAATCTGCAGGGTGAGCGAATCGGTGGGCGCCTGGCGCAGGAGATAGCGGAACTCCGCCTGGCCGCTGCGCGGCATGCGGAACGCCGGCCGCGGCACGTAGAAGTACGCGTCGGCGTTGGCCGGCACCTGGTCGGCCTGCTCCAGGGTGGTGATGTCGTGCATGATGAACACGCCGCGGCCGTAGGTGGACACCACCACGTCGTGCCACAGCTTGGGCACCACGATCCAGGTCACCGGCGACGCGGGCAGCCCGGTGTCGAAGTGCGTCCAGTGGGCGCCGTCGTCCATCGAGTAGTAGAACGCGTGCCCCGTGCCGGCGAACAGCATGCCCTTGCGATTCGGATTCTCGGCCACCGACATCGCGTAGTCCAGCGGGTGGTTCTGCGGCAACCCGTCGCTGATCCTGGTCCACGACTTGCCGTAGTCGCTGGTCTTGTAGATGTACGGCTTGCGGTCGTCCATCATGTGATAGTCCACCGTCATGTACGCCGTGCCGGCGTCGAACGTGGACGGGTAGATCTCGCGCACCGTGCCCCAGGGCGCCATCCCGACGTTCTTGCTCACGTCGTTCCAGCTCTTGCCGCCGTCGCGCGTGTTCCAGACCTTGCCGTCGTTGGTGCCGGCCCAGATCAGGCCGCGCTCGATCGACGACGGCGCGATGGCGAACACCACCTCGCCCGCGAACTGGCCGAGGTTGTCACCCACCAGTCCGCCCGACGACATGATGCGGCTCGGATCCTTGGTCGACAGGTCGGGGCTGATCACGCTCCAGCTCTGGCCGCCGTTGCTGGTCTTGAAGATCACCTGGCAGCCGTAGTACACGGTGTTGTGATCGAACGGATCGATGGCCAGCGGCGGGGTCCAATGGCACCGGTACTTGGCGTCGTTGGGCGCCCAATCCAGCGTATGGATCCACGGGCTCACGGCGCGCGCCAGGCCGGTGCGCGCGTCGTAGCGCGACACCTCGTTGGCGTAGCAGGTGGCCCACACGATGTTCGGGTCGGTGGGATCGGGAATCGTGAACCCGGACTCGCACCCGCCCAGGCCGTGGTCCCACGTCGTCGTGCGCGTGCCCCCGAACCCGCCGCGGCCGTACGCGCCGAAGCCGCTGAAACCGCCGCGCCCACCACGTCCGGCGGCGACCTGCCCGGCGCTGTCGAAGCTGATGATGCGCGTGGCGCCGGGGAAGTCGTTGCCTTCCATGCCGTCGCTCGGGCCGCGCATCGTGCCGTCATCCTGCCGGTTGCCGTACACCCAGTAGGGCACCTGATTGTCCACGGCCACGTGGTACATCTGGGCGTTGGGCAGCGTGATCCGCGTCATCGTGCGGCCGCGCGTGGTCGTCACGCTGGCCCCGCCGTCGTACGTGAGGCCGAAATGGTCGGGATCGAGCGGGTCCATCCAGATGTCGTGGTTGTCGCCGCCCCACGGCTCGGTCTGGAAGGTCTTGCCGCCGTCGGTGGACTTCCAGAATGAACTGTTGGAGATGTACACCTCGTCGGCGTTGCCGCTCGAGACCACGAGATGGATGTAGTAGCCGGCCCGTCCGATGAGCAGGCGGTTCCAGCTCACGACGTGCCACGCGTGCCCGCCGTCGTCGGAGCGCCAGAGCGATCCCTGGTTAGGCGTCTGGATGAGCGCGTACACGCGGTTGGATCCCGACGGCGCCACGGCCACGTCGATCTTGCCGAGCGGCGAATGCGGGAGCCCGGCGTCTTCCACGTGCGTCCAGGTGGCGCCGCTGTCGCGCGACACGTAGATGCCGCTGCTCGCGCCGCCGCCCAGCTCGGCGTACGTGTGCATCACCACCTGCCACATCCCGGCGAACAGCACGGCCGGATTGTGCAGGTCGAGGGTGAGCCCCGAGCAGCCGGTGTTCTCGTCCACGAACAGCACGCGCGTCCAATGTTCCCCGCCGTCCATGGTGCGGAACACGCCGCGCTCCTGCTGCGGGCCGGTGGCGCGGCCCAACGCGCACGCGTAGACGATGTCGGGGTTGCTCGGGTTCACGAGGATGCGGCCGATGCGTCCCGTGTGCTCGAGCCCCATGTTCTTCCACGTCTTGCCGGCGTCGGTGGACTTGTAGATGCCGTCGCCCATGACGTCGGCGTCGCGGATGGCCCACGCTTCGCCGGTGCCCGCCCACACGATGTCGTGATCGGACGGCGCCACGGCCAGCGCGCCGATGGCCTGCACGGGTTCCTTGTCGAAGATCGGGCCGAAGCTGTGCCCGCCGTCCACCGACTTCCACACGCCGCCGGATGCCGAGCCGAGGTACCAGATGGCCGTGTCGCCGGGCACGCCGCTGATCGACGCGATGCGTCCGCCGGCCGCGGGACCGACGAGTTGGAAGTGCAACGGTTGGGGAGCGGGCGGCGGGCCGCCGCGTCCGCGCCGCTGCGCGAGCGACGGCGAGGCAGCGAGCGGCACGAGGAGCAGGCCGGCGAGCAGTGCGCGGTATCGAAGGGAGATCATGAGTGGGGTCCCGGGTCAGTGCTGGATGGGATTGGCCGTAAGAACTTCCGCATTGCGGTTGGGAGGTTCAACCCCCAACAGGTTGTGCACAAAGAAATCATCACGCTTCATGGCGCCGTAGGCGCCGCCCGACGTGTGGTCCGAGTTGGGAATCTCGAGCAGGTCGAACGTCTTGTTCGCCTTGATCAGCGCGTTCACCACCTGCACCGTGGACGACGGATCGACGTTGGTGTCCAACTCGCCGAACACCAGCATCAGCTTGCCCTTGAGCCGCCAGGCGTTCTCCATGTTGGAGCTGGCGATGTACTGCGGCCCCAGCGGCCACCCCATCCACAGCTCGTTCCACCAGATCTTGTCCATCCGATTGTCGTGACAGCCCGACGCGGAGTAGGCCACCTGGTAGAACTCGGGGTGGAAGAGCAGCGCGGCCATCGCGTTCTGGCCGCCGGCCGAGGTGCCGTAGATGCCCACGCGGGAGATATCGTACCACGGGTACCGGGCGGCCACCGCCTTGTGCCAGAGAATGCGGTCGGGGAATCCGGCGTCGGCCAGGTTGTGCCAGGCCGTGTTGTGGAACGCCCGGGAGCGGTTGTTGGTGCCCATGCCGTCGATCTGCACCACGATGAATCCCAGTTCGGCGACGTTGCGCATGCCGTTCAGCACCTGGAAGCTCTTGGGCACGAACGAGCCCTGCGGGCCGGCGTAGATGTTCTCGATCACCGGATATTTCCTGCGCGGATCGAAGTTGGTGGGCCGGAAGATGACGCCGTAGATGTCGGTCTTGCCGTCGCGTCCCTTGGCCACGAACACCTCGGGCGGCTTCCACCCCGCCTTGACGAGCGGCGCGAGGTCGCCGTGCTCGAGTTCCATCACCACCGACTGGTCGCTGGTCTGGCGCAGCTGCCCGACGGGCGCCAGGTCCACCCGCGAGTACAGATCCACGTAGTACTTGTGGTCGGGCGACCACGAGACGATGTGGTTGGCCCTGGCCGGCGTGTACGACACCAGCCCCGTGCCGTCGAAGTTGATGCGATACGAGTGCAGGAAGTACGGATCCTCGGCCGGGTCCATGCCCCCGGCGCTGAAGTAGATCTGCCGCGCCTGCTCGTCCACGCGGTCCACGGCGCGCACCACCCACGGTCCCCTGGTGATCTGGTTGATCACCTGGCCCGTGGCATCGTCGTACAGATAGAGGTGGCACCATCCGTCGCGCTCCGACATCCAGATCATCTGCTTGCCGTCGCCGATGTCGTAGCGGAACTGCCGGCCGGAATCGGTGAGGCTGCCGTTGGCGCGCGGGTAGTCGATGAACGTGTCGGAGTGCTCGTCCACGATCGCCCGCGCCGCGCCCGTGGTGCCGTCCACCTCGATCACGCGATATACCTGGTGCCCACGCTGGTTGTACTCGAAGGTGAACGCCCGGCTGTCCTTCCACCAGATCGGCACCGTCACGTTGTACGCATTGGGAAAGAGCGCGTCGCTCACCTCGACCTGCCGCTGGGTATCGAGGTTGAAGAGCACCGGACGGCGCACGTCCAGCCGGTCGCCCGGCTTCTGGTAGAAGCGCACCGAGTCCTTGGGCTGGAGCTGGTCGGGCGGCGTGGACACCACGTAGTGCACTTCACGGTGGTAGCCCGGTTCCACGCGGTAGGCCACGATCTTGCGCGAGTCGGGCGACCATTCGATGGACGCGAACGAGTAGTAGTTCCCTTCGGAGCCGTCGTAGCTCAACTCCGTGCCGGACCTGGCGCCGGCGGCGCGCACGTAGACGTTGTAGTTCCAGATGTACGCGTCGCGCGTCCCGTCGGGGGATCGTTTGGCGTCGGGCGACTCGCGCAGCGAGGGCGCCTGCTGCGCCTCGGCCAGTTCCTCCGCCGACCACTCGTCGTTCCACGGGCCCTCGTCGGGCGCGGCGTCGGTGTCGGCATCGGCGTCAAGCGCCCACGGCGACGGCGGGCTGCCCACGCCGCGGTTGCCGAATCCGCCGCGGCCGCCGCGTCCGTTGAGGGCCGGTCCTGTGTTGCGGCACTGGTAGTCGGCCAGCGCGCACCGCCAGAGCGAGCCATGGTCCACGAACTCGATGTCGCGTTCGCCGGGCGTGAACGTGAAGCGCGCGAACGGCAGCGTGACGGCGGTGAAGGTGGTGTCCATGGCGGCGGAGAGCGCCGCGGCGAGTTTGGCGTGATCGAACGCGGGCCGCTTCTCCCGGGTGGTGGCGTCCACGAGGACGAATGCGTAGCCGCCGGCCACCGTCTTTCTATAGAAGAATCGGTCGGTGCCTTCGATCCACTCGGGCGGATCCATGACGTCGAGCGCGAGCCCGCGGTATCGGGCATCGAGCGCGGCGGCGCGGGCGTAGTCGGCGGCGGTGCCCTGGGCGCGAACGGGCGGCGCCATGGCGAGGAGGGCGAGCGCGACCAACGCGACGTACGCAGCCGGGAGAGCGCGCGGGGCGATGCGGCGAGCGTGGCGGTGAGGCATGGAGCCGTCCGAATCGGTGGGCGGGTGGCGCGGCGGGCGGCGGGCCGTCGGGGGACCGAGTCCGAGGCGCCGCGCGGGCAAGGATATTGTATACGGTCGGCCAATATATGACACGCGGTACACCACCCGCGCTAGAGCCCCGCCCCACCCGGCGCGGACCCGCCGCACGGACGGTGCACCGGCCCGCCAGCTACCCCAGCCGGATCGCCAGCTTCGTCACCGACGCCGGCGGGAATCGGTACACGCCGTTCAGCTCCCGCGCCGTCAGGTCCGCCGTCACCGGCACCACCACGTCCGGATGCGCGAAGCTGTTCACGTCGTGCACGCTGCGCGCCGCGAGCGTCGTGGCCCGCATCGCCTGCACCGTGCCGCCCCGCACCACGAGCTCGGCGTCGCGCGGCTCGGTAAGCGACGCGTTGGTCACCGTGAGCGTGAGGTCGCGCCCGACCAGCGACGCCGAGCCGTTGAGCCCCCAGAAGCTCTGCCGCGTGCCGTCCTTGGCCGCCCACCCCACCCGCGGCGCCGACACCTCCGTGCGCACCGCCTGCGCCCCCTGATGCGCGGCGTACATCGCGAACACGTGATAGCTGGGCGTGGCCACGAACTGGTCGCCGTGCGAGAAGAACAGCGAATGGATGCAGTTGATGAGCTGCGCCACGTTCGCCATCGCCACCTTGTCGGCATTCCGGTGGAAGATGTCGAGCGTGAGGCCCGTGACCAGCGCGTCGCGGATGGTGGACTGCGATTCGAACAGATGGCTCGGATCCACGATCGGCGCGCTCTTGTGCCACGCCCCCCACTCGTCCACCACCAGCTTCACGCGATGGGTCCGATCCGCTTCGCGCATCGTCTCCCAGACGGCGGCGATGACCGTCTCCATCCGGTCGGCGCTCACCAACAGGTCGTACCAGCCGCGCTCGTCGAACGCCACCGCGTCGGCGCCCGCGTCGGGCGCGCTGCAGTAGTGGTGCATGGACAGCCCCCACACGCGGTCCAGGCTGTTCCGGTCGCGCAGCGCGCCCATCAGCCGCCGCGTCCATTCCACGTCGGCCCCGCTCGGGCCCGACGCGATGAACCGCAGATCGACGCCGAACTCCGGCACCCCCCAGCCCGCGAACCGCCGGTATTCCTCGGCGTATTCCTCCGGGGTGAAGTCGCCGCCGCATCCCCAGGCCTCATTGCCCACGCCCCAATACTTGATATCGTATGGCGCCGAGTCGCCCGCCGCCGCCCGCGCCTTGGACCAGGTGGTGGCGCCGGCCGGCGCGTTGCAGTACTCCAGCCACCCATCGAACACGCGCGCCGGCAGCGTGCGCACGTTCGCCGCCATGTACGGTTGGGCGCCGATCAGCCGGCAAAAGTGCGCGAATTCGCTGGTGCCGAACGCATTGGTGTCGTACTTGGCCGGGCCGCCAGCCACGTCCTTCAGCCCCGGATCGCCCGCCCAGAAGTTGGTGCGCGTGGGGCGCTGATCGCTCGGCCCCACGCCGTCGCGCCAGTCGTACGAATCGGCAAAGCAGCCGCCCGGCCACCGCACCACGCTCGGCCTGATCACGCGCATCGCGTCCACCAGCGCTTTGCGGATGCCGCCGATGTTGGGGACCTTCGAGTCCGTCCCCACCCACACGCCGTCGTAGATCACGCCGCCCAGATGTTCCGTGAAGTGGCCGTACACCTCCGGGGCGATCGTGCCGATCGGCTCGTCCAGCAGAATTTCGATATGCGAGTCGGCCAGCGCGGCGCGCGCCCGACCGCCGAACCCTGAGGCGGCGCGCGCGATGCGCGGCAGGAACAGCGCCGCTCCACCGGCCAGCGCCGAGCGCATGAATTCTCTTCGGGGAATGTCGGCCATGCCGGAGCTCCATGGGGCGTCGAGGCGCAGCAATCGTGGGCGCGGCGGCGCCGAAGATCAAGAGGCGCCCGGCCGTCATCGCCTCGACAGCTTGCCGCGATAGCGTTCGGACATACGCTGCCGGCACCCCGGCCGGCACGCGGTCACCATGCACGAGATGGAGCACATCGCATGAAGCACCCATTCCTCGCCATCGCGCTCGCGGTCGGCGCGTTCGCCACCGCCGGCGCGCAGCAGGCTCCCACGTACAAGCGCCACATGCCCCCGGCGCTCGTCCGCGCCGCCAAGATCACCGAGGCCCAGGCCGTGGCCACGGCGCAGTCGATCCTCCCGGCAGGCAAGATCGAGGCGCTCGAACTCGAGCGCGAGGGCGGCAAGCTCATCTACTCGTTCGACATGACGGTGGCCGGCAAGAGCGGCACCGCCGAGGTCAATGTCGATGCGGCCACCGGAAAGCAGGTGGGCAAGGTGCAGTACGAGTCGGCCGCCGATGAGCGCAAGGAAGCGGCGCAGGAGAAGGCCGCCCCGAAGAAGAAGGGCGGCGGCTTCTAGCCACGCGTGTACGCGGGGCGGCTCACCGCACCATGGTCGGCGGCAGCCGCACCGCCACCACCTCGCCTCTGGCCGTCACCACGCCACGGGCGCTGACGGTGGCGTCGACGATCACCTTTCGCTCGCCGATCTCGCGCGCCCGCGCGCGGATCTCCAGCTCGGCATCGATCGGCGTGGGCTTGAGATAGTCCACCTTCAGCGCCCCGGTCACGAATCGCGGCGCGGGTTCCTGTCCGATCGCCCGCCCGGCCGCGCGTTCGCTGGCCGCGGCCGCCGTGCCCATGGCGTGGCAGTCGATGAGCGACGCGATCAGTCCGCCGTACGCGAATCCCGGCACACCGATCTGATCGGCCCGCGGCGTGTAGTGCGCCACCATGTCGGGAGCGGCCCCGTCCCACCGCGACTTGAGCTGCATGCCGTGTGGGTGGAGGCGGCCGCAGCCGTAGCAGTGCGCGAAGTCGTCGGGGTAGTAGTCCTGGATGGCAGCGTCCATGGCGAATACTAAGACGGTAGGACGGTAGGACAGTAGGGGGGCAGGACGGATGACTGCGGACGCCGTTTACCTACTACCGTCCTACCCCCCTACCCTCCTACCAGCAGTTATTTGCCGAAGCTGTCCCTGATCCCCGTGATGATGAACTGCGTGGCCACTGCCGCCAGCAGCAGGCCCATGATGCGCGTCATCACGCGAATGCCGGTCTGGCCCATGAGTTCGATCAGCCGCTCCCCCGCCCGGAGCGTCAAGTAGGACACGACCGCGGTGAGCACGATCGATCCATACACCACGAGCCCGTGCGCCCAGGAGCGTGCCTCGCCCGCCAGCACCATCGCGGTGGAGATCGCCCCGGGGCCGGCCAGCACCGGAATGGCCAGCGGCGTGACCGCCACGTCCTCCTTGGTCTGGCCCTCGGCCAACTCCTCGCTCCCCTCGTTGGTGCTGCGCTTGGCGCGCACCATGTCCAGCGCCACCAGCCACAGAATCAATCCGCCCGCGATCCGGAAGGCCGGCAGCGTGATCCCGAACGCCTCGAAGATGAACCGCCCGCCGGCCGCGAACACCACGAGCAGGAGCGCCATCGCCACGCACGCCCGGAACGCCGTGCGCCGGCGCTCCATGGCCGATTCGTTCTGCGTGATCACGAGATACGACGGCACCGCCGCGATCGGATCCACGATGAAGAGGATCGACGTGAACGTGATCAGCGCGAACTGCGCGAAGTCGCGCATCAGCGGCTCGCCGCGCGGCGAGCGTCAGGCGCGGCCGCGCGAGACAGTTCGGAAATACGTGAGAGCATGACGGCGACGGTTGGGGGCCGAGCGCTCCAGGCGCCCGGACACCTCCCAATCTCGCCCGCCCGGGAGCCGGAAAGAAGGCTCCGGCGATTCGGCTAGCCGGCTGCGGCCCCGCCGCCGTAGACGTACCCGACCACGGCGCCGTATACGAGGTGTCCCAACAGTCCGCCCGCGAGCAGCTCCAGGTCTCCGCCCGAGAACACGCCGCTGCCGGTGAGCGGTGCGAACACCAGCTGCGCCACGATGAACACGAGCACGCCGAACAGCAGACCGCGCATGAGCGGCCCGCCCGGCAGCCGCTTCTCGAGATAGCTCGCATAGATCAACGCAAACACGATCCCCACCACGAGGTCGATGATCCATCCCCCCGCCGCGCCCACGGGAATGTGCGACGAAACCGCCGACATCATGCTGCTCACGATCTCGCCGATCGCGATCTTGGGCAGCCCAATTGACGGCTCCACCATCAACAACGCGGTCATCGAAGCAGTGGCGATCGCCCCGGCGGCCGCAGCGCGTTTTGTGTCCATGTCACCTCCACAACAAGGGGGGGTTGAGCTTCACCTGAGGACGGGATCATATGGGGCGGCTTGAAATGCCACGCAAGAAACGCCCGGCGATCTTTGTAACAAGCGAATGGGGAGGAAAAGCCTTTGTAGGACAATCCCTTACGCTATCCGGGGATGCGCCGCGCGGCCCCAAGGTCCCGCCGGGGGTGGCTCGGCCGCGGAGTTTTGCTACCGGACGGCCAGCCGCTCGGGCGCCGACCCGGCCACGCGGGACCAGACCACGCGCGTCTGCTCGGCAAGCAGGATCTGGGGATAGGGATCGCGCCGATAGATGAACTCGAATGTGCCTGCCGCCGGGGCGGTGGAGCCCCCGACGTAGTTCACGCGGAACCGCATGCCTTCGGGCGAGAGCCACTCGCGGACCCCGGTGATCGCGTGCGTGTTCACCAGCCGGCCGGTACGGAAGCTGATGCTGCGCCCCCCGAGCGTGACCTGCTGGCCGGCGAACTGGGCGGCGTCGGTGACCCAGGTGCCTTGCACGCTGGCCGGTAGCCGATTGACCGGAGCGGGCCGGAGCACGAGCACGATCCCCGCTACCAACAGCACGCCGGCCACGAGCGCAGAGACTGGCCAGCGGGACCGCTCGACCGGCGCCTGCGCCGTACGGTGGGGCGCCGCGGGGAACAGGATCACGCGCGACCGGGCGCGCCGCCCGCTGGGCGTGGGCGGCCGGTCCCAGGCCGGCGCCACCGTCTCCGCGGCCGCCTCGATCAGGCGGTGCACGTCGTCGTCGTCGCTTCGCAGATGCTTTGTCCAGCGCGACTGCAGCAGTTGCCGCATACGCCCCGCTCCGCAATTGAACCCGCCGTGGGAATGCCAGCGCCCTCACCGCTCCGGCCCGTCGTCCGGCGCAACCGGACGCCCCCGAATGGTGCATCCCCGGTAGGCAGGATCAATGTTCAGGTTCGTGGCGGGGGCAGTTAGAACGACCGAACCATAGAGGCGCTGAGCCGCGCCAGACCCGGCTCCCGCCCGGCGGGCCGTGCCCCGGGTAAGCCTCCGGAGCCGACGTCGGCTGGCCGGGCAGCCGGGGCCGGAAAAACTCGCGGTTGCAGGATGGATTAGAAAATTCTAACTTTGACGCTCGACTCGCACCCAGGGCGGGTCGTGGCCAGCAACAAAATGGCTTAGATTCGACTGGGTCTGCTCCCCCGGTTCCCCCCAACCGACCGAACCGTCGCTCTCATGACACCCGTGACCGCAACCAAGAAACGCACCAGCCCCGCCCGCGCTCGGCCCGATTCGGAAGTCATTTCCAAGGCGCGCCTCGCGGACGAAATCAGACAGGTGATCGGCGAGAAGGGCCTGTCTCAGACCGCGGCGGCCGCCGTCGCGCGCGAAGCCCAGTCACAGATGTCGCTCGTCATGAGCGGCCATCTACAGGGCTTCTCGGCGAACCGGTTGATCCGCATGCTCCTCCGGCTGGGCCGGGACGTCGAGATCATTATTCGACGCCCCACGCGCACGCCCCGTGGAGGACGCGTGAAGATCACCGTTCCCAAGCCCGAGGGACGCGCTGGGACTCGCGGTCGCTGAACTCGGGACTGACGTCCAGTAGCTGCTCGGCGCGAGAAAGGCGTAGCCCTTTCCCTTGACCGTACGGAGTGCGTGGGCGAGTCCCAGCTTGGCGAGCTTCCGCCGCAAGTACAGCACGTACACACCGACGATGCCGGAAGCGCCCAGTTGATCGTGGCTCTTCCCCCACACGCGCTCCAGGATCTCTTCTCTGGAGAGCAGGGTATCGGCGTTGTCCACGAGGCAGCGGAACACCTCGAACTCGCGTGATGTGAGCGTGATGCGCCGCCCGTTTGCCGCAACGGTCCGGCGGATGTCGTCGTACTCCACGGTTTCGGAGCCGAGCGGCATCGGGAGGGCGCGTGGGGATACGCGTCGCAGTTGCCGTCGAAGCCGCACCACAAGTTCCGACGAACGGTTGTCGCCGCACACGAAGTCGTCCACGCCCACGGCGAGGAGGCTGGTGAGCACCGACCCGTTCGCGCCCGACGTGACCACGATCTGCGGCACCGCCTCCCAGCGGTCGCGCAGGCGGTGCAGCACCTCGATGTGATCGGCCGTGACTGGCGGCGCAACGTCCACCACCACCGCATCGGGCGGCAACGCGCCCAAGCGCCAGAGCCCGGAGGCCGTGGCTTTCCAGGCCAGGGTGACCGTGGGCAATCCGTACCGCTCCAGCAGGCGCTGTATGGCAGACACCCGCGCGCGAACACGGCCGATCACGAGTACCGTGGGCGCCGGGGGGGCGTTCTGGCGGGGCGTCGAACGTTGCTTCATGGGGTAAGTTCCGCGGCTCTGCGCGCACCCGGGGGAACCTGGGGTGCTGCCCGCAGGGCCGACGCGACGAGAATCTACCGCGGGAACCACCCAGGAGGGTTACACAGGGAGCAACGCACCCATGCATTGGGCGGCCCGCTCGCAACCGCCGACCAACTCCGGGAACCCCCGAGGGGGTCAGTTGCTGGGTGCGTCGGCGGGTCTGGCCGAGGTTTCTTTCATACGATTGGAGAATTCCCCCAGCACGTACGACAAGCCGCCGCGGCGGCGCACATCGCTGGCCCGCTGGCCGGTGTACCGCTTCATCGTGTTGCGGAGCGCGGTATCGGAGGGAAATTCCAGGTCCATGGCCACCGCTTCCACCGTGCTCGCCGTGGTCGCCAGCATGTGCGCCGCCAGCAGCAGGCGACACCAGGTGAGCAACTCCGCGGGCGCGGGTGCGCCCGCCCGCCGGCAGTGGTTGAACAGGGTCTTGCGGTGCACGCCCAGCATGGCGGCCATCGCCGCCACGCTCCGCGCATGGTCGGGATGGGCCACGCCGTACTCCGCCAGGGGATGCAGCGATTCGGGGATTCGCGGCCGCAGCGCGGCCAGCACCGCCTCGACCGCGCAGGCGCGCTGGGCCGACGCCAGCACCGTACGCACCGCGGCCCCGGCGTCGTCCACCCCCACGAACAGGAATTCGTGCACGCCCGCCGCGGCCAGGGCCCGGATGTCCCGCGAGTGTTCGATGCCCGTGCGGCAATAGGCGATGACCGGCACGTTGGGGGCCACGGTAGCCAGGTCGCGCACCACGGGGCCGGCCGTGGCGCCGGTGGCGTCCCGCGGCGCCACGAACACCGCTGCGATCGGCCCCCGGTGCCGGCGCACCGTGCTGCGCAGCTCGGCCATCGACTCCGCCCACTGCACGCGGGCGCGTCCCCGGAGCGCGCCCGCGATGCGAGCCCGCTCGGTGCGGCCCGGCACATAGCCCACGACCAGTGGGACCGTCGAAGATGGCATGGTGGCCTGGATCGAAACCCGTTGGAGCGTCCGCCGCGTGGCGCCGCGCCTCCCGCCCCCCTGCCCGGCCGCATGGGGGCGGTGCGCGCTTTCACAACTCCTCAACTTGCCGATCCGACGGAGACTTGCACAAGCCCGCCATGCGCCGCCGCATCCATATACCGGTACTTGCAAACCGCCGAGGCGTGACGGCGGCTCCGGAGGACGCTACCGCCGATACAACACGTGCGGCTCGCCGGCGTGCAGGAAGTCACGCTCGTACGCCATCCCGGCCTTCTCCATCACGTGCCGCGACCCGCGATTGGTGGGGAGCGTGACGGCCACCACCGAGGCGAGCCCGAGATCGCGGTGGCCAACGGCCACGCACGCGTTGGCGATCTCGGTGGCGAGCCCCTGCCCCCACCAGTCCGCGTACAGCGCGTAGCCGATCTCCACCTCGTCTACGCCGTCCACGTCCAGGTGGCGGACGCAGGCGCGGCCCACGATCGTCTCGCGGGACGCGTCGCGGACGATCCAGAGGCCGAACCCAAACCGCTCCCAGTGGGCGAGATTCCGATCCAGATACTCGCGTGTCTGGGCTTCGGTGCGGATGCCGCCGAGCGTGGCCATCACGCGCGGGTCCTCGTGCATCCGCCGGATCTCCGGCAGATGTTCGGCGGTGAGCCGCTCGGCGAACAGGCGCGGCGTGGCGAAGGTATCGAGATTCACGCGTGGGTGGGGTGAGGGTGGGCGAGCGCGGCGCCGCGATCATTCATAGAGGTCGGTGCTGAAGTACTTGAGTCCCGAGTCGGTGACGATCGTGACGACGGTGATCGGCGTCTTCGACGCCCGCGCGACGCGCAGCGCGGCGGCGACGTTGGCCCCCGACGTGTATCCGGCCAGAATCCCCTCGGTGCGCCCGAGCAAGCGCGCGGTGTGCATGGCCTCGCGATCGCCGATGCTCACGAACTCGTCCACCAGCGCCGGGTCGTAGAGCTGCGGCACCTCCATGTAGCCCACGCCCTGCAGCTTGTGGCGGCCGGGATGCTTGCGCTTGCCCGAGAGAATGGCGGCGTTGGTGGGCTCCACGGCCACGCACCGCACGGCCGGATTCTTCTTCTTGAGGTAGCGCGAGACGCCGGTGAACGAGCCGGAGGATCCCACCACGCTCACGAACGCGTCCACGTGCCCGCCGGTCTGCTTCCAGATCTCGGGGCCCGTGCCCGTCTCGTGCGCTTTGACGCTGCTCGGATTCTTGAACTGGTCGGCGCGGAAGGCTTTGAGCTTGCGGGTGAGCTGGTTGGTCACCTCCTCCACGCGCTTGAGGTCGGCGCCCGTGACCTGGCCCGGCTTGCCGGTGACCTGCGGCACGAGCACCACCCGCGCGCCGAGCGCGCGGATGGCCTTCTGCCGCTCCACCGTGTTCCCGGCCGACATCACGACCACGAGCTTGTAGCCTTTGATGAGCGACGCGAGCGCGAGCCCGGTGCCCATGTTGCCGCTCGTGCGTTCGATGATCGTGTCGCCGGGACGGATCAACCCCTGCCGTTCGGCGTCGACGATGATCTGCAGGGCCGGGCGGTCCTTGACGCTCAACCCGGGGTTGGCCGATTCCAATTTGGCGAGCACGCGGGACGGGCAGCCGGCGGCGAGACGGTCCAGCGCAACCAGCGGCGTCTGGCCAACGACGTCCAGGATGCTGCTGGACACGGAAGGAAAGCGCATGCGGCGGGGATCTCCGGAAGACCTGCGGAATAGACCATGGATGGCCCGCGCGCGCGGGCGCGGTATTATGGCCGCGAACCACGCGGCGCGCCATCGGCCCCGGTCGCCAGCGCCGCGGCGTTGTTGTGGGCGGCCCGCGCGAGTGCCATCATTCCGGCCATCACGCTCATGCCGCGATCTCCCATCGCCCACCGCCCCATGTCGAGAACACTCCGCACCGCGCGCGCTGCCGGCATCGCCGTCGGCGCCGCGCTCGCCGCCGCCGCACCGCGGGCCACGGCCCAGACGCCCGCGCCCATCGTGTACACGGTGAGCGTGCCCGACCCCGCCACGCATATCGCCCACGTCCAGGCGCGAGTGCCGACGAGCGGTCGGGCGTCGATCGAGATGATGATGGCGACGTGGTCGCCCGGGTATTACAAGGTGGAGGACTACGCCAACCAGGTGGACAGCGTGCGCGCGCGCGCCGCCGACGGCAGCCCGCTGGCCGTCGAGCGCTCGCGGCCCAACCGCTGGCGCATCGACACGCACGGGGCGCCGAGCGTCACGATCTCGTACCAGGTGCTCGGCAACCGGAAGTTCGTGACGGCCGACTGGGTGGGCGACAGTCTGGTCGTCCTCAACGGCGCGCCCACGTTCATGACGCTCGCCGACACCGTGCACCGGCCGGCCGAGATCCATCTGTCGCTCCCGCCGGGCTGGAGTTCAGCGACGTCGCTCGACTCGGCGTCGGACGGCGTGCTCGATCACTACCGGGCGGCCGACTACGACGACCTGGTGGATTCGCCGATCATGGCCGGCGCGCTGCGCACGGTGCAGTTCGACGTGGACGGCATCCCGCACCTGCTGGTGGACGCCGGCGCGGTGGGCGACTTCAACGGCGAGCGCGCGGGACGCGATCTGATGCGCATCGTCATCGAGGCCAGCCGATTCTGGGGATTCCTGCCCTACCGGCGCTACCTCTTTCTCAACTGGTTCCACCCCGGCGGCGGCGGACTGGAGCACAAGAACTCCACCATGCTCACGTCCAACGCCGCGGCCCTCGACACCCCGGCGGGCTACGAGCGCTGGCTCACGTTCGTGGCCCACGAGTACTTCCACGCGTTCAACGTGAAGCGCCTGCGCCCCGTGGAGCTGGGACCGTTCGACTACGAAGGGACGCCCCACACACCCAGCCTCTGGATCGCCGAGGGGCTCACCACGTATTACGGCGATCTCATGGTGGCGCGGGCCGGGCTGGCGCGACAACAGGATTACCTGGACTGGATGTCGGCGATGATTCGCGATCTGCAGCGCACGCCCGGCCGGCTGGTGCAGACGCTCGACGCCTCGTCGCTCGACGTCTGGAACAGCGAGAACTCCGCCGTGGGGATGGATACCCGCAAGACCGTGAGCTACTACACCAAGGGGCCGGTCGTGGGACTGCTGCTCGACGCGCACATCCGCCATCTCACGAATGGCGCGAAGAGTCTGGACGATGTGATGCGGCTCGCATACCGGCGGTACTCGGGCGCGCAGGGATACACGCCGGCGCAGTTCCGCGCGACGGTGAGCGAGGTGGCGGGCGTCGACCTTTCCGACTGGTTCGCGCGCGCGCTCGACTCGACGCAGGAGCTGGACTACGCCGAGATGCTCGACTGGTTCGGGCTCCGGTTCTCGCCGGCGGACCAGTGGCAGCTCGACGTGGTGGACAAACCCACGCCCGACCAGCAGCACCACCTGCAGGCACTGCTCAAGCCGGACAGCGAGGCGCGGCCGGACTGATGCGCGGATCGGTGATCAGCAGGGCTGCGGCGCGACCGTACTCCCGCTGACCACGGGCGTGGTACCCATGGGCGCGGCGACGAACCGCACCTGCACCGATTGCTGCAGCCGCACCACCTGGCGCACGGCCTCTCCGTTCTTCTCGGCGGGCGTGTACCGCCAGCTGGGCAGCACGTCGATCAGGGCCTGCGCGAACTCGCGGGAGTTGGTGCGCACGATGTGCACCGGGTCGGGCAGCGGGCGTCCACGCTCGTCCACGACGAACTCGAGCTCGGCGGACATGCATTGCTGGGTCAACTGCGGCCGCAGGTCGGGCCGCGCGCCGGTGCTCGCGACCGTCGCCGGCCGGTCGACGTCGCAGTCGCGGTACACGGGCGCCAGCGCCGCGAACGCCGAGTCGACGGACACCGGGGTGCAGGCGCGCTCGGCGCCGACGGCGGGTGCGGCACCGGAGGATGCGCACGCGGCGGCCGCGAACGCGATGATCAGGGCGCCGGCCATGGAAGCGATGGGGGGTCGCATATGAACTCCACTATGGCGCGGCGTCGCGCCCCGCGCAATAGCCGCCCACGGCCCCGTCTCAGCCGCCCAGGCGCCGCTCCGCGAATCGCGGTTCGCGCGCCGACTCCAGAAAGCGCACGATCTCGGCGGCCGGCGCCGTGGGCGGCACGAGTTCCCCCTGGGCCGCGAATCCCCGGAACATCTCGGCCGACGGGAACACGTCCGACGTTTGCGATCGCGCGACGGCCTGCATCGGCGTGTCCACCGTGCCCGGCGCGTAGCTGAGAATGGCCACGTCCGTGGCCCTGCCGGCGGGCCGGTCGCGGGCGTCCAACTCGGCGGCGAGGACCATGCCCGTCATGCGCAGCGCCGCCTTGCTGCCGCAGTACTCGGCGAGGCCGGGCACCGGGTGCACGGCGGCGCCGGACGACACGTTCACGATGCGCAGGGCGGCGCCCTCCGGCGCGCGGCCCACCACGAATCCCATGAGCCACGTGGGCACGGCGACATTGGCGGCGTAGCTGTCGAGCAGATCCTCGGGCTCGAGCGCCGGCACCCGCGCCAGCTTGCCGATGATCGCCGCGTTGTTCACCAGCGCCACGCGGCGCCACCGCGCATCACGCAGGCGCGGATCCACCTCGCGCTCGAACGCCGCGACGGTTGCCGGAACGTCGGTGAGATCGAGCGCCAGGTGCCGATAGCGTGGATCGGCGATCCCGGGCGTGCGCCGGGCCACGCCGAGCACGTCCCATCCGCGCGACAGCAGTTGGGCGGCCAGCGCGGCGCCGATGCCGGAACTGGTGCCGGTGACGATGGCAATGCGATCGGTGGTCGTCATGATAGATTCTGGGCTGGATGGCTGCATATGATACGTCGCGGCCCGGGCCGCGAACAGTCGCCTTCACCGACGAACCACGCACGAGGGTACGATGATCGGTCGCAAGCTCGGCACCGCCGGGCCCACGGTTTCCGCGCTCGGGCTGGGGTGCATGGGGATGTCGTTTCTCTACGGCCCGGCGGACGACGCGGAGAGCATCGCCACCATCCACGCCGCGCTCGACCGGGGCATCACGCTGCTCGACACCGGCGACTTCTACGGCATGGGCGCCAACGAGCTGCTCATCCGCGACGCCCTGCGCGCGCGGCGCCGCGAGGACGTGGTGCTCAGCGTGAAGTGCGGCGCGCTCCGCGACCCCGCGGGCGCGTTCGGCGGGGTGGACGGCCGCCCGGCGGCGATCAGGAACTTCCTGGCCTACTCGCTCACGCGGCTCGGCACCGAATACATCGACGTCTATCGCCTGGCGCGCGTGGACCCGGCGGTGCCGATCGAGGACACGGTGGGAGCGATGGCCGACATGGTGAAGGCCGGGTACGTGCGGCACATCGGGCTGTCCGAAGCCGCGGCGGCGACGGTGCGCCGCGCGCACGCCGTGCACCCGATCGTGGATCTGCAGATCGAATATTCACTGTTCACGCGGAGCATCGAAGCCGAGATCCTGCCCACCTGCCGGGAGCTGGGCGTGGGCATCACGGCGTACGGCGTGCTCTCGCGCGGCCTGCTCAGCGGTCACTGGTCCAAGGAGCGCGCCACGGCCAGGGGCGATTTCCGCGCGCACAGCCCGCGGTTCGCGGCCGGCAACGTGGACCGCAACCTCGCCCTCGTCGACGCGCTGCGCGCGGTGGCCCGGTCCATGGACGCCACGGTGGCGCAGGTGGCGGTGGCCTGGGTGCTCTCCCGCGGCGACGACATCGTGCCGCTGGTGGGGTCGCGCCGGCGCGCGCAGCTCACCGAGGCGCTGGGAGCGCTCGATCTCCGGTTGAGTCCCGACGACCTGGCGCGCATCGAGCAGGCCGTGCCGGCCGCCGCCGTGGCCGGCGATCGCTACAATGCGCCGGGCATGGCATCGCTGGACAGCGAGCGCGGGAACGCGGCGGGCTGAGCCGCCCCCTACGCGCGCTTGGCGCGCCGGGTGAGCGCGCCGAGCGCGCTCCCCGGATCCACCGGCCACCAGAGCACCGCCGCCGTGATCAGCACGAGCAGCCCCGCGATGTCGATCGGCGGCTGCCCGAGCGTGAGGATCTGGAAGACGATCGCGGCGATGCACGTGGCGCTCAACGCCCGCCGCCACAGGCGGCGCCAGAACACCGACGCGAGCGCCATGACGAACAGCGCGAAGGTGACGAACCAGAGCACCACCTGCGCATGGTTCCACAGACGGCCGCGGTCGTGGCCCTCGGCCAGGTCCTTCACGCCCAGCATCATCCGGCGTTCCATGGCAAAGTGCATCGGTTCGAAGATGGCGCGATCGAAGGTCACGCCGAGCAGCGACCGGCCCGGGGCGCCCCGCCCGCGCACCAGCAGGCGCGTGGTGGAGTCGGTGATCGGCCGCACGACGAACGACCAGCTGCCGTCTTCGGGACCGGTGAGCGGCGTGCCCGCCATGTGCGTGCCGAATGCGAGCGCGCGCCCCGGCACGAATTCGCGCAGGGTGGCGAATCCGATGCCGCCGGCCTTGGTGGAGGGATACATCCAGAGCTTGTCGCCCACCGCCCACGATTGCCGGTCGGGACGCAGGCTGTCCACCGTGGGCATCTCGCAGCCCACGAGATTCTCCAGCAGATCGTAGCTGTAGAATCCGCCGCGGTCCTGGCCGATCTGGGCCAGCCAGGGCCATACGCTGGCGACGGGCGCGCGGATGGTGATCGCGCGCGTCTCCTGCGCGGCGGCGCCGGGGACTATCGCATCGCCCGGCAGCGGCATGACCGTCTCGGCGTCGGTGGCGCCCCAGCGCAGATACCAGGGGCGCACGACGAGCGCGAACGCGAGCCCGAGCACCACGAACGCGCCGAGCACCGCGAGGACGCGCACGGCGTTGCCGGCGCGAGGCGGCTCGGGAGCGGTCGGGGGCGTCATGTCATGAAGATGGCCGATTCCACTGGAGGGGGCGTCGGCGATAGTGCCCACGGCGCGTCAGTGTGGACCCTACGCCCGCTCCCCACGCGCGACGGTCAGGGGTGGCGTGGCGCGGTGGTCAGGACCACGACCCGATCGGGCGTGTCGAGCTCACCGGACGGCATCGTCAGCGTGATCGAGCTGTCGGCCTGGACCACGTCCACGCGTTGGCCCGTGCCGAGCATGGATGCGCTGATCACGCGGCGGTCGAACGACGGGATGGCCAACGCGCGATCGGGCCAATCGAGCACGTGCACGAAGACCGTGTCGCCGCGGTACGTCGTGACGCCCCATGACCGCGGCGAGATCGGGCCGCCGCGCGTATCGTAGATGGACGTGCCGTAGCGCCCCATCCAGTCGCCGATGGCGCGCAAGCGCTCCACCGCCTCGGGCTGGATGGTGCCGTCGGGGCGCGGCCCGATGTTGAGCAACAGATTGGCGTCGCGCCCCGCCGCGCGGACGAGCGTGGCGATCAATTGATTCACCGACTTGAAGTGGTGGTCGGTGATGTTGAATCCCCACGAGTCGTTCATCGTGAGCGACGTCTCGAGCGGCAGCGCGCCGATGGTCGTGGTGTTGAAGCCGGCCGTGTTGGCGCCGGGCAGATCCTGCTCGAAGGTCTGCACGTCCTCGCCGGGCTTGGGCGCCTGGTGATGGTTTGGCACGATCAGCGCCGCGGGCTGGAGCCGGTGGATGAGCGCGTACGTGCGCGGCAGCTGCCAATCGGCGTCCGGCTTGTCCCACATTCCGTCGAACCAGATGCCGCCAATGGGGCCGTAGTTGGTGAGCAGTTCGGTGAGCTGCCGGTCCATGAAATCCAGATAGTGGTTCCAGTTTCCGGAATCCGGGCGCGCGGTGAAGTGACCGGTCTGGCCGCGCGGCCAGTAGTCGGGGTTGTGCCAGTCGAGCTGCGAGTAATAGAAGAACAGCTTGATGCCCTGGCGGTGGCACTCATCGGCCAGCTCCTCGAGCGGGTCGCGGCCGAATCGCGTCCAGTCCACGATGTTGTAGCGCGTGGCCCGGGTGGCGAACATCGAGAACCCGTCGTGGTGCCGCGCCGTGATCGTGATGTACTTCACGCCGGCCGCCTTGGCGAGCGACACCCATTGGTGGGCGTCGAAGTTGACGGGATCGAACGTGGAGGCCAGCCACTCGTACGTCCCCACGGGAATCTTCTGGTTCTCCATCACCCATTCGGCGCGCCCGAGCAGGCTGTACACGCCCCAATGGATGAACAGCCCGAATCGCGCCTCGCGGAACCACTCGCGCGCGGCAAGGCGCACCGCGGGCACCGAATCTTCACGGGCAGGGACGGCGTTCTCCTGCGCGCCGAGCGCCGGCGCGAATGCCACGGCGGCGAGCACGGCGACCAACTCGATTCGCTTTCGCATGGGGAGAGATTGCGCGAAATC
>Ga0307374_10003039_pt1 | contig 29114 bp, 20 predicted proteins | sample OX3MG_FD_202532 | JGI IMG/M metagenome (GOLD analysis project Ga0307374, IMG submission 202532) | Soil microbial communities from Risofladan, Vaasa, Finland - OX-3 | ecosystem: Environmental > Terrestrial > Soil > Coastal area > Acid sulfate soil | place: Finland: Risofladan, Vaasa | collected... | reverse complement strand
GTATCGCGTGATCTCGTGGAGCCACGGCCAGCGGCTGCGCTTCGAGGCGAACCCATACTACTGGAAGCACCCGAAGATCCGCCGCATCGACTGGATCTTCATCCACGACACCAACACGCTGCTCAATGCCTTGCGCACCCACGAGATCGATGTCTATCCGTCGGTTCCGGCGCAGCAGGTGCCGCTGATCGAGAGCGTGCGCGGCGTGCGCGTGGAGAGCGCGGCCACGGCGCACTGGGAGCACCTCAACTTCAACCTGCGCCCGGGATCGGGGCCCCAAGCCGAGCTGGCCGTGCGGCGCGCGATGGTGCTGGGCCTGGACGAACGGGCCGTCTACGGGGCGATCTACCACGGCGAAGGCGGCCTCGGCCCCACGGATCAGGCCCCCGGCCTCTGGGCGTTCGATCCCGCCGTGCATTACTATCCGTTCGATCCCGCCGCCGCGCGCGCGCTCCTGCGGCGCGCCGGCTGGCGCCTGGCCAAGGACGGCTACCGGTATCGCAACGGTCACCGGCTGACCGTCGAGATCAGCACGGTCAGCGGCGTGCAGAATCGCGAGGCGTTCGAGGTCGTCTACCAGCAGGAGATGCGCGCCATCGGCATCGACCTGCGCGTGAAGAACGCACCCGCGCAGACGCTCTTCGCCCCGGCCGGCGCCGGCGGGCTCATCTTCTCGGGACGGTATCAGGTGGCGCTTTTCGCGTGGGAAGATGCCATACCCGATCCCGACGATCAGACGTTTGTCGGACCCCATGCGCTCCCGCCCAAGGGGCAGAATGCCTCGTGGTACGTCGATCCGCAGGTCGGTCGCTGGGGCGAGGAGGCCCTGCGGACGTATGATCGCGGCAAGAGGCGCCAACTCTACTTCAAGGAGCAGAGGGCCTTGATCCGGGACTTGCCGTTCTACACGCTCGATTGGCTGCCCCAGATCGATGCCGCTTCCGCCGACCTCCACGGTCTCCATCCCGTGCCGGTGGGTTCGGACTTCTACAACGTGGCGGACTGGAGCCTCAGGGGGCGCTAGGCCGCCCAGCCATGATACAATGGCCCTGCACGAGATGGCATTACGGCGGCTGGTCGGCGTACCGGCATCGGTACCGGCCCCCGGGGCGTTCGGAACCCTCGACCGTCCCCGGCTGATCGAGCGACTGAGCAACGCGCTGAGCTTGCGGGTGGCGTGTTTGGTCGCGCCCGCGGGGTACGGCAAGAGCACGCTCGTGCGTCAGTATCTCGATCGCGCGCCGACGCGCCCGTCGGCGATCGTGCGCGTGCCCACCGGCGGCGGGCTCCTGCCGTTCGCTCGCGAGGTCGCGCTGGCGTTGCGCGACATCGCGCCCGACGCCGCGCAAGATTTCGGTGGGGCCGCCGAGAGCGCGCGCCGCGCCCCGCGTCCCGAGCTGGTGCTGGCGGACTGGTTCGCGCACCTGTTGGCCGAGCACGCGCCGCTGCTGGTGATCGAGGACGCCGACCAGGTGCACGACGAGGAGAGCGTTGCATTTCTGCGGGAGCTGATCGAGCGCGCGGAGCACTCGCAGTTCATCGTCGTCTCGCGGGCCACGCCGCCCCTGCCGCTGACGAGTTGGCTGGCGTACGGCACCGTCGACTTTCCGATCGATCTCGCCGAGTTGCGCTTTCGAGACGACGAGATCCGCGCATACGTGGAGCGGAGCAACCTCGCGCTCCCGGAGCAGACCCTCGAGCGCGTGGTGGAGTTGGCGGAGGGGTGGCCGATGGCCGCGACGCTCGCCGCTCGCGCCGCGGCCCGCGCCGGAGGCGATTTGCGCCAGATCGAGGGGGCGACGCGCGAGATCCTCTTCGATTTCTTCGCCAAGGAAATCTTCGCGTCGCTGCCGGCTTCCGTGCGGCGCTTCGTGGTGGAGACCAGCGTCTTCGAGGCGTTGGAGATTCCGCTGCTCGAGGTGCACGACCGCTACGCCGATGCGCGCGTCATCCTCGATCGGCTGCTCAACGACGGCGTCTTCGTCTTCCGCGACAGCGAGGACGTCTATCGCTACCAAGGCCTCTTCCGAGACTTCGCTCGCCACGAGCTCCAGCGCCGGCCGGCGCGCGAGCGCCGCGAGGTCTACGTGGCGGCCGCGCAGGCGCTCACGGCGGGAGAGCGCCATGCGGAGGCGCTCGCGCTCCTGGTGGAGGCGGATGACCGCCCGCGCGTCAAGCGCCTGGTCGACGAGCGCTTTCGGGAGATCTTCCGCAGCGGGCGCGCCGACGCGCTGCTGCGGGCGCTGGAGGTGCTCGACGCTCCGGACGATGCGGAGATCTTGGCCCTGCGGGCCCTGGTGCTGGTGCGCACGGCCCGCGCCGGCGAGGTACCCGAACTGGTGCGCCGCGTGGAGGAGCTGGGCGGATCGGGGCTGACGCGCCTCAAGGCGCGCCTCGCGTTGGCGACCTACCTCTCGCACGAGATCCGTTACGCCGAGGCGATGGACGTCGTGCGCGACGAGACGGGCGACGCCGTGTTGCCGCGCGACGTGGCCTTCGACTATTGCGCGCTGGCCGTCGATGCGCTGACCGCGCTCGGCGAGAGCGACGAGGCGCAGCGCTACCTCCAGCAGATGTCGCCGCTGGCGACGCCCGCCCAGCGCTACCGGGTCGCGTACGCCAACCTGGTGCTCTCGTTCAACCGCAGCGAACTCAGCTTGATCGAGCGCTTTGCCGAAGAGCTGCTGGCCGAGGCGGAGGCGGGCCGCGACCAGCAGACGGCCGCACGCGCGCGGACCTGCCTCGCGAAGGTTGCCTTGATGCGCAGCGAAACGGGCGTGGTGGTGCGTCATGCCACGGAGGCTGCCGAAGCTTTCCGGCGTGCCGGCGATGCGCACAGCGAGACGTTCGCCCTGATGTCCCTGATCTATTCCGCGAGCGAGGCCGGATGCTCCGAGATCGTCAACGATGCGATTGCGCGGCTAGAGGCCCTCGTGGCGCTGGGTTTGGGACGATGGGCGCACGACATTTGTGTGCCTCCCGCAAGGGCCTTGATGCAGGCGGCGTCAGGTGACGTTCAGGCGGCCTTTGAATCGTTGAACGCATGCCCGGCGCTTCCGGAGTGGCATTACACGACACTGCGGATCGCTGAGATCGCGTTCTACGCCGCGTTGGCGGCGCGCCGGGAGGATGCCGAGGCGAGGGTCGGGGAGTGCCTTCAGCGTCTCCGCGACGTGGCGCCCTCCAGCGTCGAGGCCTCCCGGCGCACGATGCTGGCCTTGATTTATCTCGCGCACGCCAACCTGATCTTGGGGCGGCTCGAGCGCGGGCGCAGCCTGCTCGAGCAGCTCGGCCGGGCCAAGGGGGCCCTGGAGCGCAAGGCACGGCTCCTCTTCGACGTCGCCTGGGCCACCTATCTCCAGGCCGGCGGCCATGCGGAGGGCGAGGAGCGCCGCCGCGAGGCGCTCGAGCGCTTGGGTCATGCGGGCCTCGAGGGGCTGGCGGGGGTCTTCACGCGTCCGGGCGTCCCCGTGCAGGCCGAGAGCGACGGGGAGGCGGGCGCCGTAGGGAGCCTGACCAAGACCGAGCTGGCGCTTCTTGGCCTGGTGGGCGCGGGGCTGGCCTCCAAGCAGATCGCGGCGCGCCTGGGGCGCAGCCCACAGACGGTCGACAAGCACCTGAGCAACGCGCTGCGCAAGTTGGGGTGCCGCTCGCGGTCGGAGGCGGTGGCCTTGGCCCGGCGGCAAGGCTTCCTCGAGTAGCCGCCTACCTAATTTTCGGTAGAGTTTTCCCGGCGGCCAAGGCCTAGGATAGCACCAAGGAATCAACTCACCCCCTTGGAGGCTATCGCATGACTCGCTTGCTCGCCGCCCTGGTCCTCGGTGCCAGCGTCCTAGGCCTCGCCGCGTGCTCCGGTGGCGGCAGCGCGTTGCCTCCCACGAACACCGTGGTGCAGGCGCCGGTCAATCCTGACGGCGGACTCCTTCCGCCCAACCACTAGACCGGGCTCCAACGTTCGCCGGGTGACGCAAAGATAGGACATCGGGAGCCTCTCATGGCAGCAACCGCGTGGGATATCGAATTAGGCAGTGAGTTCGGCGAGCCGTTCACCATCCACGGCATCGGCGTCACTCATGGCAACAGCATGGGGGGCTACGGCATCGTCGACCGCTTGCGGGTCGACCTCGCCGCCCTCCTGGCCGCGCGCCGGCCCGTCGTCGTCGAGGCGATCTACGACCGGGCAGGCTTCGCTTCGGATCCCCACGCCGAGATCCGGCCCGACAACCTGGCCGCGCGGTTCGTCGACCACATCATCGTCGGATTGCGCGAGGACGACTTCGCGCCGTTGCTGGACTGGGTGCGGGACCTCCACCAGATCTCGGACCGCCGGTTGCTCGTCGAGTTGGACATCCCCCGTATGCTCGACGCCGGCTGCGCCCTGGTCGTGAGCGCGGCCGCCTCGATCCGCGACGAGATCACCGACATCGTGCTCTTCTTCGCGGAGTTGCGCCAACAGCTGCAAGGTGCCTACGTCCGGGCGACGATCCGCCCGGTGGAGTCACTCGCCTCGCGCGGCGCGAAGGGGCGCCAGCAGTGCCCCGCCGAGGGGCGCTCGAAGCGCCTTGCGGTGGAGATCGCCGAGGAGCTGGGCTTGGGCGAAGAGGCCTGCGGTTTCATGGAGCGCGTCGGTCAGGTGCATGCGGTCGAGGCGGCGTCGGTCCCGGCTGCGCTTCTGGGCAATCAGCCTCCACTGACCAAGACCGAGCTCGAGATCGTGGCCGGGCATGCGTCCATCGGGGCAACGGCCCTGACGCGCATCGAGGCGCTGCGAGCCATCGCGGCGATCGAACTCCATCGCGACGAGCGTTGGGACGGGGCGGGGTGCCCCGGTGGGCTCGCGGGCCCGCAGATCCCCTTGGCCTCGCGGATCCTCGCCGTGGTGGACGCCTACGACGCGATGGTCGCCGAGCGAATCTCCCCCGAGAACGCCGTGGCGGCGCTCGAAGCGGAGGCCGGGAGGCGATGGGATCCCGAGGTGGTGGCGGCGGCGACGCGACTCCTGCGGGAGTGAGCCGCACGCACTCCAAAGGCTTTGCGCGCGCTCAACAAGCGGTGTGGGCGGCGTGCGCAAGGGTGAGGCTCGAGGCCCGGGAGGGCTTCGCTTCACCAGAAGCAACGGGTCGGCACCCCCATGCCGACCCGTTAGTCTTGTCCTAGAACTCCGTCCCGCTCGAGAAATGGAAGCCCTCGACTTTGATCGTGGGCACCACGCACTGGTAGCCGTAGCCCCCCGTGCGGACGAGGTCGTCGGCCGCCTCGCAACGGCGCAGGCAGTCGAGGATCGACTGGTTGAAGCGCATGTTGCGCACGCCGCCTGTGATGCGGCCGTCCTCGATGAGGAAGGTTCCGTCCCGCGTCATGCCGGTGACGATCGTCTGCCGCTGGTCGACCGGGCGGATGTACCAGAAGCGCGTGATCAGCAGACCGCGCTTGGTTCCGGCAATGAGGTCCTCGCGCGTGGCCTTGCCCGGGGCGAACACCAGGGAGCGCGCCTGAGGTCCGTAGGCGTTGGGCGCGGGCAGCGCGTGACCCGTGTTCGCCGTCCCCAACCGCTTGGCGTAGTAGGCGTCGGTCACCACGTGCCGCACCACGCCGCCCTCGATGAGGGGAACGCGCTGCGTGGGATAGCCTTCGAAGTCGAACGGCATCCCCGTGAACAAGGGGTGGGCGTGATCGTCGACCAGCGTCACGTTCTCGCCGACGTAGGGACGGTCGAGGCCGTCCGAGGCGAAGCTGGAGCCGTCGACGTACGCTTGGGCTCCGAAGTGCTGAGCCAGGTAGTGGAGCAGCTCGCCGAACGCGGGGGGCTCGATGATCACGGTCCAGTCGCCGGGCTCCACGTGGCGCGGCTGTGCGCTCCGCTCGGCCTTCTCCGCGGCCCGCAGCCCGAGGGCCGCGCCGTCGAGGGCGCGCTGATCGCGGGCGTAAGCCTCGGCGAAGCCCGTCGAGTCGACGGCGTTGGCTTTGACGTTGACGCCCGCGTCGGTGGAGTCGAACGACGCCACCAAGCCGTTGCTGTTGGCGAGCGTGATCCCGCTCGACGACGTGGTGACGAATCCGGCGCCCCACTGGCCGTGGTGCTCCATCTGGCGGAAGATGGCGTCGGCGACCTCGGCGCGCCGTCGCGCGCCGGCCTCGGCGGTAGACTGGACGAAGGCGCCCGCGGGAGCGGCGAAGGCGCCCGCGGAGGGTAGCACCGGCAGCTCCGGGTCCTCGGGTGAGAGGCGCGCGATCTCCAGTGCGCGCTGGGCGAGGCGCTTCAAGCTCGCGTCGTCGACGGCGCCGGTCGAGGCCACGCCCTGGCGGGAGCCCTCGATGGCGCGAATCCGAACGCTCGCCGTCTGAGCCGCGACGTTCTGGTGAATCGAGTTGTGGGTGAAGCGGGTCAGGGCCGAGTCGTCGGCAACCACCATGACCTCGGTGGCCGGGGCCGTGGAGAGCTCGAGCGCCCGGCGCGCGAGAGCCTCGCGATCGCTAGCGCGCATAGCCGACCCCCACCTCGACGTTGCGGAAGCGCGCGGGCGCCGCGCACTGCGTGGTGCGCCCGGCCTGCATCGGCTCCCCTTTGCCGCAGTTCGGCGTTCCCCACGCGACCCACGAGGCGGCGTCGCCGATGGCGTCGCAGGAGTTCCAGAAGCGGGGCGTCATGCCCCCGTAGGTCGGATTCTTGACCATGCGCGTGCGCTTGCCGTTGACGATCTCCCAACCGATCTGGCAGCCGAACTGGAAGTTCAGGCGGCGATCGTCGATCGACCAGGAGCGATTCGACTCCATGTAGATGCCGTGCTTGATGCCCGCGAAGAGCTCGTCGAACGGCGTCTCGCCGGGGAGCAGGTTCAAGTTGCACATGCGGATCATCGGGACGTACTCCCATGACTGCGCGCGCACGCAAGCGTTGGTCCCGCGCCCGATGAGCCGCGCCGTGTCGCGCGACATCTCGTAGCCGCGCAGGATGCCCTCGCGGATGACGTCGCTGCGCCCGCTCTTGGCGCCCTCGTCGTCGTAGCCGCACGTGGCGAAGCCGAGCGGCAGCGTGTTGTCGATGACGATGTTGACGATCGGCGAGCCGTACTGGAGCTTGTCGAGCTGGTCGATCTCAAGGAACGAGGTCCCCGAGAAGTTCGCTTCCCAGCCCAGCACGCGATCGAGCTCGGCCGGGTGGCCGCAGGACTCGTGGATCTGCAGAGAGACCTGCGAGCCGCCGAGGATGACGTCCATCACGCCGGCCGGGCACTGCGGTGCCGAGAGGAGCGCCACGGCCTCCTCTCCGATGCGCTGCGCGTTCTCGCGCAGGGCGGCCTTGCGGATGATCTCGTAACCGCCGCCTTGGTAGAGGCCGATGTCGCCCGGCCACGTGCGGTCCTGCGCGTCGCCGCCGTCCACGGCCAGGGCCTCGAGCCCGCTGCCGCTCTGCGCGATCTCTTGCGCGATGCGGCTGCCGGTGCTGGAGTAGAACTCGGAGCGCTTCGTCCACAGATCCATCCAGGCGTGTCCCACGCGGATCTGAGGGGCGACGTGCAGGAGCCGCTCGGCGTCCAGGAGCAACGCCACGCGCTCGGCCAGCGGGACGCCACGCGGATCCTCTTCCACGGGCGTGGCGTAGGTGTCGACGTAGACGTCGGTCGGCGCCTCGCCGAAACGCTCGCGCGCCACGGCGGCGCCGGCCTTGGCGATCTCCACGGCCCGCGCGGCCGTCGCGTCGATGGCGCGATCCGAGAGATCGGGGGAGGCGGCGAAGCCCCACGCCCCGTCGTAGAACGCGCGAATGCCGTAACCCGTGCTCTCCTGATCGGAGAGCGTCGCAACGCGGCCGTTGCGAACCTCGACGTTTTCCGAGCGGTTTGACTCGAAGCGAACGTCGACATACTCGGCGCCTTGCGCGCTAGCCGTGTCGATGGCGCGCAGCGCGGCCGACTCATGCGTCAAAGTCCGGCCTCCTGAAAGAACGGTGTGCGAAACAAACTGCCGACCGGCTTCGCTAGGGCGCGGAAAGGCGCCTGGCGGCCACGGGCTGCGGGGTAGACGCGCCTGCAAAGGCCACTTTCGGTGCGCGGAAACGCAATGTCCCGGCGATGGCCTGCGCGGGGCGCACGACGTAGAGGTCCTCAAGCGTCAGAGGCAGCGGCGCGTCGGCCGGGAGACGTGCCTCCACGCGACGCCAGCCCGTCCATCCGACCCGTCGCGCCAGCGTCACGGCATAGAGGCGCCCCTGTGCGTCGGCCACGCGCAGGCGCAGCCAGGCCCCACGACCGTCTCCATCGACGTCCACGGAGAAGGCCACCGGGCGTCCGCCCAGCACGATCGCCGTGCGCGCGTACGCGCCGCGGGCGCGCTGCGTGAAGTCGTAGTCGAGCGCGAGGCAGCCGCAGCCGTCGTCGCGATCCACGCCTCCGCCGCCGCCCGAGGGATAGGTCACGAACGAGAACCACGACGCCTTCCACGGGAGCGGCACGGCGTGGCTGCCGGTGCCCAGCGCGAGCACGCCATGGGCGCCGCCCGCTATGGCCGTGATGGTGGCGTCCCCCGAGGCGAGAGGCGCGTCGTAGGTGCCGTCAGGCGACAGATTGCCGGTGCCGGCGAGCTGCCAACGCACGGCCCCGTCCACGTCGACTCGGCGGCCGCGGCCGTCGAAGCCTACCGCCGAGAGGAGGATCCGGGCTCCGGGAGCGGGATTGAGCGTTGCCGTCTCGATCCTCAGACGCGCCAGGCGGGGGACGATCTCCACCGGCACCGCCGCCTGAAGCTCCCCCGCCGCGACGATCAGGTTCCCGGTTCCTCGCGCGGAGGGAGAAGAGGCGAACGCTTCGTCGGCCACGGTGCCCAGCGCCGCCGGAACCGCGACGATCTGTGCCGGAGACGGGAGCGGCGCGGGATGGTCGCCGGCATCGACCGCCGCGACGCGCACGGGCACCCGCACCCCCGGCAGCGCGCGGATGCGCTCCGGGCGCACCACCAGTTGCGCCGCCGGACCCGATGGGGCGGAGCTCAACACCAGCAGCGCGTCGGCGACGGGGCGCTCGCGGCCGTCCGACGGCCGGTTGAGGAGCTCGGCTCGCCCATCGCCCAACGGCCGCGCGGCAATCGTCGAGCTGCCCCCGGAGTCGAGGCCCATCGCCTCGTCCGCGCCCAAGCCCTGGAAGAGCGCCGCGAACTCCGCGCGCTTGAGGCCGACCGAATAACCGGGCTGATGGCCGTCGACCTCCACCATCAAGAGCGTGGAGTCGCCCACGAGCCCGACGCCGGAGACGGGAAAGCGGGCCTTGTCCGTGCCGTTCTTCGGGGCCGTCGGGTCGTCGTAGGGGAGGCCGTCTTTCAGTAAGAGCGGCCCTCCGCCCACGGCCTGGCGCACGACCGCTCCGTCGATCGTCACCTGCGCGCTCACGGCGACATCGGAGGCGTCGGCGGGATCCGACGGCTGCGGCAGCGGCGCGGGGAGGCTTGGGGGGTAGGCGATGTTCGAGCCGTCGGGGAGGGGCACGGCGTTCGGAGGCGGCGGCGCCCCATAGATCGGGAGCAACAGGCTGTAGCCGTCGACCGGCCACACGTCGACGGCCGCGAGCGGCTGCTGGCCCAGTTCGGGACTCGCGATGGAGCCGACCAGGGTGGGCGTGCCGATCACGGCGCGGCCATCGGCCGTCACGCCGAGAGCGGGGCGCCCGTAGCCCGGGGAGCGGAGCACCACGCCGTCCTGCACCAGCACGTTGAGCGGCGCGTTGCTCCGGTCGATGGCGAAGAAGTCGCCGTTGATGGCCGCGACGGCACCCGCGCCGCGCGCCATGGCGGTGACCGGTTCCCCCGGCGAGACGATGCTGTCGTCGGCCAGGGCCGTGCGCAGGTGGACCGTCGGGTTGGCGAGGTTCACGGCCACGACGTGGATGACCAGCGGCCCCGCGACGGTTCGCAGGTCGTACTCGGCGCGCACGACGCCGGGGGCCACGGCCTCCAGCCGGCTGTGCTGCGCGACGATCGCGGGAAACGGCGGCGGCGGCGGCGCGATGGCGGGCGGGAGCGCCGGCATCAGGGAAGCACCACGTGGAGCGGGTACGGAGCGGTCTTCAGACGTGCCGTCTCGCGCAGCGAGGTCAAGTCGTAGACGGCGACGCGGTTCTTCCGCGGACACGGCACGAAGAGCCGGTGCGTGGCGGAGTCGATCGAGGGCAGCCACGGCAGCGAGCACGGGTGCAGCGGCGCGTGGATCTGGCGGAGGTTCTCGTCGAGCACGAGCACGCGGCCCAACTCCTCGGTGACGAAGAGATGCCCCCGCGCGCGGTCGAGCGCGATGCCCAGCGCGAGGTCGGCGTCGTGGCGTACGCGCAGCACCCGCCATGCGCGCAGGTCGATCTCGGCGACGCCGCCGGCGTGCGAAGGGCGCATCGCCGCGATGCTGTTGAGGGCGACGAACGCGCGCTCGCGTCCCGGATCGACGGCGATCCCGAACGGCCGCTCGCCGACGGCCAGCGACCGCAGCACGCGCCCCGAGCGAACATCGATCTCCACGACGCGGTCGCCGTTGGCGGCGGTGATCAGCACGCGTCCGTCTCCCAGCGCGGCAAGGCCCTCCGGCGTCTCGCCCACCGACACGCGCCCGCGCGCGCCGTCGGCGCGGGCGAGCGTGACGGTCCCGCCGGGCGTGCCGTCGAGGTCGCGGTCAGCTTGGATCAGCGTGCGGGAACCCCGTGCGTAGAGGAGCGTCGACGCCGCGGCACCCAGCGGCACCGGCCGCAGGCCCGCCCCGGCGGCATAGCGCGTGCCGGTGCCGGCGGTCGAGCCGTTCCAGAGCAAGCCGCCCGGCACGTAGGCGGCATCCGCGGGCGCGACGGAAGAGACGAACGTGCCCAGCGGGCGCAGCGTCGCACGGTCGAAGAGCGTCACGCCGCAGTCGGCGTCGACGGAGGCGATGGTCGAGCGCACGTGCGGCGCCGGTAGCACGCGAAGGCTTTGAGCGCCGGCCTTGCGCCCCTCGGTGACGACGACGAGCGCATCGGCTGGAGCCTCGAGGCGCGCCGGCGACACGTAATCGCCGCCGGTGATGCGGCCGGGGCCGAGCAGCGAGATGCGCGCCCCGCGCGGCAGCCCCAGGGGAACGGCGCTCCCCGCGAAGATGCGTTGCGCGCACGCGCGCGGACGCGGCGGCGGAGGCGGCGGTGCGGCGATCACCCCGTGTCCCGCGCTTGCGCGCAGCCAAGCGAACGGAAAGAGCGCGGCGACGAGCGCGGCCAGGCCGCTCGGGGTCGTGATTCCCATCATGGTCGAGGCTCCGTCATCGCCGGCGCCGCCTGCCGCGCCGATGGATGGAACATATACCTTGCCGCACGGCAGGCCGAGCGCCCGGGCGGTGCAAAACCCTTCGTCGTCACGCGGAGAAGGATGGATTGCGACGGTGAAACGCCTGTTGATCTTAGTCTTGGCTCTTGCTTGCGCCTCTACGGCGCTGGCGGCCCCCGCCGCGAAGCCGCGCGCCGAGCTGGTCTCCTCCCCGCGGCTGGCGCCCGCCGACCAGTACTTCGGGCGGATGAAGATGTCCCCGATCGGCATCGGAAACGAGATTCACGATCTCGGGCTCCTGCTCAAGTACAACCCGGAGAACTACGCGCGCTACGTGACGCGCGCGCGCCTCACGGAGAATGCCTTGTTGGACTGGCGCGCGCATTACCCGGAAGACACGTGGCTGGCCAAAGACACCTACCTGATGGCGCGCGTCGACGCGATGTTCTACGACAAGCAGTCGCACGAGCATGCGTGGCAGCTCATGGTCTGGGTGGCCGAGAGGTTCCCCCGGACGCCGTTCGGCTACAACGCGCGCGGCGAAGTCCATCATGGGCACGTCGTGCCGCTCTACCGGATGCCCGCGACGCCCCCGACGCCGATGCCGACCGCCGCTCCGCAGCCCGCCTCGACCGAGTGAGCGAGCCCGGCCGAGGGCATGCGAAGGGCCCGGGAGCATGCTCCCGGGCCCTTCGCTCAACCCTGCGCGGCGGGCGCTAGAAGCGCACGCCGAGACCGAGGTAGACTCCGTTGTGGTTGAAGTCCGACGGCGCATTGGTGCGGTTGTTGCCATTGTCGCCGAGGAACCCGAAGTCCACGAATGCCGGGCTGTTGCTGATGTTGTACGTACCACCGATCTGATAGGTGAACATGTGGTACGAGAGCTCCAGCGTGCTGCCGGCGTTCGTGTCCGGACAGGCTGCCGATCCCGCGGCCGCGCCGGCGGGACAGCCCGGAACCGTGAAGTTGCCCTTCACGCTCGGATAGTAGTAGACGCTGCCGTAGACCGAGAACGGCTGGTTCAGATCCGGCAGTTTCTCGACGCCGAACCCGAAGCCGTCCTGGCGCGGGTAGCCGTAGTTGGTCGTCCGGTTCATGTAGCCGACGGCCACATAGACCCGCGGGTCGGCGACCTTGAGTCCGAGGCGGCCCTCCACGTCGTAATCGCGTGCGGTGAAGGCCGGCACGAACGTCTGGCCGTAGCCGCCGATGACCGTGACGCAGCCGGGGTTGCCGGACGGGCAGGGTCCGGGTGAGCCGTTGGCGTTGTGGTCATAAGCATACTGACGGAAGTCGCCCTCGACCATCCACGGCAGCCCGAACGCGGGGAACTCCGCGGCGGCGCGAACGGCGTACGAGCTCTTGTTGTCGTTATTGCCCGGGCTGAACTCGTTGTTGACCTTCCCACCGAAGACGTAATCCCCGGCCACGAAGTGCTCGAATGGATTCACCGCGGCCGGAGCCGGGGTCGGCGTCGGGGCCATCGTGGGCAGCGGAGTCGGCGGCGGCGGAGGCGGCGGCGCAGGCGTCGGAGCCTCGGTCGGCACCGGCGTCGGCATCACGGGCACGTAGCGGACGACCACCACGTGGCGATCCTGCACCCATTGGACGTACGCCCCCATGCCCTCGGAGAGCACGCGAATCGGAACGAGAATGACGCCGTCGTAGATCTCCGGCGGCACGTCGAGCGGACGCGTCTCACCGTTGATGACCACCTCGGGCTTGCCCACGGTCACCTTGACCTCGGCGCCGGGCTTGCTCACCGTCACCGTCTTGGTCTGGGGATCGTACGATACGGTGGCGCCCATCTGCTCGAACATCGAGCGGAGCGGCACCAGGATCGTGCGCCCCTTGACCAGTGCGGAGAGCACGCGGTCCTGTTTCAGCACGTCGGGCCTGCTATAGACGTGGTGGTCGTTATACAGAATCGGGATCTCGCCCGGAGGCGGGTTGCCGAACTCCATCGGCGGGGTGTTCGTGCCCGCGGCTTGCGCGATCGACGAGTCTCCCTGTGTGGCCTGCGTCGGGACGCCGTGCACGGGGGCGGCCGACGCGGCCGCCAGTCCCGTTCCGCTCGCGAGGAGCAGAGCGAGGACTGCACTACTCAGACGTTTCACGTGGTAACCTCCCTACCTAACGTAGCCCCGAGCCGGCAACGGGGCCGGACGCGCGGGGATACGGCTCAAAGCTGCGATCTTCGCGGTCGTCACCAGCCCGACGCTCCAATCGATAGCCCGGCGGTCGCCAACCGACCCCGACGCACCGCCGACGGGCTTGCGACTGGGTTGTTCTTCCCCGCGCGGGGCGTGCCCTAACGCAGCAGCTGGTGGACGCTATCCTTGCTGGTAGTACGTCTGCGTGGGTGGGAAAGTTCCTGACTCCTCATAACCCAAGCTGGCGAGGATGGCGTCGAAGTCCTCGCGCGGGCGAAGCGCGACTTCCATCGCGACGATCGTTCCCCAGGTTCCGGTGGCGAGGCGGATGTGGTCGAGGAACTCGAGCAGGAACGTGAAGCCGTAACCAAGCGACGGCTTCGACGAGAAGCCTCGCATCAGGGTTGCTTTGGGGAGCTGTGCGAAGGGAATCCCCGGACCCGTGTCTCGGACGCAGGCGACCAATCGCTCGCCGTCGCTGAGGATCTGCACCTCGCCTTGTCCCGCGTGCTTGAGCACGTTGGTGGCCGTTTCGCTTACGCAGAGCACGACGTCGTGGATGCGGTCGACGCCCAGGCCGCTGGCGGCGGCGGCCCGCTCGGTGGCGGAGCGCGCGGCGCGCACGTCGCGCGGCACGCGAACGGTGACGGATCCGACGCTCTGCAGCGCCGCGAGCGAGCGCTCCAGGTCTTCGCGCTCCACGACCTCCAACTTCCCCCCGGTGGCCGCGGCGATGACGTCGCGATAGATCTCTCGGCTGCGGCGCTGGAGGCGCTCTTCGGCGGATAGGCGCGAAGCCAGCACGTGCGCGAGTTGGGCGCCGGCTTCGCGCAGGTGGAGGCGCGCTTCGCGCCCCGGCAGGAACGGCGTCGTGCGCGTGGCGAGGAGCACCGCCAACACGGTGCCCTCGGCCTCCAGCGGCAGGGCCAGCACCGCGCGCCAGTGCTCCGTGCCCGGAGCCAGCGTCGAGCCCCCGGAGGAACGGATGTCCTCGATCTCCACCGCCACCCCGGCGAGCGCGCTTTCGAGCGGGCCGCAGCTCCCGGGCACCAGCGGAATGCGTTGCGGTGCGCCGGGCGTCCCGGCGAGCAGGATGAGGGCCCGCTCTCCCGGCGCGGGAGCGTAGACGGCCACCAGGTCGAGACCCAGCCGGTTGCGCAGCTCGGAGAAGAGGCCGTGCGCGTTGCGCTCGAAGTCGCCTTGGGGCTCGGCGATGCTCTGCGCCGCGAGCTGCGAGCGCGTGCGCTCGAGCTCGAAGCGCAACTGACGGGTGCGGCGCTCCATCCAGACGAGCGTCGAGAGCAGGAGACAGAGCAAAACGGTGGCGGGGATGCCGAGCCGCGCGTACGTGAAGACGATGGCGTATCCCCCGGCCAGGCCCCCGGCGGCATCCCAATGGAGGCCGGCGTCCACGATGTTGCGGATGAGCGACGAGAAGGCGCCGCGGTTCTCCCGCATCGCCGCCACCGCCGCGGAGATCGCGGCGTCGGAGAGCGCGAAGACGACGACGATGACGGCATAGCGCAGCGGGTCGTCGACCGGGGGCCAGGTGCGGGGCACGGTGCCGAAGGCGGCCAGCGCGGCGAGGAGCCCGGCGATGGCGATCTTCCCTGCGTTGAAGGCGACGCGCTCGACGCGCCGCTGGCGCGTGAAGATCTCGAGGCCGTAGCCGATGTAGACCACCGTCGTCAGCGCGAGCGGGCCGCCGCCCGCGGCCAGCGCGCAGAGTGCCGGCATGGTGAGGTCGAAGGTCGCGTCGGCGCTGGGGAGGCGCTTGCCGAGGATCGCCACACCCGGCGGAAACGCCAGCGCGCGCGAGAGGAGGAAGAACGCCAGCAGCGTGAGGACGAGCGCGGGATCGCCGATGCGCTGCATGCGCGCGAGCTCTGCGACCCACACCACCGCGCCGAGGAGGCCGACGGCGGCGACGGTGGGGCGGAAGAGCCGATACGGTTCGCGCGCCACCAGCGTCGCTACGAGGCTTGTTTCTCCGCGACGCGCTCAAGGAAGGCGGCGCGGTCGACAATGACGCGTTCGTGCGTACCCTCGGCGATCTTCTCGCGCTCGTCGAACGCGGTCACGGCGAAGGTCACGCGGCGGCCCTCCACCATGACGATCTCCGCTTCGGCCCGTACGATCATCCCCACGGGGGTGGCGGCGATGTGCGCGAGGTCGACGGAGGCGCCGACGGTGACCTGCCCCTCGTCGAGGCAGGGGCTCACGCACTGGCCCGCGGCTTGTTCGATGATCTGCAGCAGCATGGGCGTCGATAGGACCTCGACCCCGGGATTGCCGGCCTGTGCGGCCGTCATCCACTCCTCGACGCGCTGCTGCGACTGGTACGATCGTCCGGTCTTCAGTGGTTGGGGCATGGGATGGAACGGTTGGACACGCGCGCCGTCGAGGCCTTCGGATGAGAACTCGATGAGTCCCAGCGCCCGGCTCTGCGCGCGCCGGCCGCGCGGGCGAAACCCGCCGGCGGCATGAGCAGTACAAGGGGCTGATGTTGGAACAACGCCGGAGTCTCACCATTTCGCGCTCCGCGGCGGCAGTGCTGGCGGTTGCCGTGCTCGGCGTGGCCGGGTGCGGCGGCCACGGACGCGCGCAAGAGAAGAAGGAACAAGCCCTCTCGGTGACGGTGGAGGCCGCCGGGCGAGGGTCCGTAGAGAACTTCGCCTCCCTCGACGGTCAGGTGCGTCCCCTCCAGCAGTCGACGCTATCCTCGGAGATATCGGGGCGCGTCGCCGCCGTCTACGTCAACGAAGGGGTGCGCGTCACGCGGGGAGAGCTGCTGGCGAAGATCGACGATGCGGTCTTGCGCGCGAACCTCGCTCAGGCGGAGGCGCAGCTGGCCCAGGCGCGCGCGCATTACGCGAGCAGCTCGCTCCAGAACCCTCTAGCGCAGCAACAGAGCGACGCCGCCGTGGTGAACGCCGAGCAATCGCTCCTGCAAGCGCGCAACGCGCTGGTCGCGGCCACGGCGAGCGACGACGTCGCCGCGTCCACCTTCCAGAGCGATCGAACGCTCTTCGCGCAGGGCTATCTCGCCAGGACGCAGCTCGATCAAGCGCGCTCGGCGGCCGTGGCCGCGGAGCAGCAGCTCAACAGCGCGCGGGCGGCGTTGCGCCAGGCGCAAGAGAACCTCGCGAGCGCCCGCAAGGGGACGCTGCAGATCGACGTGCAGCGCGCGAACACGGCGGCCGACAAAGCGAACGTCGCCTCCATGGAGGCGCAGGTCCAGCTCTACCGCACGCAGATCGGGCAGACGGAGATCCGGGCCCCGTTCGACGGCTACGTCACCGCTCGCAGCGTCGATCCGGGAGCGCTCGCCACGCCGGGCACGGCGCTCGTGACGGTGAGCCAACTGGACCGCGTGTGGATCGACATCCCGGTGCCGCTGGCCGATCTCGCATTCGTCCGGCCCGGGGTACCCGTGACGTTCACGCCGGTCGGCTCTCGGGTCGCATACCGGGCAACCCTCGCCGAGATCAACCGCGCGCCCAGCGAGGGGACCCTCTCCTACCGCGCGCGCATCCGCTTCGACAACGCAGGCGCCCGCTTGCGCGGCGGCCAGTTGGTGCGTGTGCGTCTGCTGGCTTCTGCGGCCCGCAACGCGGTGGTGGTGCCGCGGGCGGCGGTCTTCCGCACCGCGACCGGCGACCAGGTCTTCATCGTGCGGCGCGAAGCAACGGATCAGGGGGGAGGAAAGGCGCCTCTCCTGAAGGCACACGTGGTGTCGGTGAAGGTCGGAGTCGAGAACGACGAGTCCGCAGCGGTGAGCTCCGCGGAGATCGTCCCGGGCACGCAGGTGATCGTCTCGCGACCGGACGCGCTTCAGGAAGGAAGCTTGGTTGCCGTGGCCGGGGCGAGCGGCAGTTAGCCGGCGGCCCCGGCGTGTCCCAGGCCATTCCCAGGACCCTTGACTACGATGTGCAGCATGGTGAGCGGGGCGGCGGACGCCGCCCCCCGCCGACAGGAGTACTAGGTGTGAAGTCGTTGCCCCACGCATTGGTGATGCTCGCCCTCGCGTGCGCCCCGGCCGCGGTCCTCGCGCAAACGCCGGCGCCGACGGCGACGCCGAGCCCCTCGCCCTCGACATCCACGCCCACGCTCGAGCCGGCCACCTCGCCGCTCCAGCTTCCCTACCCGGTCTTCGGGACGCCCGTCCCCGGCGTGGTGGGAGCCCCCTCGCGCCAGCATCCGCAGGTCACGCTGAAGCAGGCGGTGGCGCTGGCGGTGGCCGAGTCGCCGGTCCTCGCCTCGGCACGGGCCGACGCCTCGCTGGCGAACGTCCAGGTGCGCCTTGCCCTGGGAGCGGCGCTCCCGAACGTCTCCGCCAGCGCGAGCACGTCGCGCCTGCGGGGCGGGATCTCCCGCTCCAGCTCCTCCGGAGGCAGCGCGACGGCGACGCCCGCGCCCACTAACGTGACCATCACCTCGAACGACGTCGCCATCCAGGTGCGCCAGCTCATCTTCGACGGCTTCCACACCGAGGCGCAGATCGCGTCGGCGAGCGCCTCGCAGGTCGCCGCCGCCGACACCTATCGCAGCCAGCTGCAACAACTGGCGCTCAGCGTCGCCCAAGGCTATTACACGGCGTTGACGGCGGAGCGTCAGACGGGGGCCGCGCTGGCCTCGCTCAAGAACGCTCAGACGCAGCGCGATCTGGTCGCCGCGCAAGTGGCGGTGGGCACCGCCGCCCGCAGCGACATCTCGAACGTGGAGCTCCAGGTGGCGCAGGCGCGCCTGGCCGTGATCAAGGCGCAGGCCTCGGCGCTCGATGCGCTGGCCTCGTTCTCCACCACGCTGGGCTTGAGTCCAGACGAGGTCGTTCAGCCTGAGGACGACGTGCCCGCCAACGGGGCCGGCATGGTCTCCGTGCTCGCCGTCCCGAGCTACCAAGAGGCCCTCAAGCGGGCTTTCGCCCTCCGCCCCGACTGGGCGGCGGCGCAGGAGCAGGTCGTGGCGGCGCAGCGCAGCGTGCGCGCGGCGCGAACCCTGCGCTGGCCGACCCTCGCCGGCACCGCGAGCACCGGAAGCTCCAGCACGGACCTCGTCGGCGGCACGTTCCTGCCCAGTTGGAGTGTGGGAGCCCAGCTGACCCTGCCGATCTACGAAGGCGGGACGATCGCGGCCTCGATCAAGCAGGCGGAAGAGCAGGAGGCCAAGGCCGTGGCGCTACGGCGCCAGGCGGAGCTGGGCGTCGAGAGCAGCGTCAAACAGGCGCTCGTGGGCTTGGCGTCCGCCAAGGCGGCGCTCGACGCGGCGAACCAGGAGCGCGCCACCGCCGATGAGACCCTCAAGGCCACCGAGGCCCGCTACAAGGCCGGGGTGACGACCCTGCCGTTGCTCCTGCAGGCGCAGACCGGCTACACGCAGTCTCTCGTCGACCAAGTCAACGCCGCCTACGGCGTCCGCCAAGCGGAGCAGCAGTACCTCTTCGCCGTCGGCGACAACCTCCAGTTGTAGGCTTGGGACGCCGGCGTTCCCTCGCGGCGGCAGGTCCGGGAAGCGCGCGGACTCGAAAGGCGACCCCATGAGCACCTCGGCGATTCCTGTACGCATCGATGATCCGGTGAACGCGGCCATCTTGGCGGTCTCGGAGGACCGCCTCCAAGGCTTCCAGGTGGATCCGTTCGGCGAGGTGGCCGCGCAGTCGGGCATCGACGTCGAAACGGTGCTCGAGCGCGTGCGCGGGATGGTGCGGGCCGGGGTCGTCCGGCGCGTGCGCCAGACGCTGATGGCGACCAACCTCGCGGACGGCGCCCTGGTGGCATGGCAGGTACCCGAGGATCGCCTGGGGGCCGCCTTCGACTACATGTACCGTGACGATCCGTTCAGCGGCCACGTGGTGATCCGCTCGACGGACGCGGCGACGCCGGGCTCCACCTACCGGCTCTGGACCACCCTCAAAGTGCCGCAGGGATACGCCATCGCCAAGCACGCGGAGTTTCTGCGGGCGCGCGTGGGCGCGGGTCACTTCCGCCTCATGCCCGCCAAGCGTCTCTTCGTGCTCGGCGTGGGCCACGTGCGCCGGCGCGGCCTGGAGATCGGCAGCAAGTCGGAAGCGCTCGCGGAAGTCGTCGACACCAACGTCGTCGCGCTCTCTCCGCTGGAGTGGCGCGTGCTCGTGGCGCTCAAGCGCGAGTTCGCTCCCGAGGAAATCGTGCGCGACATCTGGCGCTCCCGCGCGCAGGAAGCGGGCGTCGATCTCGAGACGTTCACCGCCGCGGCACGCGAGCTCAATGAGCGCGGCGTCGTGGGGCGCTTCTCGACGTTCCTCGAGCACGTGAAGAAGACGGCCGGCGATCAGCAGGTGACGCGCTACAACGCGCTCTTCCACTGGGCCGTCCCGGAGGGGCGCGAGATCGAGACGGGGCGCCAGATCGGGCGGTTCCACGTCATGACCCACGCCTATTGGCGCGAAGGCGGACCGGAGTTCCGCTACGTCAACATCATGGGTGTCGCCCACGGGCTGGACAAGAACGTTCTGTTGGCCCACAAGGCGGCGATGGACGAGCACCTGCAGTCCGTCGGCATTCCGGTCTCGTATACCAACGTCTTCTGGGGCGGACGCAGCGAGATCAAGCCTTCGGAGATCTCGCCCTTCGCGTACGAGGACTTCTGCCGGCAGGCCGGGCTCGATCCGGCGGCGATGCGCGAGGAGTAAGGCACGGAGCCGAGCGACAAGGAGTGCGCTCGGGGGCGCGCCAACAGCAGGGCGTTTGCTCGTCGTGAGGGAGGGTCTATGCTACGGCGTATAGCCGTCGTCGCGCTGCTATTGGCGTTCGCGGGCTGCACCAAGATCACGGCCGAAGGAACGGCTGCCGGCGGCAACCCCTGGACGCAGCCGGGGGTCCTGCGCTGGGCTGAGAATCAAGAGCCGCACAGCCTCAACGTCCTCATCGACTCCTCGACGGTGACCAACGACGTCGGCTCCTTCGCCTTCCAGTACACCGTGCGCTACGACGACAAGGGGAACCCGGTCCCCGATGCCGTGACGCGGGTGCCGACCGTCGCGAACGGCGACGTCTCCAAGGACGGCAAGACGATCGTCTACCGCCTGCGCCCCGACCTCCGATGGAGCGACGGCCAGCCTCTGACCTGCGAGGACCTCAAGTTCACCTGGCAGGCCGTGCTGAATCCGAAGAACAACGTCGTCACGACGGACGGCTACAACGACATCAAGAGCATCACGTGGACGAATCCGCACGTCTGCGTCGTCCACATGAAGGACCTTTACGCGCCGTTCCTGCAGCAGCTCTGGAGCGTCAACGGCAACGCCCCCATCCTGCCGGCGCACCTGCTGGCAAAGTATCCGGATATCAACCACGTGCCGTACAACAGCCTGCCGGTGACCAGCGGTCCCTACATGTTCACGAAGTGGCAGCGCGGCGTGGAGATCGAGCTGAAGCCCAATCCGTATTGGCCGGGCCCCAAGCCCAAGCTCAAGGAGATCGTCTTCCAGACGATGCCCGACGAGAACACCATGCTGGCGCAGCTCCAGGCCCACGAGATCGACCTGCTGGCCCGCGGTTCGCAGCACCAGTGGCCGCAGCTCCAGCACGTCGCCGGCGTCAAGGCCGTGGCGATTCCCTCGTACCTCTTCGCTCACATCGACTTCAACCTCGAGCGGCCGATCCTGCAAGACCGCGACGTGCGCCTGGCCATCGCCATGGCGGTCAACAAGCGAGAGATCATCGATAAGCTGCTCTTCGGCTTGGCCGATGAGGCGTGGACCGATCAGTCGCCACGCCTCTCCTGGGCGTACGACCCGACCCTCAAGCACTACACGTTCGACCCCGCTGCCGCGAACCGGCTGCTGGAGGCCGACGGCTGGAAGATGGGCAGCGACGGCGTGCGCCACAAGGACGGCCGGGCGCTGCGGCTCACGATCTCGGGGGCGGCGGAGAGCGCGGTGGGCGGCCAAGAGGAGACGCTCATCCAAGCCGACCTGAAGGCCATCGGCGTGGCGCTCACGGTGAAGAACTACCCCACGCCCGTCTTCTTCGAGAACGATGCCAACGGCATCATCCAGGGAGGCAAGTACGATTTGGCGCTCTTCTCGTGGAGCGCCGCCGCCGATCCGGACGACTCGGCGATCTACTCGTGCGCGTACTTCTCGCCGCACGGGCAGAACAACATGCACTGGTGCAACAAGCGGGCCACGGCGGCGATGGACGACGCCCTGCGGACGCTCGACCGCGCCCGGCGCAAGACGGACTACCGCATCGTGCAGGAGGAGATGCTCAAGGACGTCCCTACGATCATCCTGTACTTCAGCCGCTCCGTCTACGCCTACAACAGCGACTTGCGCGGCTTCTCGCCATCGCCGGTGATCAGCCCGTTCTACGATACGGAGAGGTACTCGATCTGATGCGCCGTCACGAAGGACGTCAAGGGCTCCGATCCGGCGGATGGTATCCCATTCGACGGCGTGTTGAACGTCGCGGTCTGACCAACGCGGCATTGAGGAGGCTCGGGTGAAGCGACGTACGGCTCTAGGGATGCTCGCGGCGGCGGCCGTGCTGCCCGCCTGCACCAAGGTTTCGACGGAGGGCACGGAGGCCGGAGGGCGCCATCCATGGACGCTCCCGCACGTGCTGCGCTGGGCCGACGGCGAGGATCCCGTGGGCCTCAACCCCGTGGTCACCACGCACGCCACCACCTCGTGGATCGCGGAGCTTTGGGGTGCCTGGCTCTTCCGCTACGACGCGCACCTGAACCCGGTGCCGGAGCTGGCCACGGTGGTGCCGACCGTGGAGAACGGCCTCGTCTCGCCCGACGGCAAGCGCATCGTCTTCAAGCTCCAGCCCGACGCGCGGTGGTCCGACGGCCACCCGTTCACCTCGCGCGACGTCGCGTTCTCCGTGGGAGTGATCCAGAACCCCGACACGAACGTCACCTCGCGCAACGGATGGGATCTGATCGAGCGCGTGGAGACGCCGGACGATCACACGGCGATCTTCCACATGAAGTCGCTCTACGCACCCTACGTGCCGACGTTCTTCACCACGGGTGGCGCGAACCCGTGCATGCTCCCCGAGCACATCTGCAAGGGGCAGAATCCCAACACCGGGCCGTACAACCAGATGCCCGTCGGAGCGGGCCCGTTCAGGATCGACGAGTGGTCGCGCGGCCAGCACGTGACGCTCAGCGCGAACCCGACATACTGGCGCGGCGTGCCCAAGCTCAAGCAGGTGATCTACAAGATCATCCCCGACGCCAACACCATGCTCACGCAAATGCAGTCGCACGAGCTGGACCTCTGGGTGAAGCCCAGCTCGAACTACCTCGACCAGATCAAGGGCGTGCGCGGGGTCGATGTGATTCGCCGGCGCTCTCAGTACTGGAGCCACATCGACTGCAATTGCAGCCGCCCCGCGCTCAAGGACGTCGCCGTCCGCCAGGCGCTGGACTACGCGATCGACCGCCAGACGATCCTCGACAAGGTGCTCCACGGCGTGGGCGAGCTGAATTGGACGGTGGTCTCGCCCGACTCGTACGCCTTCAACGCCGACGTCAAGAAGTACCTGTTCGACCTGGCCAAGGCCAACGCGCTGCTCGACCAGGCGGGATGGGCCCATGGCTCCGAGGGCATCCGGGCGAAGAACGGCGTGCGCCTGCACCTGGAGTTCGCGCTCGGGTCGGGAAACCCGGCGGGCGATCAGATCGTGGAGCTCATCCGCTCGACCTGGAAGGAGATCGGCGTCTCGATCGAGGTCAAGCACTACCCGACCTCGCTCTATTTCGCGCAGGCGCAGAACGGCGGCATCATCAACTCCGGCAAGTTCGACGTCTGCCTCTTCTCGTGGGGCAACACGCCCTCGCCCACCGACATGTACAACCTCTACGCCTCGACGCAAATCCCGCCCAACGGTCAGAACGACCTGCGTTACGTCAACCCCGAAGTCACGCGGCTGTTGGCCCAAGCGCGCGAGACGCTCGACCGCGCGAAGCAGACGGCGCTGCTGAAGCGGGCGCAGATGATCGTCGCGGAGGAGTGCCCGACGTTCCCGCTGGTGCAGAGCGAGGACCTCTACGCCTTGAACTCCGACCTCAAGGGCTTCGATCCCAACGAGAACGCGCCGTTCGACTTCATGATGCAAGTGGATATCTAACGCTTTGAGCGGCACGTTCTTGGCACATGCGGGCGTGATCGATGGGACGCCTCCTGCGCGGGGACGCTCGTCGGCGCGCTGTCCTGCGCGCCTCCTGCTGCCTTCGCGCGCGCTCTCGCCATCCGTGGCTTCGCGCGCGTTTCAGAGCCCCCGCTCCGAAGACGTCCCACCCATCACGCTCTGGGTGGTGCTGTGAGCCTTCGCTCAAAGCGTCGGTGGTGGGGGGGCGTGGCGGCGGCGGTCGCGGGCCTTTGGCTTGCGGTCTCGCTGGGCGGCTGCACGAAGGTCGAGACCGCCGGGACGGGGCCGCATCCGTGGACCATTCCCGGCACGCTGCGTTGGGCCGACGGCGAGGAGCCCGACAACCTCAACCCCTTGCTCTCGACGATGGCTCTGGTCGGTGATCTCTCGGCGTTCACGATGGGATACTTCTTCCAGTTCGACGACAAGGGCAACCCGGTTCCCGATCTCTGCCTCGAGGTCCCGACCAAGCGGAACGGCGGCATCTCCCCCGATGGGCGCACGATCCGCTTCAATCTGCGCCACGGCGTCGTGTGGTCGGATGGCGCGCCGTTCACCTCGAGGGACGTCGCCTTCACCGTCCACGCGATCCTGAATCCGCGCAATGACGTCTTGACGCGCGACGGCTGGGATCTGATCGAGCGCGTGGAGACGCCGGATCCGTACACGGTGATCTTCCGGCTGCGCCGCCCGTACGCGCCCTTCATCGACCGCTTCTTCACGCCGGTGGGCAACCCCGCGATCCTGCCCGAGCACCTGCTGGCGCGCTACCCCGATCTGAACCACGTGGCGTACAACCAGCTCCCCGTGGGCCTCGGCCCGTTCGTCTACACGGCATGGCACCGCGGCAACGAGGTGGAGATGCGGGCCAATCCCCACTACTGGGGCGGGGAGCCTAAGCTCCGGCACGTGGTGTTCGAGATCGTTCCCGACGAGAACACGGTCCTCACGGAGGTTCGCACCCACGAGCTCGACGCCGACGTGCGCGTGCCCTCGGACCAGGTGCCCGAGGTTCGCTCGCTCCCCGACGTGCGGACGGTTGATGTGGTCTCGAACAGTTTTCGTCACCTCGACTTCAACCTCGCGCGCCCCATCGTGCGCGACCTGCGCGTGCGCCAGGCCATCGCTCACGCCGTCGATCGACGGACGATCTGGGAGAAGGTCTACCACCGCGTGGGAGTGGTGAGCAACACGCCGTTCCCGAGCACGAGCTGGGCCTATGCCCCCAACCTGCCCGGCTACCGATACGATCTCAAGGCCGCCGCCAAGCTGCTGGACGAGGCCGGCTGGCGCATGGGGAGCGACGGGCTGCGCCACAAAGGCGGACGTGCCTTGCGCTTGGAGCTGGCCGGCAACACGGGAAACCCGCTGCTCGACTCGACGGTGCTCGTGATGGAGTCGTCGTTCAAGAAGCTGGGGATCGCGCTGGAGTACAAGCGCTATCCCACCCCGTTGCTCTTCGCGAGCTACGCCGCCGGCGGAATCATCGCGACCGGGAAATACGATCTGGCGATCTACGCGTGGGATCTTCAACCGGACCCGGACCTGGCCAACCTGCTGGAGTGCAAGAGCGTGCCGCCGCGTGGCGAGAACTACGTGCGCTACTGCAATCCGGCGTTCGACCGGCTCCAGGAGGACGCCGACTCGCACTACGATCGCGCGCGGCGCCGGCGCGACCTGATCGGGGAGCAGCACATCCTCGCGCACGATCTGCCGTGGATCGTGATCTCGAACATCGTCGAGGTCTTTGCCGTCAACCCGGATCTGCGGGGCTTCCGGCCCGGGCCGGACCAGGTGTTCTGGAACGCGGCGTCGCTCTCGCTCTGAGCGGGGCGCGCTCCTCCGGCGCAGACCAGAGCGAGAGCGCCAGCAGGGCGCAGCCCAGCAGCGCGAGAGAGCGCAAGAGGATCGCCAGCGGCTGCGTGCGCAGGAGCCCCGCCGCGCGCTGCTCGCGCGCCCACGTCGCCGCGGCGCCGAGGTTCGCCGGCACGTGGAAGTGGGGCGGCAGCGAGAAGGGCCAGATGGGAACGGGATGTGCCGCGGCAAGCGGCGCGAGCATTCCGGCGATCGCGACGGGAAGCGCCAGCCAGAGCGCGCGCCGCGTGGGGTGCAAGGCGGCGACGGCGCAGGCTGCCGCGGCCGCCAGCAAGACGTCCTCGTACCGCGATGCGGGCTGCTGGGCCAGATCCAGCCAGTCCACGGCCACGAAGAGCGCGCCGAGCGCTCCGGTGATGGCACCCTTGCGTTGCCAAGCCGCGAGCGCGAAGGCGGCGGGGATGAGCACGGCGATGAGGTCCTGGTCGTGGAAGAACGGCATCGCGAAGGGGAGGAGCGCGCACGCGAAGGCGACGGAGCGCTCCGGAGCGGACCTGCGCGCGAAGGCCGCCGCCAGCGCGGCCGAGGCCGCGAGCAAGAGCACGGCGAGCGCGGGCCCGGCCGCGGGAATCAGGGGCGCCGCCATCGAGGAGAGCGAGAACTGGATGACGTCGCCGGTCTCGGAGGCTCCGTGCCTCAGCAGGGTGACCGCGTATGCGCCGATGCCGCCGCCGAACGCGAAGAGGCTCGCCGCCGTGGCCGCCGCGACCAGCGCCGCCGCTACGGCGAACGGCGCGAGCGTGGCGCGGCGCGCGCCGGCCAGCGCCGCGATCGCCAGGTTCGGCTGGACGGCGCTGCACGCGAGCGCCAAAGCGTCGAACCCGGACCGGGCGCGCAGCGCGACGAGCGCCAGCGCCAGCCCCGCGAAGGCGATGCCGGAGACCTGCCCCAGAGCGAGCGTCGCGGTGAGCGGGGAGAACGTCACCGCGAGGATTCCCGCGACCGCGGCATCACCGCCGCGAAAGCCCGCCAGGCGAAAGGCGGCCCACGCGCCCAGGGCACAGGCGAGGGCGAGCAGGCTCAGCCAGACGACGCGTGCCCACGCATACGGCAGTCGCGCGAGCGAGGCGAAGACGGGGAGGATCATCGGCGGCGAGACGAAGGGCAACAGCTCGTCGCGCTCGGGAGAGACCCCCGGTACCGTCCGCTCGCGTGCCCAGAGCGCGCCCCGCTGGTAGGGCGAGGCGCGCTCGAGCGCCGTGCGCCCCGCGGCCCAGTAGGCCTCGAAGTCGCGCGTGGCGACGCCGGGGGCGTGCGCCGGCCGAGGAGCTGCCCAGAGCGCCGCGGCCACGAGCAGCGCCGCGGCGATCGCGAGCGCCCGCTTCACGAGGCGTAGAGCGCCAGGCGCACCACGCGGCGGTCGAGCGTCATGCAGAAGGCCACGCCGCTGTCGCACGGCGCGCAGAGCGTGCGGTCGTAAACCGGGCCCTCGTTGGCGAACTCCGCGAAGCCGGGAGGAAGCTCCACGGCCTCGGCTCCCAGGCGGATGCCGCCGGGCCGGAGCTCGATCTCGCCGAGATCCAGCGGCGCGAGCGGCGTCGCCGCGCGGGCGAGATACCACTCGACGGCGCGCAGCGTCCCACCCGTGAAGCTCGCGGAGAGGACCGCCAGCCCGTCGTCGCGGCGCGCGCACCAGCTGGCCCAACCGGCCAGGGGATAGGGCATCGAGAGACCGAGGCTCGCCTCGAGATGGGAGAACCGGCTCTCCCGGAGCCGCAGGTCGACCCCACGGCTGCATGCCAGGGAGAATGCTGCCATCGGACGAGGGTTCGACGTCCGCGCGGCGGCTCCAGCCACGGCGTCGGCGCACCGCATGTTGAAATTTTCGAGGGGGATGGCTGAGCTCGGCAGAAGCCCTCGGCGTGCAGGCGCCTTCGGGTTCCAAGGGGGCAGGGATGGAGTTTCGCGAGCCGGTCGAGCAGTTGATCCACGATCCGCGCGAGTTCACCCGGGACGTGACCTTCCGCGATCCCCGCGAACTGCGGATCTACGACGACACGCTGCGCGACGGGGAGCAAATGCCCGGCGTCTGCTATACGCCGGAGCAGAAGCTGGAGATCGCCAAGCGCCTCTCGGACATCGGCGTGCACATCATGGACGTCGGCTTTCCCGCGGCCTCGAAAGGCGACCAGAGGACGCTCCAGCTGGTGGCCCAGGCCAAGCGACGCGGCGACTTGCGCGATGACCTCGAGCTGGTGGTGATGTGCCGGAGCAACCCCAAGGACATCGATGTCACCGTCGCGGCGCTCGAGGAGGTCGGCGTCGCGCCCCGGGAGGTGACGCTCTTCGTCTTCACCAGCGGCAGCGATCTCCACCTGAAGTACAAGATCGGGCGCACGCTTCTCGCGCGGGCCGGGAAGGCCGAGTCGGAGTGGCTGGATCTGCCGATCGCGTGGTACCGTGAGCAAAACGTCCGGATGATGTGCGACGCGATCCGCTACGCGCGCTCGCGCGGCGTCGAACGCGTGGAGTTCGGGGGCGAGGACGGGAGCCGGGGCGACGTCGATTACTTCATCGAGCTCTTCCGGCGCGGCCTCGAAGCGGGGGCCGTCCGTCCCGCCTGGCCCGACACGGTCGGCACGCTCACGCCCGAGGCCACGCGCTGGTACTGCGGCCGCATCGCGGAGGCGATGGGTCCCGAGGTCACGCTGCTCAACCATTTTCACAACGACTACGGCCTGGGCGCCATCAACTGCATCACCTCGCTGGCCTGCGGATGGCAGGCCTTCACGGTGACGGCCAACGGATACGGCGAGCGGGCGGGAAACGTGCCGCTGCATCAGGTGGTGACGGCGCTGCGCGTCCTCTACGGCGTGGAGATCCCCGGCTTCAAGTACCACAAGCTCCGCGAGCTCGCGCGGTTCATGGAGGAGATGAGCGGCGTCCCCATGCAGGTCCACGAGCCGATCGTCGGCATGAACGTCTTCACGCATGAGAGCGGGATCCACACGCAGGGCATGCTGATCGACCGCCGCATCTACGAGGCCGTGCCGGCGGACCTGGTGGGGGCGGAGATGGAGTTCGTCTACGGCAAGCATTCCGGCGCGGCACTCGTGGAGCACGCCCTCCGCAAGCACGGTGACCGTCTGGCGGGGAGGGGCGTGGCCGTCTCGCACGAGCTGGCTCTGCTCGTCACCGAGGAGGTCAAGCGGGTCCGCGAGGAGCGGGCGGAGCGGCGGGAGGCCGCCGAGCTCGTCTCGCGCCATCGCGCGGCGTTTGCCGGAATCGGCCTCTCGGAGGAGGAAGTCGTCCAGATCGCGGAGGCGCTCGCCCGTCCTCTTAGCGAGTTCCAATCTCACTCTCAGGAATCGCTGTTACACTAGACGACATGCGCATCGGCTTTCGCATCCTGCCCGCACTCGCCGCGTGCGGCCTCCTCAGCGCGTGCGCCCACCAAGCCGCCCAAAAGCCGGCTCCTCCGCCACCTGCGGTGGCGGCGTCGGCCGCGACGGAGCGGACGATCACGCCCGCCAGCGACCTCAGCGGCTTGGTGGCGCCGTTCCAGAACGTGGCCTTGACCAGCGATCTCACCGAACCGGCCGTCGCGGTGCGGGTCAACGAGGGGGATCTGGTCCGGCGGGGCGAGGTTCTGGCCGTGCTCTCGACGGCTGACCTGCGGGCCAACCTCGAGGCCGCCGACCGCAATGCGGCCTCGGCCGAGGCGAAGCTTGCGCAGACG
>Ga0307374_10003036_pt1 | contig 29127 bp, 25 predicted proteins | sample OX3MG_FD_202532 | JGI IMG/M metagenome (GOLD analysis project Ga0307374, IMG submission 202532) | Soil microbial communities from Risofladan, Vaasa, Finland - OX-3 | ecosystem: Environmental > Terrestrial > Soil > Coastal area > Acid sulfate soil | place: Finland: Risofladan, Vaasa | collected... | reverse complement strand
AGCAGCTCAAGCTGCTGCGCAGCCAGGTGATCGGCTTCTATGACCCGCATGAGCACGAGATGGTGCTGGTCGAAGGCGCCGCCGATATCGGGTTCTTCGACCGCGCGGCAGAGTTCATGGTGCAGCGCGATCTGGTCGGCGAGATGATCCTCGCGCATGAGCTGACGCACGCCCTGCAGGACCAGAACTTTGATTTGGGCAATCGCCTCGAGGCGCTCAAGGACGACGACGATCGCGGGCTGGCGCTGCAGGCGGTCGCCGAAGGCGACGCGACGGTTGCCGGGATGGCGTACGTGGCCGGATCGATGAACGATGCCGCGCTCGACACGATCACCGTGCAACTCGACAAGCTTCCGAAGATTTTCGCCTCGGAGACGCCCGGCACGCCCAGGGGATTGGGCGCGCCGCTGCTATTTCAATATTCGGCGGGGGTCAGATTCGTTGCCGAGGCTTACCGGCGCGGGGGATGGACGGCCGTCGATGCGCTGTACGCCAAGCCGCCCGAGTCCACGCATGAGATTATCCATCCCGAAGACTATTTCGACCATCCGGAGCCGCCGCTGAAAATCTCGATCGGAGGCTATCAGCCGGTAATGGCGGCGTGGAAAAAAGTGGACGAAACCACCTACGGCGAACTGCTGCTTCGCGTGATCCTCGAACGCGATATCGACCGCCACCCGGCGGAAGACCCCGCCAGGATCAAGCTCGCCCGGCGATGGACCGGCGACCGCTTCGTCGTCCTGCAGGACGAACGCGCAATCTCGGTCATCGGCATCATCGCATTCACCGACAGCGGCGCCGCGGCGCAGTTCGCGATCGCATACGCCAGCCTGCTCGATCGGCTGCTCGGCTCAACCGCGCACGAGATCGACTATCGCGACAACGCGGTCCTGATCGTTATCGGCGAGGCTGCGCACTACATGGGCGTGCTCGGACCGTCGGTCTGGCGCGCCAGCACGATCGGCGGACATCCGGTGGCGAACGCCGCGATGGCCGGGATGCCCGGCGACACGTCGCCGAATCATCCGTGAAGCCGCGCGCGAGCTTTCTCGATTAGCGCCCTCTCGTTGGCGTAGCTGGCGCGCACGAGCGCGGCGTCAATCGGCACCCATGCGACTTCGTCGATCTCACCGTCGTGATCGGCGGTGTTGCCGCCGGCGAATTCCATCAGATAGAAATGCACCCGCTTGCTGACCCGCGTGATCGCGCCGCGGCGCTTGTCGCGCCACGAAAACACGTACGCCACAGAGCCCAGCGCAAGCGCTCCGCTGACCTCAAGTCCCGTCTCTTCGCGAACCTCGCGAACCGCGGCCTGCTGGGCGCTCTCGCCCTTTTCGATATGACCCTTGGGAAGAGCCCACGCCTCTGAACCGCGCGGCCGGATCATTGCGATCTCGAAGCCGGATGCACCGCGGCGCCATACGATTCCGCCCGCCGAGACTTCGCGACGCACTGGAATCCGGCGCCGCGCCGCGCCCGGATGGCCGGGTTTGGATTTTGTTCCGCCTGTCATCTGCGCCTTCCATTCTAGCCCACATCGCCCAGGCTAAACCCATGCGCGAGCATCCGCCGTATGGCGCGCCGCGCGCCTTGCGACGCGGGCGACTTGAGACCGGGGTCGCCGCGCAGCCACTGCTCGGCCATCGCGCGCGCATTCTCAATCGTGCGGGGATCGCGCACCAGGTGGATAAATTTGAGTGGCAGCGCTCCAGTCTGACGAGCCCCCAACAGGTCGCCGGGACCGCGAATCCGCAAATCCTCGCGCGCCACCTCGGCGCCGCTCGAGCATGCCATCATCACCTTCAGCCGCTCGAGCGCCGCGTCGTCGGCCTCGCGCGAGGCGACCAGGAAGCATCGCGAGGCCGCGCGTCCGCGCCCTACCCGTCCGCGCAGCTGATGGAGCTGGGCAAGGCCGTAGCGTTCGGCGGCGACGATAACGATCACCGAAGCCTCGGGCACGTCGATTCCAACTTCGACCACCGTGGTCGAGACCAGCGCCTGAATTGCGCCGTCGCGAAATTCGCGCATCGCGGCTTCCTTGTCGCTCGCGCGCATCCTGCCGTGCATGATCGCGATCCTGAATTCGCCGAGCGCGCCGCGCCGCAGCCGCTCGGCCATCGCCGTGACCGAGCGCACCTCGTCGTCGTCAGCGTCCTCGGCGGTCTCGATTCGGGGCAGCACATAGTACGCGCGATTTCCGGCGCGCAGCTCCTCGCGCACGATTCCTTCCAGACGATCGAGATCGGTTTCGGCGAAAATCTCCGTCGCGATCGGGGTGCGTCCGGGCGGCAACTCGTCGAGAAAAGAGACCTCGAGATTCGCGAACAGGCTGAGCGCAAGGCTGCGCGGAATCGGCGTCGCCGTCATCATCAGCAGATTGGCCTCGGCGCCGAGCGCCTTCAGGCGCGCGCGATCGAAAACACCGAAGCGATGCTGCTCGTCGATCACGCCCAGGCCCAGCCGGCGAATCTTCACTCGCTCCTGGATAATCGCGTGCGTGCCGAACACAATCGGCATCGCCCCCGATTCGAGCGTGCGCAGCGTAGAGGCTCGCGCCGCGCCCGTCACTCTCGCCGTCAGGAGTCCCGCCGCGATTCCCAGTCTGCCGCAAAGGCTCTGGAAGCTCGCGTGATGCTGCTCCGCCAGGAGTTCGGTCGGCGCCATGATTGCCGCCTGATAGCCGCACTCGACCGCGCGCAGCGCCGCCCAGAACGCAACGATCGTCTTGCCGCTGCCGACGTCGCCCAAAAGCATCCGGTTCATTTGCGATGGCCGCACCAAGTCGGCGCCGATTTCCGCGAGCGCGCGCGACTGCGCGCCGGTCAGCGCGAACGGCAGCTCGCCGAGCCATCGCGAAGTGACGGGATCCGCGCTTGCCAGTGCGATACCGGAACGCCCGGCGGCACGCTCGCGCTCAAGGCACAGCGCAAGCTCGAAGGCGAACAACTCGTCGAACGCGAGTGCCAGATGCCCCGGCGACTCGCCGCGCTCGAGCGCCGCGCGGTCCGCGTCGGCGGGAGGTTCGTGCAAGTAGCGCAGCGCCCCGGAAATCGAGAGCCCCGTGCGCAACTGATCCGGCAGCGCGCCCCTGATCTGCTCTGCGACTCCCGCGAGCGCTTTGTGAGCCAACGTGGCAAACAGCCGCTGGCCGATCGACGCCGGCAATCGATAGACCGGGCGCACCGGCGGCGGTTCTCCGGACGAAAGCGAGTGGAGCTCTGGCTGAACGATTTCGAGCCCCCCGTCCGCAGTCTCGCTGACCCGCCCGTGCGCGAGCACGCGTTCCCCGGCTGGCATCCGTCCGCGCATGTAGCCGGGAAGATTGAACCAGACCATCCGGACCTTCGCCCCGCCCTGCTCGGTCAGCATCCCGCTTGCGAGGCGGCGCCACGGCGATCCGCGCATCGGGCGCTCAGATATCTTGCCGAGCTCGCCCGCGACGGTCACCGTCGCGCCGGGTGCAAGGTCGGCCAGCATAGTCAGGCCGCGCCAGTCCTGGTAGCGCGACGGCAGATGGAAAATCAGGTCGCGCAGAGTCAGAATTCCGCGCTCGGCCATCGCGGCGGCGCGCTTGGGACCGACGCCTTGCAAATCGGCGACGGGAGTGTCGGGCGACAGCGACGGACGGCTCGCGTCCGCGGGCTTGGCGCTATCGGCTGGTGATGCGCGCATCGGCTTTCAGAGCCCTCGTGCGCGGCATCCTAACCGCGGTTATAGTCCTGCAGGGCGCGGACTTCGAATGGTTCGGATTTGAGCGCCGCGATTCCTTCGACCGCCGCCTGCGCCCCCGCCATCGTGGTGAAATAGGGCAGCCGCATTTCGAGCGCGGTGCGCCGAATCGAAAACGAATCGGCGGTGCCGGTCGCGTCGGGCGTGTTGATCACCATCGCGATCTTTCCCGCGCGCATCGCATCGACAATGTGCGGACTCCCTTCGAGAACTTTGTTAACCGTCTCGCACCGGTAGCCGAGCGTGTGAATGAAGCGCGCGGTGCCGCCAGTCGCGACCAGCCGCAGCCCCATCTCGGCCAGCCCGCGCGCGATCGGGCCGAGCTGCGGCTTGTCGTCGTCGCGCACGCTGATAAACACCAGCCCATCGAGCGGCAGATCCGAAGACGCCGCGAGTTCCGCCTTGGCAAACGCCATCGCGAACGTGGTGTCGATTCCCATCACCTCGCCGGTCGATTTCATTTCCGGACCGAGAATAGTATCGACGCCCGGAAAACGCGCGAACGGGAATACCGATTCCTTGACCGCGACGTGGCTCGGCACGAGCTCGGTCGTAAAGCCAAGCTCCGCGAGCTTCTTGCCGGCCATCACCAGCGCGGCGAGTTTCGCCAGCGGAACGCCAATCGCCTTGCTGACGAAGGGAATGGTGCGCGAGGCGCGGGGATTCACTTCGAGAATATAGATCTCGCCGCCGAAGATCGCGTACTGCACATTGATCAGACCGACCACGCCCAGCTCGCGCGCGAGCTTGCGCGTGTGCTCCATCAGGTCGCGCTGGACGGCGGCGGAAAGCGAGCGCGGCGGAAGCGCGCAGGCGCTGTCGCCGGAATGAATTCCCGCGTGCTCGACGTGCTCCATGATTGCGCCGATCACAACGATCTCGCCGTCGGCGATCGCGTCCACGTCAACTTCGATCGCGCCCTGCAGGTAACGATCGACGAGCAGCGGATGGCGCTCGGACGCGGCGAAAGCCTGCGCCACGTAGCGGCGCAGAGCGGCCTCGTCGGCGATTACCTCCATCGCGCGCCCGCCGAGCACGTATGACGGACGGATGAGCACCGGATATCCGATCCGGTTCGCGCCGGCGACCGCTTCCTCGAGTCCGCGGACAAGGATGCCCTTGGGTTGCCGCAGGCCGAGCTTTTCGACGACCGCGTTAAAGCGTTCGCGATCCTCGGCGCGATCGATCGCGTCGGGTGTCGTACCCAGGATTGGCACGCCGGCGCGTTCGAGCGGCACGGCGAGTTTCAGCGGAGTCTGTCCGCCGAACTGAACGATCACGCCCATCGGCTTTTCCCGTTCGGCGATCGCCATCACGTCTTCAAACGTCAGCGGCTCGAAATACAGCCGATCGGAAATGTCATAATCGGTCGAGACGGTTTCCGGATTGCAATTGACCATGATCGTCTCGAAGCCCGCCGCCTTGAGCGCAAGGCTTGCGTGAACGCAGCAGTAGTCGAATTCGATACCCTGGCCGATCCGGTTCGGGCCGCCGCCCAGGATCATCACCTTGGGCCGATCGGTCGGGCGCGCCTCGTCCTCGCCTTCGTAGGTTGAATAGAAGTACGGGGTGAAGGCGTGGAACTCTGCGCCGCAGGTATCCACGGTCTTGAAGACCGGGGTGACGTTGAACTGGCGCCGGCTCGCCGCGATTTCCGCTTCCTCGCATCCGCGCAGGTCGGCGATCCGGCGGTCGGCAAAACCCATTGCCTTGAATTCGCGGAAGAATGGCTCTGAGAGCGGTTCCGCGGCGACCCGCTTTTCGGTTTCGACCAGATCGGCGACGGCGTCGATGAACCACGGGTCGATCTTCGAGAGTTCGTGAATTTCGCCGCGCGATATTCCCAGGCGCAGCGCGTCGGCCAGGTGATAGAGGCGATGACTGCTGGCGCGTGCGACCTGCGCGCGAATCTCCGCGAGCATCGCGCCGCGGTTGCCGCCGGTCAGCGCCGATTCGAGACCGAACGAGCCGATTTCGAGCGAGCGCAGCGCCTTTTGGAGCGACTCTTTGAAGGTGCGTCCAATCGCCATAGCTTCGCCGACCGACTTCATCTGCGGGCCTAGCTCGTCGGCGGCGCCGCGGAATTTCTCAAACGTGAAGCGCGGGATCTTGGTGACTACATAATCGATCGTCGGCTCGAAACAGGCTGGAGTTTTCTGCGTGATGTCGTTGGGAATCTCGTCGAGGCGGTAACCCACCGCGAGGCGCGCGGCGATTTTCGCGATCGGAAACCCGGTCGCCTTTGATGCGAGCGCCGAGCTTCGCGACACGCGCGGATTCATCTCGATAATCACCATGCGCCCGGTGCGCGGCTCGATCGCGAACTGGATATTGGAGCCTCCCGTATCGACGCCAATCTCGCGGATGATGCGCAGCGCGGCGTCGCGCATGATCTGATATTCCTTGTCGGTCAGGGTTTGCGCGGGAGCGACGGTAATCGAGTCCCCGGTATGCACGCCCATCGGATCGAGGTTTTCGATCGAGCAGATGATCACGACGTTGTCCGCCATGTCGCGCATCACTTCGAGCTCGAACTCTTTCCATCCCTCGATCGACTCTTCGATCAGCACCTCGTGGATCGGCGACATTTCGAGTCCCCACGCGGCCTTGGCGCGATACTCCTCGAGGGTGCGCGCGATCGATCCGCCGGTGCCGCCTAGCGTGCGCGACGGACGGATGATCAGCGGAATTCCGAGCGCGGTGCGAATCCGCTCGGCGTCCTCCATCGAATGGGCGATCGCCGAGCGCGGCACTTCGAGTCCGATCTTGATCATCGCCTGCTTGAACAGGTCACGATCCTCGGCCTTCTTGATCGCGGGAAGCTTGGCGCCGATTAGCTCGCAGCCGAAGCGTTCGAGCACGCCTGATTCGGCCAGCTCGATCGCCAGATTGAGCGCGGTCTGCCCGCCGACGGTTGGAAGCAGAGCGTCGGGGCGCTCGCGTTCGATAATCTTTGTTATCGCCGCCGCCGTCATCGGCTCGATATAGGTGCGATCGGCCAGCTCCGGATCGGTCATGATCGTCGCCGGGTTCGAGTTGACGAGGATGAGCCTCAGCCCTTCCTCGCGCAGCGCCTTGAGCGCCTGGGTGCCGGAGTAATCGAACTCGCAGGCCTGCCCGATCACGATCGGGCCGGAGCCGATGAGGAGGACTGATTTGAGATCCTTGCGCAGCGGCACGTTAAATCTTCTCGTCGCGAAGCTTGCGAATTTTTCCCGTCGTCATTTCGCGGCGGCGGCTTCTTCCGCGGCGACGCGGTCTAGCGTTTCGGCGCCGTGCTTCGGAAAGAGTTCGACCATCCGCTTGAAGCGCTTGAACAGGTAGCTCGAATCATGCGGACCCGGCGACGCCTCGGGATGATACTGCACCGAGAAGAAGGCGGCGCCCTGCCCGCGCAACCCCTCGACGGTGTGATCGTTGAGGTTCAGATGGGACAGCTCGGCCCGGCCGGCGACCGAATCCGGATCAACCGCGAAGCCGTGATTCTGCGAAGTGATCTCGACCCTGCGCGTGCGCAGGTCCATCACCGGATGATTGGCGCCGTGATGCCCGAAATCGAGCTTGTAGGTTTTGCCGCCGAGCGCCAGCCCGAGTATCTGATGACCCAGACAAATGCCGAAAACCGGGCGCTTGCCGAGAACGCCCGCGACCGCTCTGTGAGCGTATGTCAGGGCAGCGGGATCGGCGGGGCCGTTGGAGAGAAAAACCCCGTCGGGATTTGCCGCGAGAATCTCCTCGGCCGTGGATTGCGCCGGTATCACGCGCACGCGAAATCCGGTCGCGACGAGCTGGCGCAGGATGTTGAGCTTGATTCCGTAGTCGAGCGCCACGACGAGCGGCGCGTCGCGCAACTCCTCGCGCGTCGCAGTGGGGTAGCCGCCCGCGAGCCGCCACGCCCCCGTCTCCCAGTCATAGGCCGCGGCGCAGGTGACTTCCCTGACCAGGTCGCGGCCGACGAGACCGGGGGAGGCTTTGGCTTTTTCGATCAGCGAAGCCTCGTCGAGATCGACGCTCGAAAGCACCGCTTCCTGCGCGCCGTGCTCGCGGATATGGCGGACCAGCGCGCGCGTGTCGATTCCCTGGATTCCCGGCACCTCCGCTTCCGCGAGATATTTTCCGAGCGGCATTTCGGCGCGCCAATTCGATGGACGCTCCCAGCACTCGCGGACGATAAAGCCTTCGACGTAAACCCGGCGCGACTCGATGTCTTCGCGATTGATGCCGACGTTGCCGATCTCCGGATAGGTCATGCAGACGAGTTGGCCCTTGTAGGACGGGTCGGTGAGCACTTCCTGATAGCCGGTCATCGCGGTGTTGAAGACGACCTCGCCCGATCGCTCGCCGATCGCGCCGAAGGCGCGTCCGCGGAACACGCGCCCGTCGGCGAGCGCGAGGATTGCGGTTTTTCCCACGGCGCTCATTGCTCTACCTTGCGCGCGTCGAACACGACCGCGCCGGCGACGAGTGTCATGAGCGCCTTGCCGCGCAGCGCCTTGCCCGCGAATGGGGTGTTACGGCTCTTCGAGCGAAAGCGCGCCGGCTCGACGGTCCATGCCATGTTCGGATCGATCACCGTAATATCCGCCGCTCCTCCCGGCGCCAGGGTTCCCGCCTCGAGCCGGAGCAGCGCGGCGGGAGCAAGGCTCATCATCTCAACCAATCGCGCGGCGCCAATCAATGATCGATGCACTAATTCCAGGGCGAGGCCGAGCGACGTCTCCAGGCCCACGATACCGTTGGCGGCGGCCGAGAACTCCCGCGCCGCATCGGGCGGAAGCTCGTCCGCGTCGTGCCCCGGATCGAAGTATCCCGCGACCTGATCGAGATGCTTGGAAGCGGGATCGTGCGGCGCATGATCGCTCGCGATCATGTCGATCGTGCCGTCGGCGACTCCTTCGTGAATCGCGGCGACGTCGTCGCGCGAGCGCAGCGGAGGATTCATTTTGGCGTTCGGACCCCATCGCAGCACCGCGCGCTCGTCGAGCCCGAAATGATGCGGCGTCACCTCGCAGGTGACGCGCGCGCCGCGCCGCCGCGCGGCGCGAATCAGGTCGAGCGACTCGCGCGTCGATACGTGCGCGATATGAATCGGAGCGCCCGAGCCGATTGCGAGCGCCAGGTCGCGCCGGATGCGATTTGCTTCCGCCGCGTCGCTGTAACCCGGCACGCCAAGCCGCCGCGCGATATCGCCCGCGTTGACCGCGCCATGGCAGGACAGGCCGCGATCCTCCTCGTGCAGCGAGATCGCGAAATTCAGCCGCCCAATCTCGTCCATCGCGCGGCCGAGCAGGACCTCGTCATCCACCGGCATCCCATCGTCGGAGAACAGCCGCGCGCCGGCGCGCGCCATCGCGGCGTAATCCACACACTCGGCGCCCGCTAATCCGCGCGTCACGGCGGAAACCGGAACCAGGCGCGCGGCGTGCGCAAGGCGCGCGCGTTCGATCATATACGCTGTCGTCGCGGGCGAGTCGTTTACCGGATTGGTGTTGGCCATCGCGGCGACCGCGGTGAATCCACCGGCCGCGGCGGCGCGCAGGCCGCTCGCGATGGTTTCTTTTTCGGGGAAGCCTGGATCGCGCAGATGCACGTGCGGGTCGATAAGTCCGGGCACGACCCAGCATCCGGGGGCGTCGATCACGGCAGCGCCATCGGCGGGGGCAATCGTACCGCCGGGTTCGACGGCCTCGATCTCGCCGCCTGTGACGAGGAGATCGAAAATCCCGTCAATCCGCGATGCGGGATCGATCACGCGGCCGCCGCGGATGAGCGTCGTGGTCATCGCGATCCTGCTCATCCGGCGCTCTCCGGCGCCTTCATCGCTTCGAGCATCGAGTAGATCATCGCGCGATCGTGCAAGCGATGCTTTCCGTCGGTGTCCGGCGGCGCGAGGCGGACCTGCACGCGATCGGTGCGCGAAGTCGGGATGTTCTTGCCGACATAGTTGGGGCGAATTGGAACCGCGCGATGCCCCCGGTCGATGAGGACGGCGAGCTTCACGGACGCTGGCCGGCCGCGCTGCCATAGCGTGGTCATCGCGCGCTGCACGGTCCATCCGCTGTTGATTACGTCATCGACGATCACGATCGCGCGGCCTTCGACGGCGAACACCTCGCCGCCGTCGAGCGCGACGATCGTTCCGGCGGGATTGTAAACGTCGAGCGCCGCGGTGGGCGGACGCACTCCCGACCTGGCCGCGATCGAATCGCGCATCCGCATCGCGAGCATCGCGCCGTGGCTGACCACGCCGACGATCGATACGTTGGTGAGGTCGGGCACGTCGGCGATCACCTGCGCGGCCATCGAATCGACGGCGCTCGCGATTTCGTCGGCGTTCATGACCTCGCGCTGGGGACCGCGCTTGTAAGGCTCGTAGCCGGATTCCTCGGCCTGCTTGACGCTGTCGAATACGGCCAGCGATCCCTCGGCGATCCACTGGCGGACGTAGCCGTAGAGGTTTTCATCGTAACGGTAATAGCGATGCGATCGGGCGTGGCCGACGAATTCGACCCGCAGCTCGCGTTCGCAGAAATCGCAGCGCAGCGGAAGCACGCCGCGATCTACAGCGCGCGCGAGCTTGAAACGCGCCGCCAGGTACGTGCCCTCGAAGCGGGTGATGCAATTAGGATTCGCGCATCGCGGCGACGGCTCGGCCTTGAAGCGGATATTCTCTCCCGTCGCGATCGGCGCGCGCCGCGCGGCGCGGGTCTGCTCGATGAGCCACGCGATCAGCGCCATCCGGACCGGCACGCCGGCGGCGGCTTGCTCGAAGTAAACCGCGCGCGGATCCGAGTCCAGTTCATAAGCGAGTTCGCCGGTGCGCGGCAGCGGATGCATCACGACCGCCTCCTGCGCGCGATGCCCCTTTAGCGCGCGCGCGTCGAAGCGGACGTAATCGCCGGGCCTGGCGTCCTTGCCCGCGATACGTTCCTTCTGCAGGCGGGTGATGTAAAACGCATCGAGCGACGCCGGAGGTTCGGCGGCGGGAAGTTTGTCGAGCGGAACTTCGCCCGTGAACAGCGCCATCTGATGCGGTGCGCTCGGCGTCAGGTAAAGCGCGTCGAGTCCGCCCGCGATCGACTTGAGCTCGTCCATCGTCACCGTCGAAAAACTGTAGTGGCGCTCCGCCGCCAGCCGTTCGAGCACATAGTCGGGCACGTCCATGCCGGCGGTCGGCACCGCGACGATATTGGCGCCGAAGCGCGCCAGCGCGTAAATCAGCGAATGAACGGTGCGGCCAAATTTCAGATCGCCGCACAGCGCGACGGTAAGCCCTTTGAGCTTGCCCTTCTTGCGCCGCAGGATGAACAAGTCGCACAGCGTCTGGGTCGGATGCTCCCTGCTGCCGTCGCCCGCGTTGATGATCGGGCACGGCGCATACTCGGCCGCGACGCGAGCGGCGCCGTCATGCGGATGGCGCAGCACGATCAGGTCGGCGTATCCGCTGACGATTCGCGCCGTGTCGGCCAGGCTCTCGCCCTTGGCAACTGAGCTTGCGTTCATGTCGGCCGAGCTGATCACGGCGCCGCCGAGCCGATGCATCGCGGACTCGAAGCTGAGCCGCGTGCGCGTCGAAGGCTCATAGAAGAGCGTCGCCATGATGAGCCCGCTGGCGACCGCGAGCGGCTCGCCGCGCTCGAGGGCGGCGGCAAAGCCGTCGGCTAGGGTGAAGATGCGCTCGATCTCGGGCAGTGCGAGATCCTCGATCGAGACGATATCGATTTTGCCCAGCCGCATCATTTTCCGTTGCCGATCACCACCGCGTCGGCGCCGTCAACTTCGGCCATGCGGACATAGACGCGCTGTCCGGCCGGGGCCGCGATATTCTTGCCGATATAGTCGGCGCGAATCGGCAGCTCGTGCTCGCCGCGATCGACCAGCACCGCGAGCTGAATCGATTCGGCGCGTCCGAGGTCGGACAGCGCGTCGAGCGCAGCGCGCACGGTTCGTCCGGTGTAGAGCACGTCGTCCACCAGCACGACGCGCTTGCCATCGAGCGAAAAAGGAATGTCGCGGGCGAGCAGGCGCGGATCGCCGGGGGCGCCCTTGCCGTCGTCGCGGTAAGAGGAAATATCGAGCGTGCCGACGGGAATGCCGGTATGGCCGGCGCGGCCGAGTTCGGCGGCGATTCGTTCGGCCAGAAAGGCGCCGCGCCGCACTATCCCGATCAGCACGAGAGCCGAGGCGCCGCCGCTGTGCTCCGCGATCTCATGCGCGATTCGCTTCACTGACCGCGCTACAGCGTTGGCGTCGAGCGCGACTTCCGCCCTGGTACTCATCAGGCGAGCCTCGCCGGGCGGCTTCGCGGCGAAAAAAAATCCCGACCGCTGATGCAGCCGGGCACAATGCTATGCGAATCCATCATGATGACCTTCCCGCTATCTCAGTAGCGAATTAAAGGTACTTATTTTGTATCGTCGCCACGGCCGAGAATCAAGCCGTGCGGCGATGTGGCGAGCGGATCGGGCTTCGCGGCCTGGTTATCCAGCGGTTTTGCGGCGCTGTTCGAGCTTGCGCAGGCGCTGGTCCTGGTCGCGGGTCGCTACCGTGATTCGATCGTCGAAGCGGTCGAACTTGCGCGCGAGGCTGGTCAGCGCCTTGTTGGTCTTGGCGAGCTCGGCGGTGATTTTTTTGGCGGCGGTGCCGGTGACTTCGCCGAGCCGCGCGCCGGCGTCATCGGCGGCCCTGACCGTGGCCGCAACCGTATGCTCGCGCGATTCGGCGGCGCGCGCGCCAATCTCCTGCCGCAGCGTGGTTTCGACCGCGCCCATCTGTTCGCGGAACTCGACGCGGGTGCGGCCGAGAGTCTCGCCCAGACGAATCATCTCGGCGCCCAAGTCGGCGCGGACGGTAGTGATTCCGCGCCGATTCTCGCCGATTTGATCGGACAGAAACCGGATCTGGCTCCCGACCTCGGCGAACTGGGCGAAGAGTTCCTGGCGCAGCGCGTCGAGACGGCCGCCGTAGCCCGAGACGGCTTCGATCACCAGCTCGAAGCGCGCGCCCATCTCCTCGAGCATTGCGCCAATTCTTGTCACAGCGTCTTCAGCAGCAGCCACACGATGCTCCTTTCGGCTAGTGGACGATCATCCCGAAGCGCGACCATCGTACGGGCAGGATACCGTCGCCGTCGGCGTTCCACGACCAGTAGATGATCATCGCGCGTCCTTCGACGTTGTCTTCCGGCACGAAGCCCCAGAAGCGGCTGTCGTAACTGCGATCGCGATTATCGCCCATCACGAAAATCTTTCCCGGCGGAACGGTCACCGCGCCCAGCGCGGCGGCGTCCGTGCCGATCTGGGGAAAGTTGTCGCGCGGCGAGACCGCCGAGCGCTGGGTGTCGGACACCTCGAGGTGCGCATGCGGATCAGGAATCGGCGCGCCATTGAGCCATACCTTGCCGTTCTTGACCGCAACCGTATCTCCCGGCAGTCCGATCACGCGCTTGATGAAGTCCTTGGTCGGATCGGGAGGAAACACGAACACCACAACGTCGCCATGATGAATCCGCTCGAGCCGGAACAGGTACTTGCCATACGGCAGCCCAGGAACCTCGAGCCCAAAGAGCGAATCCGGCGTTCGCAGTCCGTAGATAAGTTTGTTGACCAGAATATGGTCGCCGACCAGCAGCGTCGGCTCCATCGAGCCCGACGGGATCTTGTACGCCTGGACGAAGAACGTCCGGATCACGGAGGCGAGGACGAGCGCGATCACCAGCGCTTCGACGTACTCGCGGCCGACCGATTTGCGCGGCTCGGGCGCGGCCGAGCGCGCGGGGACGCGCGGCTTCAAGGTGCGCAACGGCTCGCCCATCGCGGCCCTACTCCGTCCTCGCGGCCGCGGCGCGCTCAAGTTCGCGCGATCGCGTCGTGCGTTGGTTGTGATTCATCCGCATGCCTTCCGTGACGATTGCGCCCTGCCCCACCCAAGCTTACCGGACCGCCATCCCGAAGCGCGACCATCGCAGCGGCAGGATACCACCGTCGTCGCCGTCCCACGACCAGTAGATGTTCATCGCGCGTCCCTCGACGTTATCCTCGGGCGCGAAGCCCCAGAAGCGGCTGTCGGAGCTATCGTCGCGATTATCGCCCATCATGAACAGCTTGCCGGGCGGGACCGTCACCGGTCCGAAGGAGTCGCGGACCGAGGCGGTCGAGCGGTCGGCGTCAGGCACCTCGAAGTGCGCGTGCGGATCGGCCATCGGAGCGCCGTTGAGCCAAACCTTGCCGGCCTTGACCTCGACGACGTCGCCGGGGATTCCGATCACGCGCTTGATATAGTCCTCGCTCGGATTGAGCGGATAGACGAAGACCACCACGTCGCCGCGATGGATCGGCTCGAGGCGGAACAGGTAGCGCCCATACGGCAGGCCGCCCGGAGTCAGGCCGAAGATCGAGTCCGGCATGCGGAATCCATAGACCAGCTTGTTGGCCAGAATATGATCGCCGACGAGCAGCGTCGGCTCCATCGAGCCCGACGGAATTTCATAAGCCTGGACAAAGAAGGTTCGTATCAGCAGTGCGAGGACGAGCGCGATTCCCAGCGCTTCCGCGTATTCGCGCAGGACCGACTTGCGCACGGCCGGCGCCGCTCCTTCGGCCAGCTCCCGCGACTCGGCGGTGCGCAGCGGTTCGCTCACCGTGCGGCTACTCCCCGACCTTGAGCAGGGCAAGGAAGGCTTCCTGGGGAATTTCGACGCGTCCGACCTGCTTCATCCGCTTCTTGCCTTCCTTCTGCTTCTCGAGGAGTTTGCGTTTGCGCGAGATATCGCCGCCGTAGCATTTTGCGGTCACGTTCTTGCGCAGCGCGCTGACCGATTCCCGCGCGATAATCTTGGCGCCGATCGCGGCTTGAATCGCGACCTCGAACATCTGCCGCGGGATCAGCTCCCGCATCTTTGCGCATAGCGCGCGGCCCCGGTCATAGGCTTTGTCGCGATGCACGATTATCGAGAGCGCGTCGATTACCTCACCGTTAATCTTGATATCCAATTTAACCAGAGGCCCGGACCGGAAGTCCAGAAAATCATAGTCGAGCGACGCGTAACCGCGGCTGACAGATTTCAGCCGGTCGTAAAAATCGAACACGATCTCGGCCAGCGGCAGCTCGTAGTGCAGGATGACGCGCTTGTCGCCCAGGTACTTGAGGTCGCGCTGCAGCCCGCGCCGGTCTTCGCATAGCTTCATCACCGCGCCCAGAAATTCCTCGGGCATGTGAATCGATGAGATGATGAACGGCTCTTCGATCGCCTCGATTGTATTCTCGGGCGGAAGCAGCGCCGGATTATCGACCATCACGGCCGCGCCCGAAGTGGTCCGGACCCGGTACGCGACGGTCGGCGCGGTCACGATCAGGTTGATGCCGAACTCGCGTTCGAGGCGCTCCTGCGCAATTTCCATGTGCAGCAGGCCCAGGAATCCGGCGCGAAAGCCGAACCCAAGGGCCTGCGAGGACTCCGGCTCGCAGATCAAGCTCGCGTCGTTGAGGGTAAGTTTCTCGATCGCGTCGCGCAGCGCCGGGTACTGGTTTGCCTCGGTCGGGTAAAGCCCGGCGAAGACCATCGGCTTCAATTCCTTGAAGCCCGGCAGCGGCTCGGCCGCGGGCCGCTCGGCGTCGGTCACCGTGTCGCCGACGCGCATGTCGGCAACGGTCTTGATTCCGGCAACGACGTAGCCGACTTCGCCGGGGCCGAGCACCGCGGCGGATTGCTCGTGGGGCGTGAAATGCCCCAGGCGCATCACCTCGCCCGCCGCTCCCGTGGCCATCAGGCGGATCTTCATGGCGGGCCGCAGCTCGCCGCTGAATACGCGGACCAGGCCGACGACGCCTTCGTAGCTGTCGTACCAGCTATCGAAAATGAGCGCGCGCAGCGGCTCGCCGCGATTGGCCTTGGGCGCCGGAATTCTCGCGACGATTGCCTCGAGCACTTCTTCGATCCCGACGCCCTCTTTCGCGCTGGTCAGAATCGCGTCGTCGGCGGGCAGCCCGATCACTTCCTCGATCTGCTGGCGGGTGCGCTCGACCTCGGCGCCGGGCAGATCGATCTTGTTGATGACCGGAATAATTTCGAGTCCGTGATCGAGCGCGAGATAAACATTGGCGAGAGTCTGCGCCTCGACCCCCTGGCTCGCATCGACGACCAGCAGCGCGCCTTCGCACGCGGCCAGGCTGCGCGAAACTTCGTAGGCGAAATCGACGTGGCCGGGAGTGTCGATAAGATTGAGCACGTAGGGTTCGCCCGCGCGCGACTGGTAGTTAAGCCGCACGCTGCGCGCCTTGATCGTGATGCCGCGTTCGCGCTCCAGGTCCATCGAGTCCAAAAACTGTTCCTTGAGCTCGCGCTTGGTCAGCGCGCCGGTGCGCTCGAGCAGGCGATCGGCAAGCGTGGACTTGCCATGATCGATATGCGCGATAATCGAGAAATTGCGAATCGATGCCGGATCCGTCATCTAGGCCCGCTTATTTCCTGTGCGCCTTGAAGTATTGAAAGGTCTCGGCAAGGCCGTCGCGCAGCGTGGCGACAGGAGTCCATCCGAGTTCCATTTTGGCGAGCGCGGGCGAAATTACCGAGCGCTTCTGTTCGCCGGGACGCGCGGGTCCGTGCCCGGCGGCGGTTGGGAAGTCGGCGATCGCGGCGAGCGTTGCGTAAAGATCGTTGACGCTGGTTTCGATTCCGGTGCCGATATTGATCGCAATTCCCGAAGCCTTGGCGCCCAGCGCGGCAAGGTTGGCGCGCACCACGTCGCCGACGAAAACGTAGTCGCGTGTCTGCGTGCCGTCGCCGTAAATCGTGCACTGCTGTCCGTCAAGGATCTTTCCGCTGAAGATCGCGACCACGCCCGCTTCTCCGTGCGGATCCTGGCGCGGCCCATAGACGTTGCCGTAACGCAGCGCCAGGTAGTCGATTCCGTACTGCACGCGGTAGTAGAAGAGGTACGCCTCGGTGGCGAGCTTGGCGATTCCGTACGGGCTGACCGGGCGGCGCGGATGCTCCTCGCCGGCGGGAAAGATATCCTGCTCGCCGTAAATCGCGCCGCCCGTCGAAGAAAACACCACGCGCTTAAGTCCGTGGGCGCGCGCGGCTTCGATCAGGTTCAAAAATCCGACGATATTTACCTGCGCGTCGAAGGCCGGATCGGCGACCGAGCGCCGCACGTCCATCTGCGCCGCCAGATGATAGATCGCCTCGGGCCGTTCGCGCGCGATTATCTCGCGCACCGCGGCGGCGTCGCGGAGGTCGGCCTGATGCAGGCGCGCTTTCGGATTTACCTGGTGGCGCTTGCCGGCGGAAAGATCGTCAAGGATCGCAACGTCGCCGGCCCCCTCTTTGATGAGCGCATCGACGGTATGCGATCCGATAAAGCCCGCGCCGCCAGTTACGAGAATTCGCATGATAAGGTTCCCGCGTTCAGACCGGAGAGCGCCCGATCGAGTAGTACTGGAAGTCCAACGCTTTCATCAGATCCGGATCATACAGGTTACGGCCGTCGAATATCACCGGATGCCTGAGCTCGGCCTTGATTCGCTGGAAGTTCGGATGGCGAAACTCGTTCCATTCGGTGCAAATCAACAGGGCGTCGGCGCCTTTCAACGCCTCGTAATTGGTCTTGTGGTAAGTGACCCGGTCGCCCAGCATCTTGCGCGCGTTTTCGAGCGACTCGGGATCGTGGACTTGCACCTTCGCGCCGGCGGCGATCAATTCGTCGATCACTACGAGCGACGGCGCCTCGCGCATGTCGTCGGTGCGCGGCTTGAACGCGAGTCCCCAGATCGCAAAGGTCTTGCCGGTCAAGTCGTCACCGAAATGCTGCTTGACGCGCATCGGCAGCACGCGTTTCTGCTCGGCGTTGACTTCCTGGGCCGCCTTCAGCAGCGAAAAGTTCAGCTTGTTCTCCGACGCGGTATGAATCAGCGCCTGCACGTCCTTGGGAAAGCACGAGCCGCCGTAACCAACGCCCGGAAACAGGAACTGCGAGCCGATCCGGCGGTCGGAGCCGAGTCCGCGCCGCACCGCGCTGATATCCGCGCCGACCGCGTCGCACAGGTTCGCGATCTGGTTGATAAACGAGATGCGCAGCGCCAGCATCGAGTTCGCCGCGTACTTCGACAGCTCCGCCGATTTCGGATCCATCACGAGGATCGGATTGTCCGTGCGCACGAACGGCGCGTGAATCTCGCGCAGAATCGCCGTCGCGCGATCGCTGCGGCTCCCGATTATCACCCGGTCGGGACGCATGAAGTCCTCGACCGCCGAGCCTTCTTTCAGAAACTCGGGCACCGAACATACGTCCACCTGATGCTTGGATGCGCGCGCGACGACCTCGCGCACCTGGTCGCTGGTGCCGACCGGGACGGTGCTCTTGATGACGATAACGTGATAGCCGGTGACCGCTCTGGCGACATCCTCGACGGCCTTGAACACTCCGCGCAAATCGGCGGCGCCCGATTTACTCATCGGCGTGCCGACCGCGATAAACGAGACCATCGATTGCGCCACCGCGGCTGCCGTGTCGAGCGTGAACTGGAGCCTGCCTTCCTTGGCGTTGCGGCGGACCAGCTCTTCGAGTCCGGGCTCGTAGATGGGAACCTTGCCCTCGCCGAGCGCGGCGATTCGCTGCGCGTCGATATCGACGCAGATCACTTCGTTGCCGCTCTCGGCGTAGCAGGTGCCGCTGACCAGCCCGACATAGCCCGTTCCGATGACTGCGATATTCATAAAGCGTGGACCGCCTAAAAATCTTCTTTGATCACGTATATCTGTTTGCCCTGCGACTCGTGATAGGTCCGCGCGAGCATCTCGCCCAAAAGCCCGATACTCACCAGTTGCACTCCCACCACCACCAGCAGGACCGCCAGGAGCAGCGCGGGCCGGTCGGCCAGCGGATACCCGAGAACGATCTTTTCGAACACCAGCATCGCGGTCCACAGCGAGCCCAACGCGCCCAGCACGACGCCGATCGCGCCGAACACCTGGATCGGACGCGTCGAGTATCCCGACAGAAAACGCACCGTGATCAGATCCAGAAAGGTGCGCAGGATTCGGCCCGGCCCGTACTTCGACGCGCCCGAACGCCGCGGCCGGAAGTTCACCTCGAGCTCGGCCACGCGCGCGCCCTGCTCGGCGGCGATCGCGGGGACGAAGCGATGCATCTCGCCGTAGAGGCGAAGCTGGCGGACCATGTCGCCGCTATACGCCTTCAGCGTGCATCCGTAGTCGTGCAGGCGCACGCCGGTGATCTTTGAGATAAGCGAGTTGGCCGCAATCGACGGCAGCCGCCGCGTCAGGCGCGCGCCCTTCCAGCGCTCGGTGCGCCATCCGCTGACGAGATCGTAGCCCTCGCCCAGGCGCGCTATCAGGCGCGGGATGTCGGCCGGATCGTTTTCGCCGTCGCCGTCGATCGCGACCACGATCTCGCCCTTCGAGTTGGCAAAGCCGCAGGCCAGCGCCGCGGTCTGCCCCGAGTTGCGCGCAAGCCTTATCACCCGGACTCGAGGGTCGGTTTCCTTCACCCGGCGCAGCACCTCGATCGAGCCGTCGTCCGAGCCGTCGTCGATAAATATCATCTCGTACGAGATGCGGAGCGGCTCGAGCACCGCTGCGAGTTCCTGATGCAGCGGCGCAAGGTTGTCGCGCTCGTTATACAGCGGAACGACTATTGAGAGGTCCATCGGCTGTGATGCGAGTCGGTAAGTTCGATAAATGCGCGGTAGCGGTTGTCGATTTCCTCCCAAGTCAGCGAGAGCAGGCGTTCGAGCGAATATTTCTCGACCACGAACGACGCGAGCACGCTGCCGTAAACCACCGCCGTGCGCAGCGCGGCTTCGGTGGTGCGCCCGTTGCGCGCCAGGTAGCCCATGAACGCGCCCGCAAACGTATCGCCCGCGCCGGTCGGATCGACCACCTCTTCGAGCGGATAGGCCGGCACCGCGAACATCGCGTCGCGCGAGAATTGCAGCACGCCGTACTCGCCGCGCTTGACCAGCACGGTCTTCGGCCCCATCTTGAGAATCTCGCGTCCCGCCTTGACCAGGTTGTGCTCGCCCGAGAGCATCCGCGCTTCTTCGTCATTGAGCGTGATTATGTCGAGCCTCGGCAAGAGACGTTTCAGCTCGGCTCCGGAGTTCTCGATCCAGTGATTCATCGTGTCGCCCGCCACCAGCTTGGGGCTCTGGACCTGCGAGAGCACGCGCTCCTGCAGCTCGGGCGCGATATTGGCCAAAAACAGGTAGTCGCAGCGCTGCTGGTCCGGCAGCAGCACCGGCGCGAAGTTCTCGAACACACCCAATGCGAGCGACAGCGTGTCGCGATGATTCATGTCTTCGTGGTAGCGCCCGTGCCAGCGGAAGGTCTTGCCCGGGCGCTGTTCGAGGCCGCGCAGATCGATGCTTCGTTCGGCGAGCAACTGGCGCGACTCGGCCTTGAAATCGGAGCCCACCACCGCGACGATACTGACCGGCGCGAAAAATCGCGCGGCCACCGAAAAATAGGTTGCCGAGCCGCCCAGCACGTCGGGTGCGCTGCCACCCGGCGTTTCGAGCGAATCATAAGCAACCGAGCCCACCACCACTATACTCATAAGATACGCATGCTCCGCTTCAGTTCAGGTATTTGCCGATCAGCGGCGCCAGCTCCCGTTTCATCTTCGACGGAATCACTGCCGGATCGGTGATTATCGCGCCGGTCAGCGCGCGGCCGCATCCGCAGGTGCGCTCGCGCTTTTCGATCAAGCCGGCCAGCCGCGCGATCGCCGCCTGCGCCTTGGCGACGTTGGCGCGCATCACGCGCAGGATTTCTCCGATATCAACCGCCGCCACGCTCGCGTGCCAGCAGTCATAGTCGGTCACCAGCGTCAGCACCGCGTAGCAAAGCTCGGCCTCGCGCGCGAGCCGCGCTTCCTGCATCGCGGTCATGCTGACCACGTCGGCGTTCCAAGCGCGGAACAGATTGGATTCCGCGCGGGTCGAGAATTGCGGTCCCTCGATACACAAATAAGTGCCGCCCTCATGCAGCGTTGGATCGACGCCACGCCCCGCGGCGGCCAGATCGCGCGCCAGATGCGCACAAACCGGATCGGCCAGCGACACGTGCACCACCATCCCGTTGCCGAAGAACGTCGCCGGGCGCTTATAGGTGCGATCGATAAACTGATCGGGCACCGCCAGCTCACCCGGATGAATCTCCTCTTTGAGCGAGCCCGCCGTGCTGACGGAGATCAGGTATTCGGCGCCGAGCTGCTTCATGCCGAAGACATTGGCGCGAAAATTTATTTCACTCGGCAATATCCGATGCCCCTTGCCGTGGCGCGCGAGAAATATCACTTCGACTTCGCCGAGCCGGCCGCGATAATAGGGATCCGACGGTTTGCCGAACGGAGTATCGAGCTCGATCTGCTCGACCTGTTCGAGGCCGGGCAGATTGTAGAAACCGCTCCCGCCGATTACGCCCAGAGTTTTTCGCGCCATCGCTAGTCCTGATTTTCCGGCCGGTTCGCGGCAGCGTCACCCCCGGGCGCGCCGGCGTCCTGGTCGAGATGATGTTCAGCGTAGAGTTGCCCGCACGCCGCCGCGATATCGAGTCCCCGGCTCTCGCGGATGGTAGCGGTCAAGTTACCGCGATGCAGGATCGCTTGAAAGGCTTCGACCGCGCCGCGCGTGCTGCGTTCCAGAGTGCTCCCGGAAAACGGGTTGAAGAAGATCAGATTGACCTTGGCGCGCAGCGGCGCGAGCAGCTTGACCAGCCTGCGCGCGTCATCGACGCTGTCGTTCACCCCGGCCAGCATCACGTACTCGAAAGTTATCCGGCTGCGCGCCTTGAGCGGCAACAGCCGGCACGCATCGAGCAGTTGCTTGAGCGGGTAGCGTTGATTGATCGGCGCCAGCCGGTCGCGAACTTCGTCGGTCGTCGCATGCAGCGATACTGCCAGGTTGACTGGAATCTCGGCGAGCAGCTTTTCCATCATCGGAACCAGCCCGACGGTTGAAACCGTGATCCGCCGCGGCGAGATCGCCATCCCCCACGCCGCCGTCATCGCGGTTAGCGTGCGAATCAGGCGCGGATAGTTGGCCAGCGGTTCGCCCATCCCCATGAAGACGTAATTGGTCAGATGCTCGCCGCAATTGAGCTCGCGCCGCGCCGCGAAAATCTGTCCGGCGATTTCGGCCGTGGTCAGGTTGCGATGCAGCCCCATCCGCGCCGTTGCGCAGAACTCGCAACCCATCGCGCATCCCGCCTGCGACGACAGGCACAGCGTGACGCGATCGTCGGCCGGAATAATCACCGTCTCGATTTCCTCGCCGTCGCCCAGCCGCAGCAAAAGCTTGCGCGTCCCGTCCGACGAGCGCCGCACGGCGGATACCGCCGCCGGAGCGAGCGTGAAGCTCTCCGCCAGCTCGATTCGCAGCGCAGCCGGCAGATCGCGCATCGCGTCGAACGAATCGACCCCCTTCTGCCACAGCCAATGCGCAATCTGCCGCGCGCGATACGGGCGCTCGCCGGCCGCGGCAACGGCGCCCTCCAGCTCGTCGAGCAGCAGGTCGCGAATATCGCGGCGAGCGCCGGGCGAAGCGGGCGAGTCGTCAATCCGCTGGTCGGCGAGATTGTCCGCAAGGTTGTCGGGAAGGCTCATGAACCCGCAATTGTAACTGAAACGCGCGCGCGAGAGCAGGACGTTCCCTGCCCGGATTTCCGGCGGGTGTCAGGCCAGGATTTCCATCGCGGCGAAGAAGAAGGCAATTTCCTGCGCGGCGGTTTCCGGCGCGTCGGAGCCGTGGGTCGCGTTGGCCTCGATATTCTGGCCGAACTCGCGGCGGATCGTTCCCGGCGCCGCTTTGGCGGGATCGGTCGCGCCCATCAGCTCGCGCCACTTGGCGATCGCGCCGTCGGCGCCAAGCACCGCCACGACCACCGGACCCGAGGTCATGTACTTGCACAAGTCGCCATAGAACGGCCGCGCCTTGTGCACCGCGTAGAACATCTCCGCCTGCGCGCGCGACAGATGCAGCTTGCGCAGCGCGCGAATCGAAAGCCCCGAGGCCTCGATACGCTTCAGTATATCGCCGGTAAGGCCGCGCGAGACCGCGTCAGGTTTGATGATAGCGAGAGTTTTTTCCATGTGATCGTTCTCATGCCGGATGGCGTCTATTGGACTAATCTGTTCGCCTCAGTTTACGGCGCGATAATTGGATCGCAGGATATCGCAACTCGATCCGCGAACGAACAATCTCACGGTCTCGTCGGATCCAGCACCTTCAACCCGGAGAAGTGCCTTCGGAAAAAGCCGCGGTCGCGGGTAAGCAACCGATCGGCCGCGCGTTTGGCGTGCGCTCCGATCAGAAAGTCACTGGCGATCCGGGTCCACTGTCCGCCGCGAGCCCGATAGCGGCGCCATGCCTCCGATGCGTCGAGTGCGGTCTCCTGGCTCACCGAATCGAACGCCACCGAGAGGTCGTCCATGGCGCGGGAGAACGCCGCGCGGCTGGGGAAAGCGGTCGCCGTTTCCGCCCACACCACCGCGCAAGCGATCAGAGCGCCCTGCGCAAGGCAAGTGCGCATCGCCTGCGCGGAGAGCTGGCCAAATTTGGGATCGGCGCCAAAGATGTCCAGCAGTACGTTCGTATCGACCGCGGTGATCACCGGCGCGAGCCGCGAATGCGGACCATGAATGCGTCAGTATCGAGGCCCCGGCCCAGGCGTCCGTAAACCCTCGAGACCGGATCGGCTGCCGAGCGTTTCACGGCAACCAGACGCCCGCGTTCTTCGCTGAACTCCAATATAGTGCCCGGCCCGACGCCGAGCCGCTCTCTCAGTATCTTGGGAATAGTCACCTGCCCGCGTTCAGCGACCCTTCCTTTCATACTTTTCATGTCTAAATTCATATCAGAAAAGTACGAAAAACGCGATAACGGCGGCGTCAGTTCTTCGCCGCTTTGCCTTCGAGGACCGCTTTCATGGTCGAGCCCAGGTCGGCGGGGCTCATCGCGACGGTTATTCCGGCCGCCTTGAGCGCGGCGATTTTGTCGGCGGCGGTGCCCCGTCCGCCCGAGATGATCGCGCCCGCGTGGCCCATTCGACGCCCCTTCGGCGCCGTCTGTCCGGCGATAAACGCCACCACCGGCTTCTTAAAGTGATTCTTTACATATTCGGCGGCTTCTTCCTCGGCCGTTCCGCCGATCTCGCCGATCATGATCACCGCGTCGGTCGCCGGATCCTCGTTGAACAGGCGCATCGCCTCGGTGTGATTGGTGCCGATAATCGGGTCGCCGCCGATCCCGATGCAGCTCGACTGCCCGATCCCGAGCTGGGTGAGCTGATGCACCGCCTCATAGGTCAGGGTTCCCGAGCGCGAGACCACGCCGACGCGGCCGGCCTTGTGGATATAGCCCGGCATGATCCCGATCTTGCACTCGCCCGGCGTGATTATCCCCGGGCAGTTGGGGCCGATCAGGCGCGATTTGGAATTCTTCAAGTAATGCTTCACCTTCACCATGTCGAGGATCGGGATGCCCTCGGTGATGCAGATGACGAGCGGAAGCTCGGCGGCGATCGCCTCGAGGATCGCGTCGGCGGAAAACGCCGGCGGCACGTAGTTCACGATCGCGTTGGCTCCCGTCGCGCGCACCGCCTGCTCGACGGTGTCGAAGATCGGAATCCCTTCAAAGCTGGTGCCGCCCTTGCCGGGAACGACGCCGCCAACCATCTGCGTGCCGTATTCCTTGCACGCGCGGGTATGAAACTGTCCGGTCGCGCCGGTGATGCCCTGGGTGAGGACGCGGGTGTTTTTATTGACGAGAATGCTCATTGCGGATTACTACGCTCCAACTCCGATCGCCTTGGTCACGCGGCGCGCGGCGTCGGCCATGTCGGCCGCCGCGATCACCTTGATTCCCGACTCGGCGAGAATTTTCTTGCCCTGCTCGACGTTGGTGCCTTCCATCCTGACCACCAGCGGGATGCTGAGTTTCACCGCGCGGGCCGCCTCGACAACGCCTTGCGCGAGCACGTCGCACTGCATGATGCCGCCGAAGATATTGATCAGAACCGCCTTGACGCGGCTGTCGGAAAGCAGGATGCGGAACGCCGCGGCGACTTTTTCGGTGCTGGCGCCGCCGCCGACGTCGAGAAAGTTGGCCGGCTCGGCGCCGTAAAACTTGACGATATCCATCGTCGCCATCGCCAGCCCCGCGCCGTTGACCATGCATCCGATATTCCCGTCCAGATGCACGAAACTCAGGTCGTATTTCGCCGCCTCGGTCTCGTCGGCGTCTTCCTCGTTCGGGTCGCGCAGCTCGCGGATATCGGGATGACGGAAAAGTCCGTTGTCGTCGAACGACATCTTGGCGTCAAGGCAGATGACGCGCCCGTCCTCCGTAACGACCAGCGGATTGATCTCGACCAGCGACGCATCGGTCTCGACGAACGCCTTGTAAACCGCGCCGAGCAGTCCGGCGAACTGATTGACCTGCTTGTCCTTGAGTCCGAGCGCGAAGGCAATCTTTCGCGCCAGAAACGGCGCGAGTCCGAGCAGCGGATCAACGATCTCGGTGATGATCTTCTCCGGCGTTTTGGCCGCGACTTCCTCGATCTCCATCCCGCCCGCCGTGCTCGCGATTACCGACACCGCGCCCGCCTTGCGATCGACCAGCATCCCAAGGTAAAGCTCGCGCGCTACCGTGCTGGCCTCTTCGAGATAGACGCGCCGCACGACGCGTCCCTGCGGTCCCGTCTGATGGGTCACTAGCGGCTTGCCGAGCAGGTTCGCGGCGAACGCGCGCGCCTCCTCAGCCGACGAGATCACTTTCACCCCTCCGGCCTTGCCGCGTCCGCCGGCGTGAATCTGCACCTTGATGACGGCCTTGGGCTGCCCGAGCGCGGTGAATGCGGCGGCGGCTTCGTCAGCGGTCGAGGCGGGTTGCCCCTTGGGAACGGGAGCGCCGAAGCGCCTGAGGATCTGCTTGGCCTGAAATTCGTGGATGTTCATTGTTACGCTCTTCCTGATGATTCGAGATTGAACGAATGGCGCCGCAAAGCTTCACGCTTTGTCGTTCGCGGCGCCCGATCGCAATGACTCCGGCTATGCGCGGGTCATCTCAAGTACAAATTGCGCGGTCATTTCAGCGAAGCCTGACGGAGCATCGCCGCGATCGCGGCCGCCCCCTAATTTCCCGCCGCGATTACCTTGTCCATCGCGTCAACCAGTTCCTTCACATGCGCGACCGAACTGTCGAAGGCCTGCTTTTCTGCCGCCGTCAGCTCGATCTCGATCACGCGTTCGACGCCGCCGCCTCCGATCACCACCGGCACCCCGGCGTACAATCCGCGCACGCCGTATTCGCCTTCGAGGTAGGCCGCGCACGGCACGACTTCCTTGCGATCGAGGATGTAGGACTCGACCATCTTGTAGGTCGCGCTGCCGGCCGCGTAGTACGACGAGGTCTTCATCAGGTTGACTATCTCGCCGCCGCCGTTGCGGGTGCGGGTCTCGATTTCCTCGAGCCGCTTGGGCGCGATGAGCTTCTCCACCGGCACACCGCCGATCGTGGTGTAGCTGCGCACCGGCACCATGTCGTCGCCGTGGCCGCCGAGCACCGTTGCACTGACGCTCTCGACTGAGACATGCAGCTCCATCGCAAGGAACGTGCGGTAGCGGGCGGAATCGAGCACTCCGGCCTGTCCGACGATGCGATGCTTGGGGAAGCCGGTCACGCGTTTGAGCTGCGTCACCATCGCGTCGAGCGGATTGGTGACGGCGATCACGAACGCGCCCGGCGCGTGCGCCTTGATCGCGATGCCGACGTCGTTCATCACCTTGGCGTTGATTTTCAGCAGATCGTCGCGGCTCATGCCGGGCTTGCGCGGCGAGCCCGAGGTGACGACGCAGCAATCCGCGCCGGCAATATCCTTGATATCGGTGGTGCCGATCACCTGCGCGTCGATCCCGAGCACCGGCGCGCTTTCGGCCATATCGAGCGCCTTGCCCTGCGGCAATCCGTCGATAATGTCGTAGAGGATGATGTCGCCGAGGTTGCGCAGAAAGCACAGATGCGCGCAGGTCGCGCCCACGTTGCCGGCGCCGATAAACGCAATTTTTCTTCGAGCCACGCCTGATTTACCGCCTGATCGAGATACCCAGTCTAAAGAATAACTTATAATCGCTTTCCCGCTAATGAGGCAATCTTAAGTGATGCGGCGCCCGGCCGGATTCCCCCGATGCCTCAGGCGTGGTGTTAAATAGCAGCGTTCGATATGGAAGTGAAGCCGCCGCGACAGATTCCGGCCGTGCTATCTGATATCGACGATGAGCCCACTCGACACCCTCCGTCTCACCGGCCGCCCGCCGCTTGCCTCCGACCTTGACGACCTTCGCGTCATCCATTCGGACCCGCGCGCGATGGCGACGCTCGCCGCCGACCGACAGCCGCAAGCCCCCGAGTTCACCATCGCCGCGATCGCGCGGATGCGCGAGCACTGGGAGCGCCACGGCTTTGGCGTGTGGATGCTGTTCGAGAAAGAAACGAATCGCTTCGCCGGATACGCCGGGTTGCGGCATATCGAACTCGATAGTCGGCCGGAAGTCGAGTTGCTGTACGCGATTCGATCCGACCGCTGGGGCGCTGGATTCGCGACCGAAGCGGCCGCCGAAGTATTGCGCCTGGGCTTTCGCGATCTGGCGCCGGATAGTGTCGTCGCGTTCACCCTGCCGCACAATCGCGGCTCGCGCGCCGTGATGGAGAAATGCGGAATGCGCTTCGAGCGCGACATGAATCACGCGGCGCTGCCGCACGTGCTCTATCGGATAACGGCTGCGCAATTTGCGGCGTTCAAGCGTAGCGCAGCCATCGGATGATCTCGCGGACTGACGGGCGCTTGCCGTACATCAGGATTCCCACCCGATAGATCCGCGCCGAAATCCACAGCGCCAGCCAAACCGTCGCGAGCAGAAGCCCGATCGACAGCGCGATTTGCCACGCCGGCGGCCGGTCCATCAGCATCCGCGCATACATCAGCACCGGAGCGGAAAACGGGATCATCGATCCGATCACGATCACCGTCGCCCGCGGAGTCAGAATCGCCGGCTCGATCAGGACCGTCGTCGCCAACAGCGGCAGCATGATGACGAAGCTCCATTGCTGGGCTTCGTCGGTCGAGTTGAACGACGCGCCAACGGCCGCGTAGATCGAGCTGTAAAGCAGATAGCCCAGGAGGTAATAAATCGCGAACCACGCGATCGCTCCGGCGCCGGGCCGCAGCGCGCGCGCCGCCATCCGCGCCATCGGGCTCGCGGCGATAACGGCGGCGGCGACCGAGAACCACACCGCGACCTGGGTGACGCCGACCGCGCCGATACCGGTCACTTTGCCGGCCATCAGCTCGCCCGCGCTGGTCGAGCACAGCAGCACCTCGGTAATCCGCGAACTCTTTTCGTCGAGCACCGCGCGCATCACCATGATCCCGTACGACATCAACGAGATGAACATCACGAAGGTGAGCAACCCAACCATCGCGATCGCAAGCTCGCTGCGCGGATGCAGCGACGGCGGGCTGACATCGGCGGTGCGGAAATCGACCGGCGCCAGTATCGCACGCGCCTGGCCGAGGCTGATTCCCAGCGGGGCGAGATTGCGCTCGGTCCAGGCAAACCACACCGCCGCTTCGAGCTGGCGCGCGGCGGCAGGCGCACTCGAAGCCGGGCGCGCAAAGGTCGCGCGGCGTTCGCCGGACAAAGAGGACTCGATCCAAAGATATCCGTCGATAACCCGCGACTTGATTTGCTGGTTCAGTTTCGCGCGCAGCTCCGCCGACGGATTTGAATCCAGCGTGGCAACGAAGCCCCGCGGGTCGCGCTCGGCCAGCTCGGCGGCGATCGCAGCGCCGAGCGCGCCGTCGGCGGCGACGATCGCAATGCGCATCGTCGGATGCCGCGCCGCCCCGATACTCCGCGCGATTTGCGCCGTGACCAGCCCCGGCAGCCACAGCATCGCGGTGAACAACACCGGCAGGACGAGGGTCGAGAGCAGAAACGAGCGGGTGCGGACGCGCTCCAGATATTCGCGGCGCGCGATCAGCCCGATGCTACGCACAGCAAACCAGCTACACATCGCGGCGCCCCACGCGGTCGATAAAGATTTCCTCGAGCGAGGGCTCCATCATCTCGAAGCGCGAAATTCGCGCCGCCGTAGCGGCGTCGTGCAGGAGCGCCTGCGAATCCGCTCCCGGCGCGAGCTTGAGTTCGAGATGGTTGCCGAAGTCGCGGCGCGACTCGACCAGCGGATGGCCCGCGAGGAGTCCGCTTGCGCCGGTGTAATCGATCTGGACGAAGCGCTCGCCGTATTGCGATTTAATCTCGCGCAGGTTGCCCTGCAGGATCGCGCGGCCGCGGTTGATCAGGCAGATCGCGCCGC
>Ga0307374_10003033_pt1 | contig 29154 bp, 27 predicted proteins | sample OX3MG_FD_202532 | JGI IMG/M metagenome (GOLD analysis project Ga0307374, IMG submission 202532) | Soil microbial communities from Risofladan, Vaasa, Finland - OX-3 | ecosystem: Environmental > Terrestrial > Soil > Coastal area > Acid sulfate soil | place: Finland: Risofladan, Vaasa | collected... | reverse complement strand
ACCCGCCGCGCCCCATGTGCCCGTCGTGCCGTTCCACCGAGCGCACCTGGGACGTCGTGCCGGGCGCCGGGACCATCTGGTCGTTCGTGGTGCCCCACCCTCCGCTGCTCCAGCCGTACTCCGACCTGGCCCCCTACAACGTCATCGTGGTCGAGCTCGACATCGATCGGCGCCTTCGGTTCGTTGGCAACCTGGTGGATGGCGACGAGCCCATCAATGCCGTGGACCCGGCCGGGATCCGCATCGGCGAGCCGGTGGAGGTGGCCTTCCGCCGCTTCGAGCGGGCCGATGGCTCGGTCGAGGTGCTGCCGTTCTGGACGCGCCGCCAGGCGTAGCGCGGCCGGCATGTGCCGAGACACCGGCCTCAGTACAGAGGCGACCAGCTCGAGGTGCGCAACAACTTGCTCTCCCAGCGGTCGCGCAGCTCCAGCGCCTCGTACATGAACGAGCCCGGCTCCTTGAAGGCCGGCGGAACCTCGGTGGTGAGCAGCCGCAGCAGGGCCTGGTGGTCCACCACCTTCTGCATCAGCACGGCCTCCTTGCGCCGCCCGGTCCCGAAGGCGGTGCGAGCCACCGACTGGATGTCGAGCAAGGTGGCGGCCCGCCGGCGCATGGGCTCGAAGTACGAACTCTGCCAGAACGAGACGTAGTCCTCCACCGCCGCGTCGGGCCACCCAGTGTCCTCCATGTAGATGGAAAGCTCGTGCTCAACTCCGTCGACAGGCACAGCACCGAGGTCGAGCGATGCCATGGGCGACCACTCCACCGGCACGAGCAGCTTGGCCGTGACGTCGTGGCGGAACTCGTCTACCTGCCGGGCCCATGGGCGGAGATCGCCGTCGTGGACCCGCTCGACGAGGCGGCCCCACGCCGACGCGTCGCGCAAGGCCGTGACTGTGACCATGTGGTAGGCGGGACCGCTCCCGTGCGCGTGATGGAGAAACCACAGCAGCCGGCCCTCGTCGCCTTCGGCCACCTGCGGCATCCATTGCCGCCGGTAGGCGTCCTCGAAGTCGTCCTCGGCCCGGCCCCGGATGTGGTGGACCTCGTGGAGCAGAAGCACGTCGCGATCAGGGCGTGCCGCTCGGGAGGGTCTGAACGGTGGCGCCGGCCGGCAGCGAGAAGTCGGAGGAAGCCACGGTGGTGGAGTAGCTGGTCAGCTGGAAGCTGCTGCCCTGCGAGCCCTCGTAGGCCAGGATCCCGGACTTTGTCACGCAGTACTTGCCGCTCTGCGACGACGAGCTGACCGTCACACACGTCGAGTCCTGGCCGGCGTAGGTCGCAGACGAGAACGACACGTTGTAGCCGGCCAGGTGGGCGCCGATCTCGGTCTGGGCCTGCTGAAGGGCGGTGATGGCGGCCGAGGGGCTGAAGAGGCTGAGCAGCGACGCCAACGGGTTGGTGCTGCCCGACGCCGTGATGCAGGTATTGGAGCCGTTCGACGACGAGCAGAAGTAGGTGGTGGTCCCGGTGTCGATGACCGAGCCGCCGCTGGTCGAGAACAGTGACTTGGGCGGGGACTGCTCGATGGTGACCGTCTGGGTGCCGCTGCTGCTGGTGGCGGTGTAGACGACCTTATAAGTGCCGTGCTCCGCCGCCTGCACCGTCGACGTGAGCGACCTGAGCTGGGCGGCCGTGGACACCCCGGCCGACGCCCCGGTGCCAGCCGACGTCGAGGTGCTGGAGGCCGAGTTAGAGGTGCTCGAGCAACCGGCCAGGAGCAGCCCGGCACCGACGACGACAGCAGGCGCGTAGCGCCGCACGGCCCGACGAAACGACGTGTGTGCCATGACCGTTGCACTCCTCGCCTCGGACCGTCTCCGGCCAGCGTGGGCCCGAGTGTAGAAGGGCCGTGCGCCAGGCGCGCTGGAAACCGGCTCAGTCAGCCAGCAGCGTCATGACGCCCTCACCGAATGCGGCCATCTGATCGCACAACTCGTCGATCGAACGGCTCGGGAAGCGCACTTGTATAGATGTCACACCCATGTCCACCCACTGGGCCAGCGACTGGGCCAGTTCCTCGGCGCTGCCGGCCAGGGAGCCGCGCGGCAGCTCCCAGGTCGGGTGGCCCACGTGCAACGGGCCGCCCAGCGCTCCGATGGCCAGGGGGGGCGAGCCCGGGCGCAGCTCCCGGCGCATCGCCAGCAGCTTGGGGATGAGCTCGGCCATGTCGCTGCGCTTGGCCGTCTGCGGAAGCCAGCCATCCCCGCGAGCGGCAGCGCGGCGAAGCGCCGGCGCCGAGGAGCCACCGATCCAGAAAGGTGGCCGCGGCTGCTGCACCGGCCGGGGCGACACGGCCAGGTCCGAAGCCGGCCAGGCCGGGCCGGGCAGCGTCGGGAACTCCTCGGTCAGCGCCGCGTCCAGGGCGTCGAGCGCCTCATCGAACAGGGCGCCGCGCCCGACGAAGTCGACACCCATGACGTCGAACTCCTCGGGCACATGGCCGGCGCCGGTACCGATGATGAGCCTGCCCCCCGACAGCACGTCGATGGTGGCGAACTCCTTGGCGGCGCGCAGCGGATGGCGCAGGGCGGCGATGTAGACGTGTGACAGCAGCTTCACCTGTGTGGTGACGGCGGCCAGCCATCCCAAGGTGGCGGTGGTGTCGTACCACGTGGTGCCCATGGCCTGGGCCAGGCGCCGCGGGATACAGGTGTGATCGCACACGGCCACGTAGGAGAATCCGCTCGCTTCGGCTTGGAGCGCCGCTCGGGCCAGCTCGTCGGGGCCGGCACGGCGCTCCCAGTCGTCCACGTAGATCGTCGACTGGGACTGGATGGGCAACTGGATGCCGAACTCGACCACGGGCGTGGCTCCTCGCTCTTTCAGAACCGCTCGGCTCAGAACCGCTCGGCCACGGTGTCGGCCAGGGCCCCGGTGGGCTCCAGGGACTCGGCCACCAGACGCGAGCGCATCAGGTACAGGTGGGCCGGCACCTCCCAGGTGAAACCCATGCCGCCGTGCACCTGGATGCAGGACTTGGCATTGGCCGAGGCGGCCTCGACCGCCAGCAGCGCCGCCCCGGCGGCGGCCCGGTCGCCGTCGCCCACGTCGGGCTGGTCGATGGTGAGGGCGGCGCCCCATACGGCACATCGCGCTGTGTCGGCCCGCACCAGCATGTCGGCGCACAAGTGCTTCACGGCCTGGAATGCGCCGATGGGCCGGCCGAACTGCTCCCGGGTGGTGGCGTAAGCGACGGCCATGTCCAAGGTGGCCGACGCCATGCCCACCAGCAGCGCCGAGCTCAACACGGCGTGGTCACGCCCGAAAGAAGCCGCCCCCGCCGCATCGGCCACCGCCTCGCCCTCAGGCAGCACCACCTGCCACAGCGGGGTGAGGGGATCGACCGAGCGCTCGACCGGGCGGCTGTCGATGGAGGACGGGTCCACCCGGTACAGGCCGTTGTCGTCGAGCACCAACAGCGCCCCGAGCGACTCGAGATGTGCCACCAGCGCCGGCCGCGACGGGCCGCCCCGGCGGACCACGCCCACCACCACCTCGCCGTCGGCCGCCCCTTCCACCAGCCCGGCGGCCAGGTGCGAAGCCACGAGCGGCCCCGCCACGAGCGCCCGGCCGAGCTCCTCGAAGACCACCGCCGCCTGGGCCATGCCCAGTGCCGCTCCGCCTGACGCTTCGGGTGCCCGCAAGGAGAAGACGCCGGCGCCGGCCAACTCGGCCCAGGCGGCCCGGTCGAGCAGGCGATCCCCCTCGCCGGCGCGTAGGCGGGCCAGGGGGAACCGGCCCTGACACAGCCGGCGCATGCCGTCGGCCAGGGCCCGCTCGTCCTCGGACAGGTCGAAGTCCACCGCTCAGCCCTTGGGGAGCCCGAGGATGCGCTCGGCCACGATGTTGCGCTGGATCTGCGACGTGCCGGCCGCAATGGTCCGCGAGAAGCCGTTGACCCAGGTGTCGACCAGCTCGGCGTTGCCGAGCGGCGCCCCGCCATCGGCCGGGTCGAGCTCGTCCCAAGCCAAGGCGGCCGGTCCCAGGAGGTCTACGCCGTACTGCCCGATGCGCTGGCGCAGTTCGGAGAAGGCCAGCTTGAAGACGCTGCCACCCACCCCCGGCGCACCGCCACGGGCGGCCTGGGAGACGGTGCGCCTGGTCATGGCCCACAGCCCGTCGAGCTCGGCGCCGAGGCGGCCGAGGCGCCGACGGGTCTCGGCGTCCTCCCACATGCCCAGGCGCTGCGCCAGGGAGCGCATGGAGCGCAGCAGCTCCATCGACTGCAGCAGCTCGCCCACGAAGGCGGTGCCACGCTCGAAGCTGAGCGTCACCATGGTTACGCGCCACCCGTCGTTCTCCGGTCCCACCCGGTTGGCCACCGGGACCCTGACCTCGTCCATGAAGAGTTCGGCGAACTCGGTGGACCCCGCCATGGTGCGCATCGGGCGGACCTCGATGCCAGAGGCCTCCATCGGCATGGCCAGCCATGTGATGCCGCCGTGGCGGCTGTTCTCGGGCCCGGTGCGCACCAGCAGCTCGCACAGGTCGGCCACCTCGGCGTGCGACGTCCAGATCTTGGAGCCGCTCACCACGTAGTCCTCGCCGTCGCGCACGGCTCTGGTCCGAAGCGCGGCCAGGTCGCTGCCCGCCCCCGGCTCGGAGAAGCCCTGGCACCACACCTGCTCGCCGCGCAGGATGGGCGGGAGGAACCGGGCCCGCTGTTCTGCGGTACCCTCGGCCACGATGGTGGGGCCGGCATGGAGCAGGCCCACGAAGTTGACCCCTACGTAGGGGGCGCCGGCGCGCTCGAGCTCCTCGAGGTACACCAGGTGCTCCACCGGCCCTGCTCCCCGGCCACCGCCTTCCACGGGCCAGTCGATGCCGCCGTAGCCGGCGTCGTAGAGCATCCGCTGCCAGGCCGTGTCGTAGGCGCGACGAGCCGGCCAGTCCATGGGCGAGGGTTTGGGGCCCAAGGTTGGCAGCGTCCGGGCCAACCAACGGCGCAGCTCCAGGCGGAACTGCTCCTCGGCCCCGGTGTAGCGCAGGTCCACAGCAGCTATGCAGCCCGGCCCTAGGGGGCCAGGTGATCCAGACCGAAAAGCCGGATGGCGTTGCCGCGCACGATCTTGTAACGGGCCTCGTCGTCCAAATGAGCCATCTGACGCTCGGCCACCTCTTTGGTGTGCGGCCAGGTCGAGTCGGAATGGGGGTAGTCCGACTCGTAGGTGATGTTGTCCACCCCGATGGCATCGACCGACTGGAGCCCGTGGGCGTCGTCGAAGAAGCAGCCGTAGACCTGGCGCCGGAAGTACGTGGACGGCGGCTCGGGCACCTTGTCGGCCACCCCGCCCCAGCCTCGGTTTTCCTCCCACACCTTGTCGGCGCGCTCGAGGATGTAGGGGATCCACCCGATCTGGCCCTCGGAGTAGGCCAGCATGAGCTTCGGGAAGCGCACCAGCACCCCGGAGAACAAGAAGTCCACCAGCGAGAAGGTGGCGTTGGTGTGGGTCAGGGTCGATCCCACCGCCGGTGGGGCGTCAGCCGAGGTGGAGGGCATCTTGGACGACGACCCGATGTGCATGTTGACCACGGTTGATGTCTCGGCACAGGCCCGGAAGAACGGGTCCCAGTAGTTGTCGGGGTCGTGCACAGAAGGAAGGCCCAGGAAAGGCGGGATCTCGCTGAAGCACACGGCGCGCACGCCGCGCTCGGCGTTGCGACGGACCTCGGCGGCGGCCAGCTCGGCGTCCCACAGAGGGATGAGGCACAACGGGATCAGGCGCCCACCGGAGTCGGCGCACCACTCGTCGACCATCCAGTCGTTGTAGGCCTTCACGCACAACAGCGCCAGGTCTTTGTCCTTGGCCTCGGTGAAGGTCTGGCCGCAAAAGCGCGGGAAGGTGGGGAAACACAGCGAAGCCTCGAGGTGGTTCACGTCCATGTCCTCGAGTCGGGGCTTCACCTGGAACGCCCCTGGGCGCATGTCCTCGTAGGTGATCCCCTTCATGGTCACCTCGTCGCGTGGCACGCCGGCGGCGGCGTCGAGGCGAAGTAGGGGCCGGCGCAGCTCCTCGTAGTACCACCAGTCAGTGGGCGCCCCCTCGGTGCCCGGCGCCACAGTGAGCTTCCCGCCCACGAAGGTGATCTCGCCCATCGGTGCCCGCACGATGCGGGGGCCGACGTCTATGTACTTGGCCGGAAGGCGCTCGGCCCATACCCCGGCCGGCTCGACGACGTGGTCGTCGACGGAGACGATCCGGGGCAACTCGGCCATGGCGGCAGTGTACCGACGAATCTGACGGCATGTCAGGAAGTGGCCGTCGCCTCGGATCGCTACCAGTCGACCCGGCCCACGATCCTTTGCCGATGCCACCCGGCGTCTCCCCACACCGAGGCCAGCGACCAAGCCCGCTTCATCCACAGATGGAGATCGTGTTCCCAGGTGTAGCCGATGGCGCCGTGGACCTGCAGCGCCACCCGGGCCGCCCGGGATGCGGCGTCGCCGGCAGCGGCCTTGGCCATGGAGCAGTGTGCCCCGGCCCGCGGGTCGCCCTCGTCGACCGACCATGCGGCGCGGTATGCGAGGGGCTTGGCGAATTCGTTGCCGACCAGCGCATCGGCGAGCTGGTGCTTGACCGCCTCGAAGGACCCGATGGCTTTGCCGAATTGCCGGCGATCCTTGGCGTAGGCCGCTGCCATGGCGATCATCCGGTCCGCCGCCCCCACGAGAATGGCCGCCACACCGAGCGCACCACGGTCGTAGGTGGCGTTCAGCAGTTGCGTAGCTCGCCTGCCCTGCGCCAGGCGCGTAGACCGGGCCGTGTCGAGTACCACCTCAACGTGGTGACGAGCGCCGTCGATGCTGCGAACAGCGGGTCCCGACACCTCCGGCGCCGTCACGGCGTAGAGCCCATCGTCGTTGTGCACGACGACCAACTGGGTCCCGGCGACGACACGCCGTGGGTACTCGGGTGAGGCGACCCCGAGGACGGCAGCGCCCGATGCCACCGCCGGCAGCCACTGCCGGCGCACCGCCTCGACGTCGGCGTCGTCGTCGGCGCCCAGCAACAACGACACGGCCAGCGCCGTGTCGAGCAGAGGCTCGGGCAGGCCGCTTCGGCCCACTTCCTCGAGCAGCAGCACCAGGTCGACGTAGCCTAGGCCGAGCCCTCCGTGGGTCTCGGGCACAGTCAGGCCGGTGACGCCGAGCTCCCCGAGAGCCCGCCACCGCTCGGGCGACCACCCGTGCTCGGAGTCCCATGCGTCGCGCAGCGCGCCGGGTGGGCACTGCGCCTCGGCCAAGGCTCGCAGCTGGGCGCGGAACTCGAGTTGTCGCTCGTCGAAGGCGAAGTGCACGGCGTGTCTACCCTCAGCTCCGGGGCAGGCCGAGCACCCGTTCGGCCACCACGTTGCGCTGGATCTCGTTGGTGCCGGCGTAGATGGGGCCGGCCAGGGCAAACAGATAGCCGTCGAGCCACCGGCCCGGGCGGCCGTCGTCATCGAGCTGTTCGGCGTCGGCGCCGAGCAACTCGAGCGCGGTGGCGTGGATGTGCAGGTCGGCTTCGGACCAGAAGATCTTGTTCATGGACGTTTCGGGCCCGATCTTCTCCCCCGCCAGCGCCCGCGTGGCCGTCCAGTAGGTGTGCAGCTTGTAGGCCTCGGCCTGGACGATGGCCCGGGCCACGGCGTCAGCCATACGTGCGGCGCGCTCCGGATGCGCCACCTCGGTCTGCCTCCACAGCTCCTCCAGCCGGCGAGCCGCCTCGCTGTAGCGGGCCGGGCTGCGTAGCGACAGCCCGCGTTCCGAGCCGGCGGTGGCCATGGCCACCTCCCAGCCGCGGTGCACATCCCCGAGCACCTGATCGTCGGGCACGACCACGTCGTCGAAGAAGACCTCGGCAAACCCGGTGTCGCCGTCGAGCTGGGCGATAGGACGCACCGTTACCCCCGGCGCGTCCATGGGGACCAGGAAATAGGTGAGGCCGCGGTGGCGTTCGGCGGCGGGGTCACTTCGGAACAGGCCGAAGAGCCAGTCGGCGAAGGCGCCGCGCGAACACCACGTCTTCTGGCCATTGAGCCGCCACCCCCCCTCCACCTGCTCGGCCCGGCTGCGGATGGCGGCCAGGTCGCTGCCGGCGTCGGGCTCGGACCACCCCTGGCACCAGACCTCGTCACCGCTGGCCATGGGCGGCAGGTACCGGGCCTGTTGGGCCGGCGTGCCGAACTCGAACAGCGTCGGAGCGAGCAAGAAGATCCCGTTCTGGCCCACTCTGGTGGGGGCCTCGGCCCGGTAGTACTCCTCCTCGAAGACGAGCCACTCGAGCAGCCCGACACCGCGTCCGCCGAACTCCCCGGGCCACGAGACCACCGACCAGCGGGCTTCGTACATGAGGCGCTCCCACGAGCGGTGCGCAGCGAAACCCTCGGCCGTGTCGAGCGAAGGCAGCTGGCCGGGGGCATGCGCCTCGAGCCAGTCACGGGCCTCGGCCCGGAAGCGCTCCTGGGCGTCGTCGAAGCGGAGGTCCATGGCGGACCGAATCTGACACAGCCTCAGATGGTGGGCAACAATGGCCCATGCCCCAGGCGGTGATCGTGGACGCCGTGCGCACCCCGGTGGGCCGCCGCGGCGGGCGCCTGTCGGGATGGCATCCGGTGGACCTGGCTGCCGGACCGCTGGCCGCGCTGGTCGAGCGCAACGGGCTCGATCCCGACGTGGTCGAGGACGTGATCATGGGCTGCACCATGACTGTGGGCGAACAGGCCATGAACATCGCCCGCAACGCGGCGCTGGCGGCCGGGTTGGCCGAGTCGGTGCCGGGCACCACGGTCGACCGCCAATGCGGCTCGGCCCAACAGGCCATCCACTTCGCCGCCCAGGCCGTAATGGCCGGCGCCATGGACGTCGTGATCGCCGCCGGAGTGGAGTCGATGAGCCGGGTGCCCATCGGGGCCACCACCGACCCGGGGCCCGGCGAAGCCTACGGTCCGCTGTACCGCCGCCGTTTCGAGCTGGTGCACCAGGGCGAGTGCGCCGAAGAGATCGCCCGTCGCTACCGGATCACCCGCCAGGACATGGACGCCCTGGCGTTTGAGTCACACCGCCGGGCCGCCCGGGCCCAGGACGAGGGGCGCTTCGACGGCGAGATGCTGCCGCTCGAGGTGCGCCGGGCGGGCGACAATGGCGCCGTCACCAACGGAGCCGGCGCCGAGGATGAGGCCGGTGGGGAGCTGGTGGACTTCGACGAGGGGGTGCGCCGCGACACCAGCATCGAGAAGCTGGCCGGCCTGCGCCCGGCTTTCCGGCCCGACGGTCAGGTGACGGCCGGGACGTCGTCGCAGATCTCCGACGGGGCCGCTGCCGTGCTGATCATGAGCGAGCAGCGCGCCGAGGCGCTGGGGCTGCGTCCACGGGCCCGGTTCCACGCCTTCGCCGTGGCGGCCAACGACCCGCAGATCATGTTGACGGCCCCTTTGCCGGCCACGCAGATGATCCTGGACAAGTCGGGAATGGGGATCGACGACTTCGACGTCATCGAGATCAACGAGGCGTTCGCCTCGGTGGTGTTGGCCTGGGCCGGTCAGTTCCGGCCCGACATGACCAGGGTCAACCCCAACGGGGGAGCCATCGCCATCGGCCACCCCACCGGGTGCTCCGGGGCCCGGCTCATGGCCACGCTGCTCGGCGAGCTCGAGCGCACCGGCGGTCGCTACGGACTGCAGACGATGTGCGAGGGCGGCGGCCAGGCCAATGCCACCGTCATCGAGCGCCTCGGCTGACAAGGCGCAGCAGTAGATCGCGCAGCTGGCGCAGCTCGTCGGTGCCCAAGGCGGCGAATGCCTCGGGGGGCTGGGCCAGGACTTTGCGGACCTGGGACTGGGTGCGCACACCGGCATCGGTTATGGCCACCACCTTCACCCGTCGGTCGGTCGGATGCAGCTGGCGCTCGGCCAGGCCGGCGTGCTCGAGGCCGTCCACCAGCGACGTCACGTACGACGGGTCGCAGCGGAAGATCCCGGCCAGCTCCCCCATGGACACCGGGTCGCCCGGGCGCAGCTGCAACAGGGTCTTCACCACCCCGGGGGCGAGGCCGGTGGTCTCGCAGGCCTCATGGAACCGGCGCTGTCCCTCCCCCTCGAGCACGAATTGATACAGGGCGTCCCACGCCTCGCCCGCCGCCGCCTGTCGGTCCCCCCTGTCATTTGACATCTTTATACCTTTGAGTATAGTTAACTAAATCATTCATTCGCCTCAACCTTTTAGAAGAGTCTACTTCTGACGTGACCACAGCACCCGCTTCCACCTCTCACGTGGCCCGCACGGGCGACCCCACCACCCACCCGCATCGGCGACTGGCCCTGGTGCTCATTTGCGCCGTACAGATGATGGTCATCCTCGACGGGACCATCGTCAACATCGCCCTGCCCTCCATCCAGCGGCAGCTGCACTTCACCGCCACCGGGCTCGAATGGGTCATCGCCGCCTACGCCCTGGCCTTCGGCGGGCTGCTGCTGCTCGGCGGCCGAAGCGGCGACCTCTTCGGCCGCCGGCGCATGTTCGTCGTCGGGGTGGGCATCTTCACCGCCGCCTCGCTCATAGGCGGCCTGGCCACCGACCCGGCGTGGCTCATCGCCGCGCGCGTGGCCCAAGGCGTGGGCGGCGCCATCGCCTCGCCCACCGCCTTGGCCCTGATCCAGAGCACGTTCCCCGAGGGCCGCGAGCGGGCCCGGGCCATGGGCGTATACGCGGCGATGTCGGGGGCCGGCGGCTCGCTCGGCCTGCTGCTCGGGGGCATCCTCACCGACGTGGCCTCGTGGCGGTGGGTCCTCTTCGTGAACGTGCCCATCGGCGTCGTGGTGGCCCTGAGCGCCGGGCGGGTGCTCGGCACCACCCAGACCCGCCCGGGCAAGCTCGACCTACCCGGGGCGCTGTCGGTGACGCTCGGCATGACGGCGCTGGTCTTCGGCCTGTCGCATGCCGCCACGTCGGGATGGTCCAACGGGGTCACATCGGGGTCGCTGGTAGCGGCAGTGGTGCTGCTGGCCACGTTCGTGGCCATCGAGCGCCGGAGCCCGCATGCCCTCATGCCGCTGCACATCTTCGCCGAGCGCAACCGCGCCGGCGCCTACGCCGTGATGCTGGCTCTGGCCGCCTCGATGTTCGCCACCTTCTTCTTCATCACCCAATTCGTCCAGAACGTCCTGGGCTACAGCCCCCTGAAGGCCGGCATCGCCTTCCTGCCCATGACCATCGGCATCGGCGGCACCGCCACCGTGGTGTCGCGCCTGGTGGGCCGGATCGGCACCCGCCGGCCCATGACCATCGGGCCGCTGCTGGCCGCCGGTGGGCTCATGTGGCTGTCGTTCGCCGGGGTGCACTCGGGCTACTTGTCGATCATGGGGCCGTTGGTCATGTTGGCCGTGGGCATGGGCTCGACCTTCGTTCCGCTGACGCTGACCGTGATGCGCCGGGTGCAGCCCCAGGAGGCCGGCCTGGCCTCGGCGCTACTCAATACCGGTCAGCAGATCGGCGGCTCGCTCGGGCTCGCCGTGCTGGTAACGGTGGCCACCTCGGTCACCGCCGCCCACCGCGCCCTGGCCGGGGCCGGGACCATCGGCGCCGCCGCCGCCCACCAGGCGGTGACGAGCGGCTACGACGCCGCCTTCCGCATCGCTTCGCTCGTCGCCTTCGGCGCATTCGTGATCGCCGTGTCGGTCATCCGTGACGCGGCGGCGACGCCGGTGTCACTGGCCGTGCACGCTGTCGAGCCCGAGCCCGCTGTCGTCTAAGGGCCGCCAGTACACCAGGGCGTCCTCTCCGTCTACGGCGCCCGGCACCCGACCGGTCACGACGAAGCCCAGCGATTCGTAGAGCTGGCGAGCCGGGTTGGAGGCGAAGACCAGGTTGAACTGCATGGCGTCGAAGCCCAGTCCCCGAGCCCGTGCCATCGAGTCCTCCACCAGCGCCCGCCCGATGCCACGGCGGCGACGTGCCGCGTCCACCATGTAGCCGGCATTGGCGATGTGGGCGGCCCGGCCGGGGAAGTTGGGCCTCAGGTAGTAGGCGCCCACCACCGCACCCCCTTGGCGGGCCACCACCACGGCGCGCTGGGCCGCACCCCAGGTGCCCTCGAAGTCCACCGCCGTGAGCGGCGCCTCATGGGGAAAGCCGTCACCGGACTCCACCACGGCGCTGAAAATGGCCCACAGGGCGGCGTCGTCGTCGGGCTCCGCCTCGGCCAGGACCAACTCCACGTCCTAGGCCCCCAGACGCTCGAGCACGGCGTTGGCCTCCTCGATGATGCGCGACACCAGCGCGGCCACAGTGGGCAGCTCGTCGATGAGCCCGACCACTTGGCCGGTGGGGAGGATCCCGGCGTCGGCCCGGCCCTCCACCAAGGCGGCTCTGGTCATCATGGGGGCGTTGGCCGCCATGGCCACCTGGGCCCAGGTCAGCTCACCACCCTCCTTGATGGCGCGCCCCTGGCGCCACAGGGCGGGTAGCGAGGTCCCCACCTGGCGGCGGAAGGCCATGGCGTTTCGCAAGGCCCGGGGCAGCGCCACCATCCGCCCGGCGCCCTCGAGGCGCTGCACCATCGGCGTGCGCACCACCCGTTGGGGAGCTCCATCGACCCGGGTGGTTACCACGGTGCCGGTCACTGCCGTGGCCAGATACATGGCCTTTACGGCGTCGGGCACCGTGCTCTCCTCGGTGAGCAGGAAGCGGGTGCCCATGGCGATGCCGCTCGCCCCGTAAGCCAAGGCGGCCACCAGCCCGCGCCCGTCGGTAAAACCACCGGCGCCGATGACCGCCACCCGGTCTCCGACGGCGTCCACCACCGACGGCAGCAGCAGCGAAGTGGGCACCGCACCGGTGTGCCCGCCGCCCTCGGCCCCCTGGGCGATGACACCGCTCACGCCCCATCCGGCCACTTTCTCGGCGTGGCGACGGGCGCCCACTGTGGGGATGACCACCACGCCGGCGCCCTGCAGGCGCTCCACCATGTCCGGATGCGGGGCCTGGGCGAAGCTGGCTACCGCCACGGACTCGGCGATGAGCAGGTCGATGCGGTCGGCGGCGTCGGGGGCGTCGGTGCGCAGGTTGACACCGAAGGGGGCGTCGGTGCGGGCTTTCACCTCGGCCACGGCCACGCGCAGCTCGTCGAGAGTCATAGTGGCCGAAGCCAGGATCCCGAGCGCGCCGGCCGCCGCCGTGGCCGCCACCAGGCGGGGGCCGGCCACCCACCCCATGCCGGTCTGGACGATGGGGTAGCGCACCCCCACCAACCGGCACAGGCGGGTCGACAGCGCCGGGTGGGGCTCGGGGCCGGTGCTCAAGAGGCGACCTCCGCCTGGCGCGCTGCCCCGGGATCGAGCACCTGGCGGATCAGCGCCAGCTCGTCGTCAGTGGGACGCCGGCTCACTGGCACGTGGCCGGGCACCTCCAGCGCGCAGCCCGTGGCGGCGATGACGTCGGCCACTTCGACGCCGGGGTGCACCGACCGCAAGCGCAAGCGTCGTTCGGTGCCGGCGAAGTCGAGCACGGCCAGGTTGGTCACCACCACCCGGATCTCGTGGAAGCGCGCCGCGCCAGGAGTAAGTGCGGCGCGGTCGTAGCCGACACCGCAAACCATGTCGACGGCTTCGACGAACACCCGGGGGCTGTGATTGGGCACCCAGTAGCTGGTGGTGTGGTGCACGGTGTTGCCGGGCGAGCCGCGCACCCCGATGAGCTGTGCGCTCGGCCGGTGCCAGTCGCCCACACAGCTGATGTTCTGGTTGCCGTGGACGTCTATCTGGCTGGCCATCATCATGACGTGACGGCGTCCCGACCACACCACGTCGAACACCTTGCGGTACGGTAACCACGCCTCGCGCACCATGTCGTCGGGAGCGGTCGCAAGCGGCGGTGTGTCGGCCACCAGCGCCGCCTCGCCGTCGGTGAGCACCAGGTCGGGAGCGAAGGTGGAGCGGGCCAGCCGGACGCCGAGGGCGGGAATAGTGCCGAAGGCGCTGGCCAGTATCTCCCCGTCGCCGCGCCACGCCTCGGCACAGGCCACTGCGCAGACCTCGGCCCTTGTCACGGCGGCGGCCTGGCTCATGGCGACCTCTCCTCGGCCACAGCAGCGCGGTAACCGGCCTCGTCGGTGTGGACGAAGCGCTCGGAGAAGGCGCCCCATCGCTCGGGGTCGGCGGCGGCCCCGGCGTAGAGGCGCTGAAAGGCCTCGTCGCGTCCGTAGTCGGGGTCACACGAGGTGAAGTGCGCCCCGCCCGGCACCTCGGCCACGGCGTCGGTCAGCATCCGGTGCACCAGCACGGAGCTGAGCGGACCCTCGTCGGTCAGGCGGCCGGGATCCACCAGCCGCTCGGCGGTGAGAAAGCGCCGCTCGGCGGCGCCGAGGAACAGTTCGTCGAAGTACGGGTCGGGACCGAGGAACTGGCCGTTGCCGTGACGGTCGGCTCGGTTGCAGTGGACGAAGGCGGCATCGAGGCGCAACGCCGGCATGGCCACCAGCTCTTCGCCGTCGTCATAGGGCGAGACCACGGTGCGCAACTGGGGGTTGACCCTCATCACGTCCGATCCCAGGCCGGCCCGGGTGGGTAGGAACGGCAGTCGCTGCGAAGCGGCCAGCAAGCCCAGGTAGAACATCCCCTCATCGACCTCCATGGCCTCGAGCCCCTGCTGGCGCGCGGCGCGGAAATGGGGGTCGAGAGCGATGGAGTCCAGCGTCACGAAACCGAAGACGACCTTGCGCACGAGACCGGCCGCGCACAGCAGCCCGACGTCGGGACCGCCGTAGGACACCACGGTCAGGTCACCGATGCCGGCTCTGACGATGGCGCGCACCGCCGCCATGGGCTTGCGGCGCGAGCCCCAGCCGCCGAAGCCGACCGTCATACCCGGTCGCAGCTCGCCCACCATGTCCTCGACGGCGGCTCTCTTGTCGGTCATGGTGCGGGCGCCCTCACGTCGAGGTGTCGGCCTGGCGCTTGTCCACGAAAGCCTGGCGCTGCTCGTCGGCTACCCCGGCCACATGCAGCTCGTAGGTGAAGCCCTGCTCGAACCGGTAGCTGCGCTTCACGTCCACCGGGTCGATGCCGTTGAGCGATTCCTTGGCCCGCCGCACGATGGTGGGGCTCTTGGCCGCCACCATGTCGGCCAGCCGGTAGGCGGTGTCCATCAGTTGCTCACGGGGCACCACGGCGGCCAATGACCCGTAGGCGGCCAGCTCGGCGGCAGTGGCCGGCTGGGCCGTATAGACCATCTGGCGCATCTTGTGCTGAGGCACCAACCGGCTCAGGTGGGTGGCCGCCCCCAGCGCGCCCCGGTCCACTTCGGGCAAGCCGAAGGTGGCGTCGTCGGAGGCCACCACCATGTCGGCGTTGCCCACGATGCCGATGCCTCCGCCCAGGCAGAAGCCCTGTACGGCGGCGATGACCGGCACCTCGCAGTCGTAGACGGCGGCAAAAGCCGCTGCGCAGCCCCGGTTTACTCCGACCAAGGCCTCGTTCCCGCGGGCCTGGATCTCTTTGATGTCGACGCCGGCGCAGAAGCCCCGTCCCTCGGCCCGCACTACCACCACCTTGACCTCGGGCACCCGCCCGGCGGCGGTCACGGCGTCAGCGAAGGCGAACCAGTCGGCCACGGCCAACGCGTTCACTGGCGGGACGTCGATCACCACATCGACCGTGCCCGGGCTGCGCCTGATGTGCTCGATGGGCATGCTGGCTCCGGTCCCGAGGTCCTGACGCAGCGTCAGGAACGCTGGCAGGATAGGCCAGGGATCCGGTGCAAGCGAGGAGGTAGCCGTGGGCCAAGAGCAGGCAAACGCGCTGGACTTCACGGGCCGGGTGGCCGTTGTCACCGGCGGCACCCGTGGCGTGGGGCGCGCCGTGGCCGAGTCCTTCCTCGACGCCGGGGCCGACGTGGTGGTGTGCGGCCGCCACGAGGTCGAGAATCTGCCCTCGGCCGGTGGCCGCGCCGCGTCGTTCGTGGCCGCCGACGTGCGCCAGGCCGAGGAGGCGGCTGCCGTGGTGGACGCGGCGATGGCGGCTCACGGCCGCATCGACATCCTCGTGAACAACGCCGGTGGGACACCGACCGTCGCCTCCGACGAGGCCTCGCCCGGTCTCGTGACGTCGATCGTCGCTCTCAACCTGCTGGCCCCGTTCTTCTGTGCCCAGAGCGCGTATGGCGCCATGCGCCACCAGCCGGGCGGCGGGACCATCATCAACATCGCCAGCGTGTCGGGCCTGCGGCCGTCGCCGGGCACCGCCGCTTACGGTGCGGCCAAGGCCGGGCTGATCAACCTCACCCGCACCTTGGCCGTGGAGTGGGCCCCGACCGTGCGGGTCAACTGCGTGGTGGCCGGCCTGATCGCCACCGAGGCGGCCGAAGGCCACTACGGAGGGGCCCAGACCATGGCGGCGGTGGCCGACACGGTGCCCATGGGGCGCTTGGGCACCCCCCAGGACGTGGCCGGGGTGTGCCTGTTCCTGGCCTCCCCGCTCGCCGCCTACGTCACCGGGGCGGCGGTCGAAGCCCACGGGGGCGGGGAGTCCCCCGCCTTTTTGCAGGCGCTGCGCCGGTCGGGCTGACAACACGATCCCAATACCGGCTGGCCCATCGGGAGCGGCCGCTTATGGAGCCAATGGCACCTTAAGGGCATGCCTGCGCATGCCGATACCGAGAAGGTGACCAGTCGATCAACGCTCGAGGCCACACCGAGACCCGGCTTCGTCCTCGACGGCGCCCCGCTGCTCGAGTTCCAGCCGGCCGTCGACCTGGCCACCGGTCTCCTCATCGGGTTCGAGGCTCTGCTGCGTTGGGACCATCCCGAACGCGGCATCATCCCGCCCAACTTGCTCATCCCCTGGGCCGAGGCCAACGGACACATCGTGGAGCTCAACGCCTGGGTTCTGACCGAGGCGTGCCGCCGGGCCGCCAATTGGCCGTCGGGGATCCAGCTGGCTGTGAACTGCTCGCTCGTGCAGCTCGGTCGGCGCCAGGCCTCGCTGGCTTCGGCCCATGCATTGCGGGCGTCGGGGCTCAACCCGGACCGCCTCACCATCGAGATCACCGAGTCCGCCGTGGCCGACGAGCGCACCCACGACGACCTGCGGGCGCTGACAGCGCTCGGCCTCCACCTGGCCGTGGACGACGTGGGCACCAGCTGGTCGACGCTCGAGAACCTGCGCCGCTTCGCCATCGAGACAGCCAAGATCGACCGGACCTTCATCTCGGCCCTGGAGCCTCACGAGGGCATGAACCGGGCCATCGTGGAGGCGATCATCCATGTGAGCCATGTATTGGCCCTGAGCACGGTGGCCGAGGGCGTGGAGACGGCCGAGCAGGTAGCCACCTTGCGCCAGTTCGGAGCCGACGTGGCCCAGGGCTACTTCTTCGCCCGCCCCCTGCATGCCGAGGAGGCCGACGCATTGGCCAAGACCGAGCCCCGGGCCGTCTTCGCCCTGGCCGATGCCGACGACGCTGCCAGGGTGCCCCGAGGCGAGCGCCACAAGCTACCGGCGGGCGTGCCTGCGGGCTGATCCCCTCGGCCCGGACCCTCCACCGGGGAGAAGCACCGACGCCGTAGAACGGGCCCGGACTGGAGTGGCGCGACGGGACGTGGTCATATACACGCTCGTGAAACTCGCCGTCCCCACCGAGACGCGCCCCGCAGAGCAGCGCGTGGCCATCATCCCCGACATCGCCGGCCGTCTGGCCGGTGCCGGGGTCGAGGTCGCCGTGCAAGCCGGCGCCGGGCTGCGCGCCCACTTCCCCGATGCCACCTACCGGGACAAGGGGGCCACCGTGTCCGAAGGGGCCACCGCCGTGCTCGGCGGGGCCGTGGTGGTGGCCAAGGTGCAGCCCCCGACGCCCGAGGAGGTGGCGCAGCTCGAGCCGGGAGCCACCGTGGTGAGCTTCCTGCAGCCGACGGCTCAGCTCGACGTGGTGAGGGCCCTGGTGGCCAGCAAGGCCACCGCCTTCAGCCTCGACCTGCTCCCACGCATCAGCCGGGCACAGTCCATGGACGCCCTGTCGTCGCAGGCGACGGTTTCGGGCTACCTGGCCGGGCTGGCCGCCGCCGAGCGCCTGCCCAAGTTCTTCCCGATGTTCATGACAGCGGCCGGCACCGTCCCCCCGGCCAAGGTGCTCGTGCTCGGGGCGGGCGTGGCCGGCCTGCAGGCCATCGCCACCGCCCGGCGCCTCGGGGCACAGGTGCGCGCCTACGACGTGCGGGCGGCGGCCAAGGAGGAGGTGCAGTCGCTCGGAGCCTCCTTCGTGGAGCTCGGCCTCGAGACCCAGGAGGGGTCGGGGGGCTATGCCCGGGAGCAGTCCGAGGAGTTCCTGGCCCGCCAACGCGAGCTGATCGGCAACGAAGTGGCCGCCGCCGACGTGGTCATCACCACGGCGGCGATACCCGGACGCAAGGCGCCGGTGCTGGTCACCACGGCCATGGTCGAGCGCATGGCCGACGGCTCGGTCATCGTGGACCTGGCGGCCGACGGGGGCGGCAACTGCGAGCTGTCCCAAGCCGGGCGCGATGTCGAGCACGGCGGCGTGGTGGTGTGCGGGCTCACCAACCCGCCGTCGGCCATGCCGACACACGCCAGCTTCTTGTACTCGCGCAACGTCTTCAACTTCCTGTCGCTCGTCATCGTGGACGGGGAGCTGCGACCAGACTTCGACGACGAGATCGTGGCCGGGACCTGCGTGGTGCGGGCCGGCGAGGTCGTGCACGCCGCCACCGCCGAGCTTTTGCACGCCGAGGAGGCATCGTGACTCTTGCCGCGCCTGGTCTCATGGGCTTCATCACCATCTTCGTGCTGGCCGGCTTCGTGGGCTACGAGGTGGTGTCGAAGGTGCCGAGCGTGCTCCACACCCCGCTCATGTCGGGCAGCAACGCCATCCACGGCATCATCCTGGTCGGCACCATGGTCGTGTTGGGCCAGGCCCACGGCACCGCCCAGATGCTGCTTGGGTTCCTGGCCGTGGTGCTGGCCACGTTGAACGTGGTGGGCGGCTTCGTGGTGACCGACCGGATGCTCGAGATGTTCAAGGCCAAGCCGACCCAGAAGCCCAAGGACGAGCCGGGTGGCGCGCCATGACCAGAGCCACGGCCACCGACCTGGTCTACCTGATCGCCATCGTCGGCTTCATCCTGGCCCTTAAGGGTCTCAGCTCCCCCAAACGGGCCAGGATCGGCAACCTGGTGGGCGCCCTGGGGATGCTCATCGCCGTGGCGTGGACCTTCTCGCTGCCGTCGGTGCACGGGACCACCCGCAACCTGGTCCTGATCGTGGCCGGCGTGGTGGTGGGGACGCTCATCGGCATCCCGGCGGCGCGCATGGTGAAGATGACGGCCATGCCCCAGATGGTGGCCATCTTCAACGGGGTGGGCGGAGGGGCGGCCGCCTTGGTGTCGGTCACCGAGTTCATCGCCCTGCCGAGCCGGTCGATCGCCATCTACAAGATCTGCGAGGTGCTCTTCGGCGTCCTGGTGGGGTCGGTGTCCTTCGCCGGCAGCGCCGTGGCCTTCGCCAAGCTGCAGGAGCTCATGACCGGGCGCCCGGTGACCTATCCGGCGCAACAGCCCATCAATGCCGTGCTTGGTTTGGCCATCCTGGGTCTGTTGGTGGCCGTGGTGGTCACCGCCAGCACGCCGCTGCTGGTGGTGGTGCTCGTGCTGTCGCTGGTGCTCGGCGTCATCTTCGTGCTGCCCATCGGCGGGGCCGACGTGCCGGTGCTCATCTCGCTGCTGAACTCGTTCACCGGGCTGGCCGTGGCCGCCTCGGGCTTCACCCTCGACAGCAACCTCCTCATCGTGGCCGGCACCTTGGTGGGCGCCTCAGGCATGCTCCTCACCCGGATGATGAGCCAGGCCATGGGGCGCTCGCTTCCCAACATCCTCTTCAGCGCCTTCGGCTCGGTCATCACGGCCGGCGGGGCCGACGGCACGACCGACAGCCGGCCGGTGCGCGCCGGCACGGCCGAGGACGTCGGCGTGCTGTTGGCCTACGCCCGCAAGGTGGCCATCGTCCCCGGCTACGGCCTGGCCGTGGCCCAGGCTCAGCACACTGCGCGCGAGTTGGCCGACGCCCTGGCGGCGCGCGGGGTGGAGGTCTACTACGCCATCCACCCGGTGGCCGGGCGCATGCCAGGGCACATGAACGTGCTCCTGGCCGAGGCCAATGTCCCCTACGACCAGTTGAAGGAGATGGACGAGGCCAACCCCGAGATGCCCACCACCGACGTGGCGCTTGTGGTCGGGGCCAACGACACGGTGAACCCGGCGGCCAACAACACGCCGGGCAGCCCCATCTACGGCATGCCCATCGTTCATGCCGACCAGGCCGAGCACATCATCTTCCTGAAGCGCTCGATGCGTCCCGGCTTCGCCGGGATCGACAACGAGCTGCTGTACGACCCCAAGACCACCATGCTGTTCGGCGACGCCAAGGACTCGCTGAGCAAGCTGGTGGCCGCCGTGAAGTCCGCCTGAGCTCGCCAGGTCACGCCGAGCGGCTCAGCGCGACCTGAGCGATCAGCGATCGAGCGACAGCAAGTGCTCGATGCGGTCGTCGTCGGCTCCCAGGAATCCTGCCAGCACTCCAGCCACCGCCGACACGTCGAGCGACCCGGCTGCCCCCATGGCTTCGAGGTCGGCCCAGTCCTTGGTGCGGTTGAGGAACGCCTTGAAGACAGCGAGGTCATGACAGGCGAGAAAGGGCAGCCGCTTGCCGGCGAACGGTTCCAAGTGGACCCGAGTTGCGACTTGTTCGTGGAACTCCGTCGTGTTGAGAAAGACATCGACGGGAGTGCTGTCCCACCACAGCCGGGCCTGACCGTTACGTTCGAGGAGGGCGCGATCATCGTCCGTGGCGACAATCTCGGGCGGAAGAGCGGCGAGGGCTGAGGCTGTGCGCTCGGGGCTTACGAACACGTTGACGTCGAGGTCAATCGTGCCCCGCGCCCGTTGTGTGCACCAGGCCAAGGCGAGCGCGCCGCCGAAGGCGTGGCCTATCCGGGCGGCGGCCAGGCTCTCGTGGACGGCCACCATCTTGTATGCAAGGCCCGCCGGATCGAGGCTCATGGGCGAGCACCGGTCGGGAACCGTGGAAAGGTGATCACGGGATCGTGGCGGGCGGGGAACTGAGCGGCAAGATCCAGGACTTGGAGCAGCTCTCGACCCTTGGCGTCGCGGTCGGCGTCGGTCGCATCGGGTCGACCCGACGTGGTGATGTCGGCGGCGTAGCCTGCGGCCCGCAAGATCCGGTCGAGGGTGTCGACACGTGGAATCGTCCGTCCGGCCTCGTAGGCGGCCAAGGTCGCATGCGAAGTGTTGGCGCGTTCGGCGAGAGCCCGAAGAGACAGCCGGGCGCTGAGCCGGGCTCTGCGGAGCGTTCTGGCAGCGTCCACTCGAGCAACTTTACCATTCCGGTATCAGATTAGATACCAGGGTAGTCACTGACGAGCGGGCACCCCTGCAGGCGGTTTTCCGGCGGCGCCGACTGGCTCAGCGCGAACTGAGGACTGCCGGCACCGGACCGGCCAGTTCGGCGAACACCAGCTGGCCCTGGCTGGTGGCCCGGGTGGCGGCCACCACCACCGTCACCTCGCGCCCCACCAGGTCGACGGCGTCGTTGACCACCACCATGTCGCCGTCGGCCAGGTAGCCGACGGCCTGGCGGGACTGGCTCCCCTCCTTCACCAACTCGATCTGAAGCCGTTCGCCCGCTACGTGCTGGGGTTGCAGTTGGCCGGTGAGCAGGCGCAGGTTCACGGTCGCCAACCCGCTGTCGGCGGCCTGTCGGGCCAACTCGGCCGAGCAGGTGGCCAGGCGCAGGCCGCACCGGCGGGCCAGGCACAGCATCTTGTCGGACAGCGCCGGCTCCTCGGGCACTTCATCCTCGAGGATCTGCACCGGTGTGCCGGCGCTGCGCAGGGCTTCGAGCCCTTCGAGCCCACCACGGGCTCGGCGCGACGAGGTGTCATCAGGCCCCGACGCCACGGCGCGCGCTTCGTCGAGGACGAAGCGAGGCACCACGATCCCACCGGCCAGCAGGCCGGCCCGACCGAGCACCACCAACTGGCGCTCGAGCAACGCCGAGGTGTCCACCAATAACGCGGTGGGGGCCGGGGCCGCCCCGGGCCGCTCCAGCAGGTGTCCCAGCCCCGCCGATCGAGCGATCTCATGGCCTTTGGTCACCCCGAGCCGGACGCCCGCCGCGCACAGGACCCAGGCCACGGCGGCGGCGATCGGCGTCGAGATGTTCGAGCGGACCACCGTCACCAAGCCGAGGCCGGCGGCTAGGCCCAGGAGCAAGCCGGTCGTCCCGACCACCGACCCGGCGAACACCTCGGCCGGTGGCACCGAGCGCAGCTGGGTCATGGCGCCACGCAGCCAGCGGTCGATGAGTCGCCCGCCCACCCCGCCCACTACGTACGCGACGAGGGCCCCGAGCACGGCGGCCACCAATGGGCCCGTCGACGGCGCGCCCACATGCTGGCCGAGCTGGAACCCGCCCACCACGCCGGCGATGACCAGCAGCAACCTGAAGATCTCGACAAAGACCACGTGCGCCTCGGTGCCCGACATCCCCGACGGGCCTGACCCCAGACTAGCGCCTTGAACCTCTTTAAGTGGTGTCCTCCTCACATATAGCAGTGTCTACCCCTTGCGGTGGTTGGGCAAGTGTTGATCTGTGCTTGGGTTATCTCTGTGAAATGGCCCCCACTATGAGTGCTGGAACGAATCACGAACCGTGGGGGGAACATGCAGGCAGCCGAGCAGGGGCGCTCAATCATCGCCGGACGTGGGAGGCGAGGCGGACGCCGGAGCCTCAAGGTCATGGCAGTGACGGCGATGGCGGTGGCCGCCATCGGCGTGGTCGGCGCCGGACAGGCCTTCGCCAACGCCCCCAATCCCGCGCCAACCACGGCGGGGACCGCCACCTTGCACGCCGACGGTACCGTCGGCGTCGTCCTGAGCGGGAGCTGGACCTGGAAGGGCCAGAGCTGCAGCGGCCGCTACGCCGAGGGCTGGGCCGTCGACTGGTGGGGCATCAGCGCCGCCACCACCCCGGCACCGAGCTTCTCACTGACCGGCGCCACCGAAGTCACCGCCGTGGGCACCACGTCCACCGGCACGGCCAGCCCCAGCGGCTCTCTCAAGATCAAGGGGTCGGGCGGCACACCTGACTCGTACTTCCACGTGGCGCAGTACCTGGCGGGCGAGACCGTCAACTCCTCGGCCACCTGCACCGACACCGGCTCCGGCGGCTCGGCCACATCGAGCGGCACGTGGTCGGCGGCCGCCACCTATCCGACGGCAGCCGACATGCCCGCCCAGCTGTGTGTGAACCTGTACGACGAGCACGGTAGCGAGGGCAAGCCCAGCAACAGCGCCGGCGACTTGTCCCCCACCAACGGCGACAATGTGAACCTGTACGACGAGCACGGTAGCGAGGGCAAGCCCAGCAACAGCGCCGGCGACTTGTCCCCCACCAACGGCGACAACTCGATCCAGACCAACACCTTCGACCCGGCCGCGGGGGCGGGCTACTGCGTGGCCCTAAAACTGGCGACCGGATCGATCGCCGGGCACATCTACAACTGTGCCGGCGGCGCCCAGACGGTCACCGAGGTCCTCGGGGGGACCCTCGGTGCCGCTGGGCCGCAGAGCGTGGGCACCACGGCCAACGCCCTGGCCCCGAGCAGCGTCCTGGCCGGCGGCTACACCATGACGGCCACGGCGCCGTCGGGCTACCAGATGGTCAGCTGCGGCGGATCGGCCACGGTCACGTCCGCCTCTTCGGCCACCGAGCCGGTCACTGTGCCGGGCGGAGGTACCGGCACCGGCATCTTCTACGTGAGTGCCCTTGCGGCGCCCGTCCAGACCTTGGCCGGCCACATCTACAACTGCACCGGCGGCACGCCAACCACCTCTGAAGTCGGTGGCGGCACCCTGAACGCCACCGGGCCCCAGTCACTGTCGGGCACCAACCCCCTCGGGCCGAGCCATGTGGCCTCCGGGGCGTACTCGATGACGGCCACGGCGCCGTCGGGCTACCAGATGGTGGCCTGCGGCGGATCGGCCACGGTGAACTCGGCCTCGTCGGCCACCGAGTCCGTGAACGTGCCCTCGGGCGGTGCAGGCACCGGCATCTTCTACGTGAGCGCCGTACCGGCGGCGACCCAGACGCTGGCCGGTGCCATCTACGACTGCACCGGGGGCGCCCCGACCAACACCTTGATCCCGGGAGGCACCCTGAGTGCCACAGGACCGGTCGGCCTGGCCGCGGCGGCCAACCCGCTCGCCACCACCCAGGTGCCGTCGGGGACCTACACCATGACGGCTTCTGCGCCGGCGGGGTACCTGATGGTGACCTGCGGCACCTCGGTGACCGTGTCGCCGTCGGGTTCGTCGGCCAGTGAGCCGCTGGCCGTGCCGGCCGGGGGCAGCAACACGGGGATCTTCTACGCCTCGGCCATTCCGGCCCCCAACACCCAGACGCTCGCCGCCCACATCTTCGATTGCACCACCGGAGCGCCGACCAATGCCGAGGTGACCGGAGGCACGGTGTCGGCTACCGGGCCTTCGACCGTGTCCGCTCAGGCCAATCCGCTGGCACCCGCCGGCGTGTCGGCCGGCAGCTACACGGTGTATGCCACGGCGCCCACGGGCTACAGCGTGGTGGTCTGCGGCGGCACCGCCACACAGACGTCGACCACCACGGCGACCGAGCCGGTCACGGTGCCGGCCGGCGGGCGGGGAGCGGCCATCTTCTACGTGTCGCGGAACCCGGCGCCGGCCACCCAGACCATCGCCGGTCACCTCTTCGACTGCAGCGGGGGCACTCAGACCACGTCCGAGCTAAGTGGAGGGACGCTGTCGGCCACCGGGCCGGTGAACCTTGCCGGGCAGGGCAACCCGATCGACCCCACCGAGGTGCCGGTGGGCACGTACACCATGGTGGCCTCCCCGCCGCCCGGCTACCAGCTGGTGACCTGTGATGGTCCGGCCACGGTGACCTCGGCCGGTTCGGCCAACGAGGCCCTCGTTCTGGCCTCCAATTCAAGGACGGTCGGCGTCTTCTACGCCGCCCTGATCATGCCGGCCACAGCCCCATCGACGCCCACCACTCCGACGCCGCCAACGGCGCCGGCCACCAAGGCGGTGAGCGGTGGGGCGCTGGCCTTCACCGGGGTCGGCGGGCTCATGAAGATCGTCGGGTTGGGCGCCCTGCTGATGCTGGCCGGCCTGGGCTTGGTGCTGGTGACCCGGCGCCGGCTCGACCAATCGGCGGCGGTCATCGGGGGCACGTCGATGACCAGGGCCCGCTGGCTGGGGACCCGGCGCTGGGGGCACCGCGGTCGTTGACGGTCAGGCCGTATAACGCACCTAGTCGAATGGTCTTCAGTTGCGACCGGGCGGCGACGACAATGTCCTGATGCGTCGTCGCCCGGGGACCAGTCGGTGGTGCCTGGCTCTGGTTGCGTTCCTCGTAGCCATGGCCAATGTGTTGGCGCTCGCCACGGCGGCGGCCCCGGCCGGGGCCGCCGCCGTGGCGCATGGCTATGCCGATCCCGGTATGTACCCTCTGGGAGACGCCGGGTCCTTCGGCACGCCTTCGGGCACTCTCGCTTCCATGGTCAGCGCCATAGCCGCCGCCCCCGACGGCAAGGGCTACTGGCTGGCGGCGGCCGACGGCGGGGTATTCGCCTTCGGCGACGCCGGCTACTTCGGCTCGCTCGGTGCACTGCGGCTCGAGGCGCCCATCGTGGCCATAGCCCGTACGCCCGACGGCAAGGGGTATTGGCTGGCGGCGCTCGACGGCGGGGTGTTCGCCTTCGGCGACGCCGGCTACTTCGGCTCCATGGGAGCACAGGTCTTGTCCCAGCCCATCGTGGCCATAGCCGCCACCCCCGACGGCAAGGGCTACTGGCTGGCGGCGGCCGACGGCGGGGTATTCGCCTTCGGAGACGCCGGATACTTCGGCTCCATGGGCGGCCTTCCCCTGGCATCGGCCGTCACCGCCATGGCCGCCACCCCTGACGGAGGGGGCTACTGGCTGGTGGGCGGCGACGGCGGGGTATTCGCCTTCGGCGACGCCGGCTACCTCGGTTCGATGGCCGGGAAGCCGTCGTCGGCCATCGTGGCCATGGCTGCCACTCCAGACGGAGAGGGCTACTGGCTGGCCGGCAACGACGGCGGGGTGTTCACCTTCGGTGACGCCCCCTTCGAAGGATCGACGGCCAGCGTCACCCCGGTGTCACCGGTGACGGCCATGGCCGCCACCGGTGACGGCCGGGGTTACTGGCTCTTGCAGCCCGACGACTGGGACTACGCCTTCTCCGATCCGCCGCCGTCGGCCACTTCGGTGTCGTCGCGCGCCGTCACCGTGGCCGCCGGGCAGGTCGAAGGAGACCCCGACATCGGCCAGGGCGCCTTCTGCAACCCGTATGGCCCCTGTGAGCCGTGGTGCGCGCTGTTCGCCACCTGGGTGTGGCAGCGAGCCGGGGTGGCGGTGCCGTCGTATCCGTTCACCGGGTCCATCTTCGGCTGGGCGGCGGCCCACGGGGAGCTGCTCCCGGCCACGGCCGTCGCCGCGCCGGGCGATGCCGTGCTGTATGGCACCGGGCCCCAGAACGGTGCCACCTCGGTGCACACCGGGATCGTGGTCCAGGTCTGGCCCGACGGCGCCGTGATCACCGTCGAGGGCGACGCCGGCCCGGCTCCCAACGGGCAACTGGCCGTGGTGGTGAACGGTCCGTTCCTCCCGGCCGATTCAGCCCAGTACAACGGCGTCCCCGTGTACGCCGTGGCCCAGCCCGTGCGCTGAGCGGGCCGGTCGGGCGGCGGCCCACCCACGGCGCGAGGATGGCGGATCCGGCAATGGCAAAGGAGGCGCCCGCCGTGACGAGCTGGCCGACCATGTCCGTCAACGACATCGACCTGTCGAATTTCGACTTCTGGGCCGAGCCCATCGCCCGACGCGAGGCCGCCTTCCGGACGCTTCGGGCCGAGCGCCCTATCTCGTTCTACGACGAGCCGGAGCCGCCGGCCTCCGCCATCACCCTTCCCCCGGGCAAGGGCTACTGGGCCATCACCCGCTACGCCGATGTCGTCGAGATGAGCCGACACCCCGAGCTGTACTGCTCGGGGCAGTCGGGCTCGACCATCGTGGACATGCCGCCGGAGTTGCTCGAGTTCTTCGGCTCCATGATCAACATGGACGACCCCCGCCACGCCCGGCTCCGTCGCATCGTGTCGGCTGCCTTCAACCCCCGCATGGTGCGCAGCGTCGAGGACGGGATCGCCCGCATCGCGGCGGCCATCGTGGACGAGGTGGCTCCCGCCGGCGGATGTGACTTCGTCACCGACATCGCCGCCCGACTCCCGCTCAAGGTCATCTGCGACCTGATGGGCGTGCCCGAGAGCGACTACGACCGGGTCTTCCACTGCTCGAACGTGATCTTGAGCGCCGGCGACACCGAGTACGTGCCCGAGGGGGAGGACGTGGTGCTGGCCTTCTTGAACGCCGGCAATGAACTGGCCACCCTCATGGAGGACCTGGCGTCGTTCCGCCTCGAGCACCCCACCGATGACCTGACCAGCGCCCTGATGCACGCCAATATCGAGGGCGAGTCGCTCACCCACTCCGAGCTCGCCTCCTTTTTCATCCTGTTGCTGGTGGCGGGCAACGAGACCACCCGCACCGCCATCAGCCACGGCCTGTGGGCCCTCACCGAGCACCCCGACCAGGCTGCGGCCTGGCGCGACGACGTCGAGGGCGTCACACCCACGGCCGTGGACGAGATCGTCCGCTGGGCTTCCCCCGTCATCTTCATGCGCCGCACCGTCACCGAGCCGACCAGCCTGTCGGGTCACGCCTTCGAAACCGGTGACAAGGTGATCCTGTTCTACAACTCGGCCAACCGTGACGAGGAAGCGTTCGACGACCCCTACCGGTTCGACCTGCGGCGCCAGCCCAATCCGCACGTCGGCTTCGGTGCCCCCGGTCCCCACTTCTGCCTCGGGGCCCACCTGGCCCGACGCGAGATCACCGTGATGTTCCGCGAGCTGCTGCAGCGACTGCCCGACATCGCCGCCACCGAGGAGCCGAGCCGCCTGCGGTCCAACTTCATCAACGGCCTGAAGCACCTGCCCTGCGCGTACACGCCGGCGTGAGGCCCGGAGGCGCCGGCCACCAGTACGCTCCATCGGCGGCGACGAGGCGAGGGGAGACGCGGTGAGCGAGCACCTGGGGCAGATGGGCCACGGGGTGAAGCAGCGGGACCTGATCAAGATGACCCCTGAAGAGGTGGACGCCTTCTTGCGCGACCGACGCCCCATGACGCTGTGCTCCATCAACCACGACGGCTCCATCCACGCCGTGGCCATGTGGTACGGCTTCTTGGAGGACAGCGTGGCCATCGAGACCAAGGCCAAGTCGCAGAAGGTGCGCAACCTGCGCCGCGACCCGCGCATGACGTGCTTGTTCGAGGACGGCGACTACTACGAGGAGCTGCGCGGCGTCGAGTTGGTGGGCCGGGCCGAGATCGTGGAAGACCTCGAGCGCATGTGGGGGCTCGGAGTCGACCTCTTCGAGCGCTACTACGGGGCGTACACCGAGGACCTGCGCCCGTTCGTGGAGACCATGCTCAACAAGCGGGTGGTGGTGAAGCTCCACGTGGAGCGGGTGGTGTCCTGGGACCACCGAAAGCTCGGCCTTCCCTCGACCCGCCCCGCCACCTAGGTCCTCGCCGCCGCCACCAGAGCGTCGAAGAGCGCTCCGTCGTGGCCCGCTTCGGGGTGCCACTGCACGCCCACCACGAAGGGGGACGCCGGGTCCTCCACCGCCTCGACCAGCCCGTCGTCGGCCGTGGCGCTCACCGTCAAGCCCTCCCCCAGGCGGTCGATCCCCTGGTGGTGGTGCGCCGGCACCTCGGCTTCGGCTCGACCGAGCACCTCGGACAGGCGGGTGCCCGGTTCGATGCGCACCCGATGCGACCTGTACGAACCCTCGGCTTGCCGATGGCCGTGGTGGCCCATCACCTCGGGAAGGTGCTGGTGCAACGTGCCGCCCCGGGCCACGTTCAGCACCTGCAGCCCTCGGCAGATGGCCAGCACGGGCAGAGCGGTCCCCCGAGCCGCTCGTAGAAGCGCCACTTCGAAGCCGTCGCGGCGCCGATCAGGGACT
>Ga0307374_10003031_pt1 | contig 29163 bp, 23 predicted proteins | sample OX3MG_FD_202532 | JGI IMG/M metagenome (GOLD analysis project Ga0307374, IMG submission 202532) | Soil microbial communities from Risofladan, Vaasa, Finland - OX-3 | ecosystem: Environmental > Terrestrial > Soil > Coastal area > Acid sulfate soil | place: Finland: Risofladan, Vaasa | collected... | reverse complement strand
GGAGACACCGTGGTCGTCGCCGGAGCTGCCGGTGGTGTCGGTTCGCTCGCCGTGCAGCTGGCCCGCCTGGCCGGCGCCGCGGTGATCGGGCTCGCGAGCGAGGCGAATCACGCATGGCTGCGCGACCACGGCGTGGCCCCGATCACGTACGGCGCGGGCGTAGCCGACCGGATCCGGTCGACGACGGATCGCGTCGACGCCTTCATCGACACGTACGGCGCGGACTACGTGCAGCTCGCGCTCGATCTCGGTGTCGAGCCCGGGCGCATCGACACGATCGTCGACTTCGGCGCGGTGGCGCGCCACGGGGTGAAGGCCGAAGGCAGCGCCGCGGCCGCCGACGCGAGCGTTCTCGCGGAGCTGGCGGCGCTCGTCGCGGATGGCCGCCTCGAGGTCCCGATCGCCGCCAGGTATCCCCTGAGCGAAGTCCGAGCCGCATACGACCAGCTCGAGGGCGGTCACGTCCGGGGGAAGATCGTGCTGCAGCCGTGAGCGCGACGCACCGGACCTCCACTCCGTCGACGGGACCGCCCGATGGCCGAGCATTCGGTCTGCTCGCTCGTGACGAAGAGGAGCCGCCGCCGTCGCGATCGGGCCTTCGGGCGAACGAGGTCTCGCGCCACCGGTGCGTCGCAGGGCTCGATCTGCGCAAGCTCGTCGCGCTCGTGACGCGAGGGCACCTCGATGCTCGCCGGTACGTTGTGGGCCCTCGGGAGCGTCCCAGGGAGGGAACGACACCTGTGGTCAAAAGACCTACCAGCGCGGCCGGTTCACACCCTCGATCCCGGCTCTTCGGTGCGGGCTTACCCCCGAGGACCCGGCATAGACGCTACGCCGCTCGTCGCTTCGGCGACAGGGCCCTTCGTCCAAACGTCCCCAGTGCGAGGAGCCGGTCCGCGACAGGCCGACGCGCGCGTACGGCAGACCAGGACATGTAGACGAGGCTGCGGTCCGCAGTACCGGCGGCGTGGTCGCCCGAGGCGAGAACGCGCCGAAGGTCGGCGCCACGGCGGCCGTCTCGGCGCGCCGGCCGGCCCGGATCACCTCGAGATCACGAGTGCATCGCCCGCGGGCAGACAGGCGCCCGAGCCGGTCGTCTCGGCATCGTGCTCCGGCCGGCCTCCGGTACCGCACGGCCCTCGTCGTTCGCGAGGCAGCGCGGTGGGCTCGGCAGCGGCCTCGCGTCGAGCCACGCCCTCGCCTGGTCGTAGCCAAGCTCGAGCAGACGCCTCGACTGGCCGAGGTCGCCGAGCGGAATGTGCAGGTCCGGCGGCGGCAGGATGCGGACCGTTGGCAGAGCGGCGCGATCACCGTGTCCGTCGCTGGACAACTGGGCGACCAGGCGCGCCACTTGGAGCGGCACCGTCGGCAGCACGTAGAGGTTTCGTGCGCCGAGCGACACGGCCTCGCGCACTGGGGTGTCCGCCGCGGCCGCGCCGTCGACGAGCATGCGGCCGTCGATCTCGACCGCCGGCAGGATGCCGGGCACCGCGCTGCTCGCCAGCAGGGCCGTCGTCGCGTCGCCGGAGTCCAGGACGACGGGCTCGCCGTCGGCGAGCGCAGTCGCGACGACAGCGAGCGGGACCGGGGCCTCCTCGAGCTCGCGAAAGTCGAGGAACGACTCGAGGAGCTGACGGATGGGCACCGCGTCGAAGAGGTGTCCCCGCCGTCCAAGCAACCCCCCGATGAGCGTGGTGACGTTGACGCCCAGCACGTCCCGGCGTCGGAGGGAGGACCACAGCCGCGCGATCTCGCGGATCCCGAGCAGATCGGAGCGGCTCGCAAGAAAGGCACCGTTGATCGCCCCGACCGAGGTCCCGACGATCATCCCTGGTCGGATGCCGCGCTCGACGAGCGCGTAGAGCATGCCGACCTGCAGCGCCCCGAGGTTGCCGCCCCCGCTCAGCACGAACGTCGGCAGCGGATCCGTGCTGGGGTGACCGATCGCGCACGGCACCAGCAGGGCATTCACGCCGGTCCCCGTGTCGGTGGCCTCGGTCTCGGCCGGAGCTTGGACCTTCGTCCGCTGCGTCACGGCCGGCCTCCTGAGCTCCCGAGCCCTCTGCGTCCGATGTTACGGTCCGACGCGAGCCGGCCAACCACCGACGAGGCGTGCGGGACCGGTTGCCGAGCGGCGATCAGCGGCCGGTCGCCGCGCACGGCCTGGTGGAGACGGGGGAGGCTGCGGGGCTCGGCCGAACCCTTGGCCCGACCGGCGAGCGTCGCCGACCCGTCGATCGCCCTCGCCCCGGCGGGCGTGGAGATCGCCGACGCCCGGCTCGTCTGCCTCGAACGCCGGCGCCCCGAGCTGTCAGGAGAGCGGATCCAGCGCTCGTCTCAGGTCACGGAGCAGGTCCTCGGCGGCTTCGAGCCCGACGGACAGTCGCAGCAGGGCCGGGTCGACGGCGAGTGGCGAGCCGACGGCCGAGGCGTGGGTCATCCGGTGCGGGTGCTCGACGAGCGACTCGACCGCACCGAGCGACTCGGCCAGGGTGAACAGCCTCGTCGAGCTGGCAACCTCGAGGGCGGCCCGCTCGCCGCCGCGAAGCGTGAAGGACACCATGCCGCCGAACCTGCGCATCTGACCTGCCGCCGTCTCGTGTCCGGGATGCGAAGGGAGGCCGGGATAGAGGACATGGTCGACTGCAGGATGGTCGCTCAAAAGTGCGACGACTGCCTCGGCGTTGGTGCAGTGACGGTCGAGCCGCACGGGAAGGGTCTTGATGCCGCGCAGGACGAGGAAGCAGTCGAACGGCCCCGGAACAGCTCCGGCAGCGTTCTGGACGAAGGCCAGCCGCTCGGCGAGGTCGCCGTCGGAGGTCGCGACGAAACCGCCCACGACGTCGCTGTGGCCGCCGAGGTACTTGGTCGTCGAGTGCACGACGGCGTCGGCGCCGAGCGCGAGCGGACGCTGCAGATACGGCGTCGCGAAGGTGTTGTCTACGACGAGCAGCGCGCCATGGTGATGGGCGAGCTGGGCGACCGCCGCGAGGTCGGTGACGTGGAGCAAGGGGTTCGACGGGGACTCGACCCAGACCATGCGCGTCGACTCGGTGAACGCCTGCTCGAGCGCGTCGAGATCGTAGGTCGCGACGGGCGTGAAGTTGATGCCCGCGCGTGCGTGGACCTGGGCGACGAGGCGGTACGTCCCCCCATAGGCGTCGTCGGGCATGACGAGATGGTCGCCGGGGCGAAGCTGTCGGAGCAGGGCATCCTCGGCGGCCAAGCCGCTCGCGAAGGCGAGCCCGTGCTCGGCTCCTTCCAGCGCGGCGAGGCACACCTCGAGCGCGTGCCGGGTCGGGTTGCCTGACCGGCTGTACTCGTAGCCGAGGTGCTGGCCGACCGCCGACTGGGCGAAGGTCGACGTCTGGAAGATCGGGGTGACGACGGCGCCGGTGCTCGGGTCGGGCGGCTGGCCCGCGTGGATCGCCAGCGATTCGAATCCCAGCTCGTCCTCGTGCCCAGGAGGACCCGGGCCCATCGGCGACGAGGTCATTTGCGGGCCAGATAGGCGAGCAGGTCCGAACGCGTGAGTATCCCGACCGGGTGACCGCGGTCGAGGGCGAGCACCGCGGGGCTGTCCTGGAGGCGGGCGGCGACCTGGTCGATCGTCTCTCCCGTGCCGATGGTCGGCATCGGGGGGCTCATGGCCTTCGACACCGGCTGCTCCATCACCGCGGGGTCGCCGAGCGCCCGCTCGAGCAGCGCCCGGTCGGACACCGAGCCGACGATCTCGGCGAGCGCGAGTGGTGGCTCGGCCTTCACGACGGGCATCTGCGACACCTCGTACTCCCGGAGGATCGCGATCGCCGAGCGCACCGACTCGTCAGGGTGGATGTGGACGAGCGGTGGGATGGAGCCCGTCTTCGAGCCGAGCACCTCGCCGACGGTCGGACCTGACGCCTGGAGAAAACCGTGATCGGCCATCCACGCGTCGCTGTAGAGCTTGGACAGGTAGCCGCGGCCCGAGTCGGGAAGCAGCACCACGACGACGGCGTCCGGTCCGAGGTCGCGCCCGATCTCGAGGGCTGCCCAGATGGCCGTCCCGCAGGAGCCGCCGACGAGCAGCCCCTCCTCGCGCGTGACGCGGCGTGCCGTCGCGAAGGAGTCGGCGTCGGAGACGGCGACGACGCGGTCGACCACCGCCGCGTCGTACGTGGAGGGCCAGAAGTCCTCGCCGATCCCCTCCACGAGGTAGGGCCTGCCACCCCCGCCGGAGTAGACGGATCCGACCGGGTCGGCGCCGACGATCTGGATGTCGGGGTTCTGGTCCTTCAAGAACCGGCCGATCCCGCTGATGGTGCCGCCGGTCCCGATGCCGGCGACGAAATGCGTAATGCGGTGCGTGGTCTGGCGCCAGATCTCGGGTCCGGTGGTCCGGACGTGGGAGGCCGGGTTCTCCGGGTTGCGATATTGATTGGGGCGGAATGCCCTCGGGGTCGTCTCGGCGAGCCGTTCGGCGACGGAGTAGTAGGACTCCGGGTGCTCCGGAGCGACCGCCGTCGGGCACACGACGACCTCGGCGCCAAAGGCGCGGAGCAGCTGCATCTTCTCCGGAGCGATCTTGTCCGGCATCGTGAAGATGCAGTGATAGCCGCGCTGCGCCGCGACCATCGCGAGGCCCACGCCCGTGTTGCCGGAGGTGGGTTCGACGATCGTGCCGCCGGCGACGAGGAGCCCGTCGCGCTCGGCGGCGTCGATCATCGCGAGCGCGGGGCGGTCCTTCACGCTCCCACCAGGATTGAGGTACTCGAGCTTCGCGAGGAGATGGCAGGCAAGGTCTCTGCCCGTCCGATGGAGTGAGAGCAGCGGGGTCTCGCCGATCAGGTCGAGGAGGCTGTCCGTCGTCTCCATCGCCGGTCCCGGGTCGGTGACCGGCTGCACTTCCAGACCGGCGGGAACCGTCGGTGGCTCGTCCGCGAGCAGCACCGCGACGAGCCCTGCGTCACGGATGGCCGACGCGACCTCGACCGCCGGCGGTCCTTCGCCGAGCACGGCCACCTTGCGGGGGATCGCCGCACGCAGTTCGGCGAGCACCCGCGGGGGCACGACGGCGCGCTCGAGATGGATGACGCGCTTCGCCCGCGCGACGAGCGCGTAGGGCGCCTCAGCGGGCGGCACAACGAGGAGCACGTCAACACGGGAGATCGGCATCGGCGAACCTCATGATGCCACCGGTCGGCCCGTGAGTCCGGCGCGATGGTGTCGCGCGCCGCCCACACGTCGAGATCCGTGCACGGCCCTCTCCCGCTCGGAGGGCGACCGGCCCCGGCGCGACGGAGGTCCGCGGCGACACGTGGCTCCCGCTCGGTTCGCGGGTCGGCCCGTACCGGTTGGTCATCGCCTCGCGGACGTCCCACCGGCCCCAGAGCCGCGCGATGGCGTCGCGCCCCCGGCATGACGAGCGCGACGAGGATGAGGGCGGCACGACGTCCGAGCACAACTCGCACAAGCCCCCTACGATGGGAGGAGCGATCGACGGGAGAGTCCGATGCCACCTCCGGATCACCTGGGGCGGGCTTTGGCGGCTCGCCCACCCTCTGATGGTGGGCCGGTGTCGGTTGGCGGCGGGGAATGGGTCGAGTCTGTCCGGGGTTGGCTCGGCTCTGACGGTACGCGCGACGTGGAACGAGACCGTGATCGCCGAGAGCGATCGAACAATCCTCGTAGAGGGCAACCAGTACTTTCCCGAGGACGACGTGGCTACCGAGCTCCTCGAGCCGAGCACGACACACACCTTCTGCCCGTGGAAGGGCGAGGCGAGCTACTTCAGTGTCGTCGTGGATGGGGCGCGCAACGAGGACGCCGCCTGGTTCTACTCCGAGCCCTACGAGGCGGCAGCACCGATTCGTAATTTCGTGGCCTTCTGGCGGGGCGTAGAAGTGACCGGCGCGAACAACGACACCCAGGAGATCCGGCCACCGGGGCGTTAGGTCCCGACGAGCCCGCGGGCGGGCTGCGTCGGCATCGACCCCATCCGGGCGGAGCGCCCCGCGCGTCCCGCAGCCGCGAGCGAGTCGCGAGGAGCTCCAGGCGGAAGTCGCGTCGACTGGGCGCCGCCGATGGCGTCTCGGAGATGGTGACGACGGCGCGGCACAGCGGCGGTCTCGAAGCGGCCTGAGCTGGACGTTCGCCATGGCGCCGCCAACGGGGGATTGTCCGGGTTCGTGGGACGGGGCGGCAACGCGTAAAGACCCCTATAGCGGCTGCCCAGGAGAGTCTGGTGATTCGCCAGATGCGACGTGCCCCATATGCGCGTCATCGTTGGGCCAACAGCTCCAGAAGGAGGCCGCGATGACGCGCTACCCCATCACCGCCTGCGAACCGGCGAAGGAGCGTCCGACCGACGAGTCGCCAGAGATGCTCATGTCCCGGAACCGCCGCCGTCGCCCTCGGCGGCTGGTCGGATGCACGTTGACGGCGTTCCTCGCGTGCTCGACGCTGGCCGGGCTGCTGACTGCAGGTCTCGAGCCGTCCGCTACCGCCTCGGTGGCCGGAACGATCTCCCCGGTCGTCGGTTCCGGAGTGTCGTGCGGCACGATCGCGCCCGCCTGCGGGGACGGCGGTCCGGCAGGTGCTGCAGCACTCGACCAGCCGACCGACGTCGTGACCGACGCCGCCGGCGATCTCTACGTCGCCGACACCTTCGACAATGTCGTCCGCTTCGTCCCTGTGGCCTCGGGGACATACTACGGCCAGGCCATGACCGCCGGCGACATCTACACGATCGCCGGCAACCTCACGACCAACGGCCCAGGCCACGGCGCCTACACGGCCGACGGTGTTCCGGCGACGTCGGCAGCACTCGACCAGCCGACGGGGCTCGCGCTCGACACCGCGGGCGACCTCTTCATCGCCGACTTCATGAACAACCGTGTCCGCTTCGTGCCGGCGGTGTCCGGCACCCACTACGGCCAGTCAATGGTCGCTGACGACATCTACACCATCGCGGGTACGGGGGCCGCCTGCGCGGCGGCGACCTCGCCCTGTGGTGACGGTGCGGCCGCGACACAGGCGCAGTTCTTCGCGCCGGCCGGTATCGGGGTCGACCAGGCAGGAGACGTGTTCGTCGCCGACAGCCGTGACAACCGTGTCCGCTTCGTGCCGGCGGTGTCGGGCACCTACTACGGCCAGACCATGACCGCAGACGACGTCTACACGATCGGTGGGGACGGCTCGTCGGGGCCACCGTATGTCGCGAGCGGCGTCGCAAGGGCGATCTCGTTCTCCGATCCGGCCGGTATCGCGGTCGACCAGGCAGGAGACGTGTTCGTCACGGTGTTCGGCGACAACGCGCTTCGGGTCATCCCTGCAGCGTCGTCCACGCTCTACGGGCAGGCGATGCTCGGCGGCTCCGCGTACACGCTGGCGGGTTCAGGCGCTTCATGCAACCCGGCGACCTCGGTGTGCGGCGATGGCTCCACGGCGACGGCGTCGCTGCTCGACGAGCCGGTGATGGTCACCCTCGATCCGGAGGGGGACATCTACCTCAGCGACAGCCTCGACCAGCGTGTCCGTTTCATTCCCGCCGTGCCCGGTGTGTTCTACGGCCAGGCGATGGTCGCCAATGACATCTACACGATCGCCGGATCCGGGATCGCCTGTGCCTCGGCGACCGCAGCATGCGGCGACGGTGGGACAGCGACTCAGTCGCAGTTCGAACTGGCCTATGCGGCGGCGCCGGACCGCAACGGAGACGTCTACGTCGCAGACGGCGGTGACAACCGGATCCGGTTCTGCACCTCGGGTGACAAGGCCGCGACGATCACCTCACCCGGCTTTGCGAGCTTCACCGTCGGTGCCCAAGGCGTCTTCACGGTGAGCGCGGGCGGCACCCCCGCGCCGGCGTTGCACCTCACGGGGACGCTGCCTCAAGGGCTTTCCTTCGCCGATCACGGCGACGGTTCGGCGGCCGTGACCGGAGCGCCGATACGAGCGGGGACGACGACCGTGACGTTGACCGCCGTCGGTGCGTTCGGGTACAGCGTCACCCAGTCCCTCACGATCGCTGTCGCACCTCCAGCCCAGCCGTCCACTTCGCTCCCAGCCCAGCCGTCCACTTCGCTCCCGGCTCAGCCGCCCACTTCGCTCCCGGCTCAGCCGTCCACTTCGCCCGGTGGCGGGTCGTCGATTCGCATACCGGCCATCCGGATCATCGGCGGCAGGAACCGCGCCCTCGACAGTCGGGTGACCGTCCGCGTCTCCTGCATGTCGTCGAACTGCTCCGGAACGGCGAAGATCACGCTGACCCGGATCGTCACGGTGCATCGCGCCAAGCGTGTGCGGCTACATCGACAGGACGTGGCGATCGGGCTCGCCGCGTTCTCGATACCGGCGGGGGACAACAGGAACGTGACGGTCCACATCGATCTGTTCGGCCGCAGGCTCCTCGCTGTCGCGAAGCACCATCGGATCGCTGCCGTCGAGACCGTCCGTGTCGTGGGAGGAAGAGTGGTTCACCGGCGGGTGACCCTCGTCGGTACATGACGCCGATGGCAGCCGAGCTTCCGCCATCGCGGTGTTGAGTCTCGGTCGTCGCTGCCGACACGCAGCCCATGAGGAACGCTGAACTGCACCGCGGATACTCACAATCAGGGTGTCCAGGGGCCCGGCTCAACCGCGTTCGAGTGCTTCGCGATACCTAGCGGCGCGCGATCGCGGTGCTCAGCATTCGCGAAGCGCTCTGGCCAGCTCTGCCCTTGCCATCTACGCAGGCGGGGACGCCCTCACGTGCCCCGCTCCGTCCGAACGGGGTCCGCGGCGTGTGTCGCCCCGTTCCTGGGGCTGTCCGTCCCAGCGCGACGCGGTCTTCGCCGGGGCCCAAGGCGGCATCACGATGCCGCCTGCCGCCCGCCGCCCGCCGCCCGCCGCCCGCCGCCCGCCGCCCGCCGCCCGCCGCCCGCCGCCGGGGGCTCAGCGCCGTCTGTGCCCCTCGGCCGATGCAGCCTCTCGCCCCGCTAGATTGTCCGAATGGGTCTCATCAGCGGGCCACGTGCTCACCGTCCCGTCGTACCCGTCGTGGTGATGACGCTTGCGCTCGGTGCGTCCGCGTTCGCGGCATCTGCCGCGCTCGCCGTGGCGGCATCTGCGGGGGTCGCGACGCCGAGTTCGGTGCTGAGTGCCGCCAAGGCGGCGATCGCCAAGCAGACCGGTGGCCATCTCACGGTCACCGTGAAGACCAGCTCTTCCGCGAGCAGCGAGAAGATCGTCGCTGACCTGGGGACGACGAGCGGCCTGGAGACCATCTCCGAGGGCAAGGCGACCGTCACCCTCAGGTTGACCCCGGCCTACGGCTACATCAGCGGGGACTCTGCCGGGCTGACCACGATCTTCGGGCTGACGTCGGCCCAGGCAAGGAAGATCGGCAAGGACTGGGTGTCCCTGAAAGCCGGTACGAGCCAGTACTCGGGCCTCAAGGCCGACGCGACGATCTCCTCGGTCGCGGGTGTGCTGCCCGCGGTCAAGGGCACGAAGCTCTCCACCGAGACGGTGAAAGGGGTCAAGCGGTATGTCCTCACCTGGACGTCCGCGGCCACGAGCTCGACGCCGAAGCTCTCGGACAAGCTCATCCTCGCGGCCGCCGTGGCGACCCTGCCGATCGAGGAGATCGCGACGGGCAAGGGCGTAGCCCAGGAGACGATCAAGCTCACGAAGTGGGGTGAGCGTGTCGTCGTGAGTGCTCCCCCTGCCCACTCGACGATCGCCTACTCCAAGATCTGATCCGCTCGCAGCACCTCCGGGCGCGCCGATGCGCACGGTGCCGCTCGGACGGCTTCGAGCCCGCTCGGGGGTGCACGCTCCTCCGGGGCGCGACTGTTGACGCGAATTGGCGGCGGAAGGCCGACGGCTGATGCGGCGCCACGGTCCTTCGCTTCGCGTTCCGTGCGGCGGTTGCCGCCTCGCGCGAGCCTAGGATCGGAGAGTGCGTCACGGCGTCTTCGTGCCACCCTTCGGCGAGCTCGCCGTCCCCGCGACGACGGTGGAGCTGGCGGTCGCCGCCGAGGCAGCCGGCTGGGACGGCTTCTTCCTCTGGGACCATATGTGGCGGCCACCGGACAAGCCCGCCGAGATCGCTGACGCCTGGATCATGCTCGCGGCCATCGCCTCGGCGACCCGGCGGCTGCGCCTCGGGCCGATGGTCACACCACTTGCCCGGCGTCGCCCGCACAAGGTAGCCCGGGAGGCGTTGACGCTCGATCATCTCTCCGCCGGCCGCCTGACGCTCGGGGTGGGACTCGGGGTCGACACCGGCGGCGAACTCGAACGCTTCGGTGAGGAGACGAACGAGGTTGTCCGGGCCGAGATGCTCGACGAGGCGCTCGAGGTCGTGCTCGGCCTATGGCGCGGGGAGGAGCTCGACCATCACGGACGGCACTACACCGCCGCCGGCGTCCGCTTCCTGCCGCGGCCGCTCCAGCAGCCGCGGATCCCCCTGTGGGCGGCGGCCAGGGGGAGGAGCGGCGCCGGGCCCGTGCGCCGCGCTGCTCGCCTCGACGGACTCTTTCCCGTCGACACGACCTCCGAGCAGCTGTCCCGGATGCTCGACCTCGTCGTCGCCGATCGCGGCTCGCTCGACCGCTTCGATGTGGCGGTGCGCGTCTTCCCCGGTGGCGACCGGAGCATGCTCGACGTCCCCGGCGTCACCTGGGCGATGTGGTCGTTCGACGAGGGAGAGCCCGCGGCCGCGATCCTCGACGCCGTCCGGTCCGGCCCGAGCGCGCTCGGCAGGTAGTGCCGGGGGCGGCCGTCTCGACCTGCTGACCGACCGCGCTGTCGCGGGTCCTCACGCCGCGGCGCTCAGCTCGACGAGCCGCTCAAGGGAGCGCCGGCGGGGGGCCGCACGGGCCCTACCGGCCAGCTCCGCCGCTCGCGGCGGGCATGACAGCCGGCGGATCCAGCGGTGCTGGGGGGAGGTCGCGCAGGCGGTTCGCGAGCTCGTAGGTCTCGCGCACCCGCTCGGCAGGGAGGTCGACGCCGAGGTCGCCGGCGGAGCTGCCGAAGATGAAGCCGGGAGTGGCGTTGCCTGTCGTGAAGATGGCGTGCAGCACCTGGTCGAGCTCGTGGCGCGACGCGTCCGCGATGTCCTGCATGTCGACGTTGCCCCATAGGCACAGGCGGGACCCGAAGCGCAGCTTCAGCGAGGCGAGATCCATCCCGGCCGAGGACTGCAGGCCGTGGAGCCCGTCTGCCCCGAGCCCCGCCCAGTCTTCGAGCACCTCGGTCAGGTTGCCGTCGCTGTGCAGGACGACGGGCACCCCGAGGTCCCGAAGGGCCTCCATCTCCCGTCGCAGGGCCGGCAGGAAGATGCCGCGCCAGCTCGCCGGGCTCAGGTACAGGCCGCGGTGCCAGGCGATGTCGTCGCCGACCAGGAAGCCTTCCGCGCCGAGCTCGTGCGCACGGCGGGCCAGGTCGAGCGCGTAGTCGACCATTCCCTCGGCCAGCCGAGCCGCGACCACGGGGTCGCGCAGCGTGAGCGCGAGGAAGTCCTCCGTGCCGAGCAGGTACAACAGCTCGCTGAAGGGACCCGGGAGCATGGCAAAGGTGAAGAACGGCGAGTCCTCGACCCAGGCCCTGAGTGGCCCCCAGTCGAGCTCGTCCGGCTGAGGGAGGCCGAACCGGGCGAGGGGATCGCACGCCCGCGGCTCGCGGCCGCCCTGGCCGGCACCGAGGTGCACCCCGTGCAGCGGCCTGCCGTCGCGCGTCGCCGGGTAGCCGACCACGGCGTCCTGGCCGAGGTCGGCGAGCACGCGGCTGCGGGTCGCGAAGGTGATCGGCGCGCCCGGGGCGAGCCCGGCCAGGGCGCGGACGAGGCCGTCCTCGACGAGGAACTCGCCGAAGGGCACGCGGTCGGTCGGCTCGCGCCGCAGCGCGGCGCCCACGCGCTCGCGCTCGGTCATCGACGCGCCAGCGCGGCGCCGTCGTCGCGACGGGGCGGTCCCGTTCACGTGGGCCGTACCCTTCGGTAGCGGGTCCGCCGGCGCGCTCATCGGAGCGACCGGCGCTTGCCGGGGGGCCGCGCATGGTCGAAGTCGAGCGAGGCCATGAACTCGGCCGAGAACGCGGCGCTCGCCGAGAGCTCGACGTGGTGCACCCGTTGGGCGAGGGTGGCCGCGGCGTGTCGGTACCGGACGTTGAGCAGCGCCATGCGGGCACCTTCGAGCGCGGCGTTGCCGACGTAGTGCAGCCGCTCGGTGGGCAGGTCGGGGACGAGCCCGGTCAGGCGCGCGCTGTCGAGATCGATGCGGCTGCCGAAGGAGCCTGCGAGGAACACGTCCTCCAGGGCGTCGCCGTCGATGCCGCACTCGGCGAGCAGGACCCGTGTCCCCGAGAAGATGGCGGACTTCACGAGCTGGTACTGGCGGATGTCCTGCTGGGTGAGCACGAGGGGGGCGCCGGTGGCGGTGCGGTCCGCGGCCACGACGACGAGCGCCCGTCGGCCACCGAGCACGGTCACGCGCCGGGCGAGCGCGCTCGCGGCCGGTCCGCCGCCGCGGGCGCGCACCGCGTCGGGATCGAGCAGCCGGCCGGTGCCGTCGACGAGGCCGACCCGCCACAGCTCCGCGCACAGGTCGACCAGGGCGCTCCCGCAGATCCCCCGCGGCGGCGCTCCGCCGACGGTCGTGTAGTGCAGCTCGCCGTCGTCCAAGACGCGCACGGTGTCGATGGCCCCGGTCGTGGCCCGCATCCCGTCGCGGATCTGGCCACCCTCGAAGGCCGGCCCCGCAGGAGCCGAGGCGGTGTAGACCTCGCCGCCGTGCGTGAGCGCGATCTCGCCGTTCGTACCGATGTCGATCATCGCCAGGGTGCGATCGGTCTCATCGAGGCGCGTCGCCAGCAGGGCGCCGACGGTGTCCGCGCCGACGAAGCCGGCGACGCTCGGCAGGACGTAGACCTCGGCCCGGGGGTGGACCCGCAGGCCGAGATCCTCGGCGGGCACGGCGACCGGCCCGTTGACGACGCCCGCGAAGGGCGAGGCGCCGAGGTGCTCGGCGGGCAGCCCGAGGAAGAGGTGGATCATCGTCGTGTTGCCGACGACGGTCAGCGCGTAGATGTCGTCGGGATCGATGGCCGTCCGCTGACAGCACTCGGCGATGATGCGGTTGATGTCACCGATCACCTCGCGCTGCAGCTGCTCGATGCCGCCGGGCGAACTCGTGTGCTCGATCCTCGACATCACCTCGGCGCCGTGGAGCGCCTGGCTGTTGGAGTGGGCACCGATGTCGGCCGCGGTGCCGGTCACGAGGTTGACGAGCATGGCGACGACCGAGGTCGTCCCGACGTCGATCGCCACGCCGATCGGCGGTCGAAGGTGCTGTGGCTCGACCTCGACCACGACATCGTCGACGGCGGTCACCGAGACCTGAAAGCGGGCGTCGCGAAGGACGTTCGGCAGCTTCTTCAGCAGGCCGAAGGCCAGCCGGAGGTGCTCGCCGCCCTCGAGCGCCTCGCGCAGGCGCCGCTCGTCGGAGCGCTGGTCGTCGAGGGTCGGCGGGGGGAGCCGCACGTTCCAGCGCCTCACCGTCGACGCCACCTCGATCGCGGGCCAGCGCTCCAGCGCGCTGAACGCCTTGGAGGCGAAGTCCTCCACGGGCACGAGCTCCACCTCGAGGTCCGGCTGCAGTCGCCACAGGCAGGCGAGCCGGTAGCCTTCGGCGAGCTGCGCGTCGGTGAAGGCCTCACGCTCCGCACGCTTCGGCAGGCCGCGCAGCCCGGGGACCCTCACCGTGCACTTCTTGCAGTTGCCGCGACCCCCGCAGAGCGTCTCAAGGTGGTAGCCGGCGCCCTCCGCGGCTTGGAGGATCGTGGCCGTCCGCGGGGCTTCTACCCACCGGTCGGCCGGCAGGATGCGCAGCTGCACGCCGCCTTCTTTGACGCCGCCGCCTCCCGCGGGCGGCGACGGGTGGTTCCCCGGGGCCTCCTCGTCGGCCCGGTCGGTCGCGCCCGGGACGGCGTCAGTCGTCGGGGAACGCGCGGTAGTCGGCCACATAGCGCCTGCCCCTCGTGTCGGCGGCGAGGAAGAAGTCGGCGGCTCGGCACAGGCGGCGGACTCCCGGCAGCAGGGGATCGGTGATGGGTGCCGAGACGCCGTCGTGAATGCTCATGGCGAGGAAGGCGAGGTTCAGGATACGTCGATCAGGCAGGCCGAAGGAGACGTTGCTCGCACCCATCGTCGTGCTCACGCCGAGCTTGTCCCGCAGCAGTCGGAGGGTCTCGAGCGCTGCCCGGCCCGACGACTGGTCGGCGCCGACCGGCATCGTCAGGCAGTCGACGACGACATCTTCGGGGGGGATCCCGGCGTCCTTCGCACGCTCGAGGATCACCTCCGCGAAGCGGACCCGGTCCTGCGGATCGGGCGGGATCCCCTGTTCGTCGTGGGGGAGCGCGATGACCGCCGCGCCGTACTGCGCAACGAGCGGGAGGATCTCCTCCAGCGAGGCGTCCTCCGCCGTGACGGAGTTGACGAGCGCCTTCCCGCGGTAGACCTCCATCGCGGCGATCAGCGCCTTCGGGTCGCTCGAGTCGATGCAGAGCGGCAGCTCGCTCGCCTCCATGACGACCTGCACCGCGTCGCGCAGCACGGCAGCCTCGTCGATGCCACCGACCCCGACGTTGACGTCCAAGATGTCCGCGCCGGCGGCCGACTGGCGGACGGCCTCCGCGCGGACCACGTCGAGGTCGCCCCGGGCGAGCGCCTCGCCGAACTTGCGCCGCCCCGTCGGGTTGATCCGTTCGCCGATGATGACTGTCGGCAGCCCCGGACCGAAGGCGACCACGCGGTCCTGCCTCGTCAGCTCGGTCATCGTGCATGCTCCCTCCGTGTGCCCTCGGCGGTCGCCGGGGACTCGCTCCAGCTCGTCAGCGGTGCACCCACCACCACAGGTAGACGTAGGCCGCGGCGTCGAGCTGCTCCCACTCGCGCTGGATGATCCCGGGGTCGCCCACGACGGTGCCGAGCTCCTGCATCTTCTGCTCCCAGGGGATGCAGACCCCCGGTGGGCGCACCGTGTCGCTTGCCGCCTCGACGGTCACCTCGTCCATCACACGACCTCCTCCCGGCCTGGAGCGGGGGCCGACCCCGCGCGGCCACGGCGACGGCTAGTAGACACCGTGCTCCCGCACCGCTTCGACGAGCGCGACAACGTTGGCGACCTGCACGTCGGTCTGCATGACCGAGCAGCTGTCGACGATGAACCCGCCGTCGGCGGCGTACTCGTCGATCAGGCGCTTGCAGTGGTCGGCGACCTCGCTGGGCGTGCCGTAGGCGAGCAGCGTGTTCGGCACGCCGCCGCTCAGACAGAACCGGCCTCCGAGGATCCGCTTGGCCTCGCTCATGTCCGTCTGGTCGACGTGAAAGACGATCGAGCGTTCCGGCAGCTCGGCGATCCTCTCGAGGTAGGGCGTCCAGTTGCCCTCGGCGTAGAAGAGCGTTCGCTTGCCCTGCGCCCAAAGACCCTCGAGGACCCGTCGCAGCGACGGCCAGTAGTACGTGTCCCACTGCTTGGGGTTGAGGAACGGGAGGCTTCCGCGGTGCAGCGGCATGAGGTCCGGCAAGATCGTGTCGCCCGCCGCGGACGCGAGCGCGTAGTAGACGTTGTGCGGGACGAGCATGTCGGTGGCGGCGAGGATCTTCTCGGGCCGTCGATGCAGGTCGAGCAGAATCCCCTTCATCCCTCGGAGCGTGTCGCCGAGGGTGTCGAAGGGAGCCTTGCCGAGTCCGCTGAACGCGGACGGCATGCCGTAGTCGCTCGCCCAGCTCGCCGCGTCGTTGCCCATGCCCTCGAGGAGCGAGTGCAGCCCCCAGGCTCCTTTGACCAGCGCGAGGTTGGCCCGGTAGCTGCCTGGCTCCGCGAAGTCGGCGTGGATGCGTGGCAGGTAGGTCTCGAGGATCCAGCGCGTCGGGTCGGCGATGAAGGCGTCGTACTCGTCTGCCAGCATGTACTCGCCCTCGACGAACTGGAACTGGGTGTTCACGTCGAGCTCGCGTCCGGCCCAGCGCAGGTAGCGGGCGCCGACGGCGTCGTGCAGCGACGCCCACCACAGGCTCGGGGCGCCGGGAGTGACGTCGAGGTCGAGCTCGGTCAGGACCTTGGTCGCCGCGGCGGTGTTCTTCTCGCGGTCGTAGTAGATCTCCTCGAGGGTGAAGCCGGCAAAGGTGGCGGCGACCTCTCCGAGATTGAGGCGGATGGGAACCTTGTCCGGCTTGCCGACGTCCATGGCGGTGACGTATCGGTCAAGCCGCTCCCGGTACCGCTGCTCCGTTGGCGTGCCCACGGCCACCTCCTCCTCTCTCGTCCTCCGATTGTGTCGACCTGCCGCTAGGCGGAGGCGAACACCTCCTCCGCCAACTTCACGGCGTCGTTCGCTGTGGTGCCGAAGTAGTCCGCTCCGACGTTCTCCCGGATGGTCTCGTTCATGTAGCTGCCGCCGATGACGATCTTCGTGTCGAGACCGGTGCTCCTGACCCTCTCGATCGTCTCCTTCATGGATCCCTGCGACGCCGTGAGCAACGCGCACATCCCGACGAGCCGGGCGTTGTGCTCCTTCACCGCCTCGACGAACCGCTCGGCCGGCACGTCGACTCCGAGATCGACCACCTCGTAGCCGGCGCCCTTCAGGAGCATCACGACGATGTTCTTGCCGAGGTCGTGGATATCGCCCTTCACGGTCCCGATGACGACGAGACCGTGGTACTCCTGCTCGGCGCCGTGGAGGAGCGGTTCGATCTCCACCATCGCCTCTTTCATGATCTCGCCCGACATGACGAGCTCGTTGAGGAAGTAGTCACCGCTCTCGAACCTTGCGCCGACCTCGGTCATCCCGTCCTGCAGCGAGCGGACGAGTTCGAGCGGGTCCTCCCCGGCCGCGATGCCTTCTTGCACGAGACCGAGGACCTTCTCCTCCTCGAGCTCCGCCATCGCGATCGCCAACTCGTCACCAAGCGTGCCCATCGTCGGACGCCCTCCCCTCCGTGCCTGGAGCCCCGGGTCCCCGGCGCCCGTTCCTGCCGGCTGGGCGGGATCTCCGCTCGACCGTGCAGTCGACCTTGCCGACGGAAACGTACGTCGGCCCGTCCCGGAGCGTTAGGTACCTTCGACCCATCGCGAGGTGCTGGTCCCGGAGTTCCGCAGGGCGGTGGGTCGGGTCGCCCCGCTCCCGCCGCCGACGGACGGCGGATCGGGTCTTGTCGTGGCGAAGTCGTGCACCGCCGCACTACCGTCGTCGCGCGTGGTGACGACAGGAATGCTGCAGTGACCGTACTTGCCCTCCTCGGCCTGACGGTGCTCGCCGGGCTGATCGGCGCGGGCATCGCCGGCGTGACGATCACGGTGTTCTTGCACCGCGGGATCACCCACGGCTCGCACCGGATGAAGCGCCCCGTCTACGAGGTGGGCCGTTGGCTCACGTACCTGAGCGTCTTCATGCGCCACTGGGAGTGGCGCCGGATCCACCGCAAGCACCACCTCTACACCGACGTCTGGCTCGACGAGATACGCCACGACCCGCACTCGCCAGTCGTGATCAGCGAGCGCGAGGGGATCAACGGCTACCGACGCGTGTCGTGGCACATGGCGGCGATCTTCCACGACGAGGCGAAGCTGCCCGACGTCAGGGACGGCACCTACGACGACCCCGCCCTCGACCGGCCCTTCGACCGGCTCGACCACCGCATCTTCGACCGTCCCGTCGTCGGCGCCGTGATCACAGGTGTGGCCTACGCGGTGGTGTTCGCCCTCGTGGCGCCCCTCGTGCTCGGCGTGGCGCGCACGCCCGCGTGGGAGCTGCTCTGCGCCGTCGCCGGAGCGCTCGCGCTCGGCGTGCACATCGCCGTCGTGCTCCGCTTCGGCGGGGCGATCAACTCCGACTGCCACCGCGGGAGGACCTGGATCGAGGGGGCGGGCTTCGCGAAGAACGTCAAGTTCTTGTCCGTCGTTATCTTCGGCGAGGGCGAGCACCTGACGCACCACCTCTACCCGCAGCTCGCGCGTATCAGCGCCCGGTTCGATCTCGGGTGGCGCGTCATCAGCGTCCTTCGACTGCTCGGCCTCACCGAGGTCGTCGTCGACCGCAAGAGCGTCCTGCCGAACGGCCGTATGGCTGAGGGCGCGCCCTCGGTCGCTCCGTAGCGGACGGGGCTCGCCCGGCGAGCTCGCCGGGCGTCTCGGCACCTTCCGGAGGCGGGTGGCACGGCGCGGCACCGGCCGTGATCGAGGCCGGCGCCGCGGTCGCGCTCAGCTCCGCCGTCCCTGGGTCCTGAGCGCCGTGAGCTGGAGCAGCAGGAAGAGCACCGCGAGGGCCCACAGGTAGGGCATGAGAGCGCCGAGGCCGAAGCGTTCGATCAGCAGGCCGGCGAGGGCGCTCGGGAGGGCCACGCCGATGCCAGCCGCGGCGGACTGCCAGCCGATGACCGAGGAGACGCGCGCGGTCCCCGCCCAGGAGGCCGTCCGGGTCATCATGAGCGGGAAGACCGGAGCGAGCGAGGCACCGGTCAGGAGGAGCCCGACGGCCCCGACGGCCGTCACCGGCTCCCACAGCAGCAGAGCCTCACCGACGAGCGCGCCACCGGCGCTCAACGTGAGCATCAGCTCGGGCGCGACCCGCTCACCGAGCGCTGCGGTTCCGAGGCGCGCCAGTGTGAGGCTCCCCCAGTAGCCGGCCACCAGGAGTCCCGCGAGCCCTGCGTCGAGGTGGCGCGACACCGTGAAGAACGTGAACGCCCACTGGCCGGTGCCGACCTCGACACCGCAGTAGACGAAGAAGAGCGACAAGGACGTCGCCAAGGCGGCGCGCGGCAGACGGCTCTGGGCCTCGGTCGTGTGACGACCTGGGTGACTGCGGCTGGCGCTCGCCGCCGGCTCCGACGGGGTGGTGGCGTCGAACTCGTCGCGCTGGCGCAGCACGGCGAGCGCCACCGCGAGATCCACGCCGAGAAGGACCAGGTAGGCGAGGCGCCAGCTCCATCCGAGCACCAGCAGCATGCTGATCAGCAGCGGGCCGGCGGTCGCGCCGATGCCGTAGCAGGCGTGCAGGAGATTCATGCCGCGTGCCCGCGCGGTGAGGGCGACGTGGGACTGCATCCCGGGCTCGAGGTGGCCGGCGGCGACGCCCACCAGGCCCGCGGCGAGCAGCAGGACGGCGGTGCCGGGGGACGCGGCGTAGGCGGCCAGGGCGCCGGCGCCGAGCGCAGCGGCCGCGGCGAGCGCGCGCGCCCGGCCGACGCGGGCACTGATCCTGCCGGAGATCGCGCTCGAGCAGAGGAAGCCGGCGGTGCCGGCGAGCTGGACGAGGCCGAGGTCACCGACGGGGAGGGAAAGTGAGCGACGGATCGAGGGCCAGGCGGTCCCGAGCGTGCCGTCGTAGAGACCGAGGCCGACGAAGCAGGCGAAAGCCACCGCGAGCGCCGGCGGGACGCGCGAGCGCAGAGCGCCGATCGAAAGGGTCGAGCCGGACGGCATGCCCACCATCTGACCACGACCGTGCCGGGCCGTCGTGGTCCGTGGCGATCTGGCGCGGGCATCGTCCTCGCCGTTTCGCGAACCGCCCACGTGCTGGGCCTGCGCGTCGCGACGTCATCGGGCTCCGGCGCCCGGGCGGGCGGTTCGCCCGCGCCACGCCGGAGCGCGTTCGCGACCCCGGGGCGGCGCCGCCGGGGTGGTTCTAACCGATTCAGGCACTGAAGCGCCACTGTCTGGTGTCGCGGTGCCGGTGAGCGTTTCAGATCGCCTAGCCTCGAGCACGAGACGGTACCGAGCGTCCCCGCTGGCAATCTGCTGGCTGGATCGCCGAAGGGAACAAGATGAAGAAGCTCGTGACGGCACTTGCAGTTGTCGCCACCGCGACCGTCCTGCTCGCCGGCGCCGCCTCCGGGTCGACCCGCAGTGTCACGGTCCAGCAGCCACCGGCCCGGATCTTCGCCGAAGCAGAGGCGGCGACGCTCGCCGCGAGAAGCGTCACATTGACCGAGCACCTGGTGCTCGGTGGCAAAGCCCTGTACATCAAGGCGAAGGGCCGTTGGCCGAACCGGGTTGAGCTCTCGGTCGTGTCCCAGGGCGTGTCCGAGGAGATCGTCGTGGTCGCCTCGACCGTCTACGTCGAAGCGAACGCCCTCGGCTGGGAGAGCAGCTACCGGCTTCCGGCGGCGGCGGCGGCGGAGCTGGCCGGTCGATGGTTCACGACGTCGCTGTCGGACCCCCAACTCGGCGCCTCACCGGCGGGCCTCAACCCGAAGTCGCTGGAGCGCCAGGTGTTCAGCCTGGTCGGGAGGGCCTCCTCGAAGCTCGCCGTGCGTCCTGGGCGCGTCGCCGGCCGCCGGGCGCTCGTGCTCTCCGACGCCGGTGGGGCGGTCTACGTCGCGGCCACTGGCACCCCCTACGTCCTCCGGGTCACCTCGACGCTTCCGAGCGATCGGGGCTTCCTCGAGTTCAGCGGCTACGGCTCCTCGACGAACTTCGCCGTCCCAGTCGGCGCGACCAGCCTCGATGCAGCGCTCGCCCAGGCGGCGTCGCCCGCCACGACCAGCAGCGCGGCCGCGTGAGGAGGCTTTCGGGCGGCCGCGAGCGGCGCTGACGGCGCGGCCACGTAGGGTCGGTCCGTGCCGTCGCAGCTCGTCGCCGACCGTGCCGCGCTCCGAGCCCGCGCGGACGAGCTCCTCCAGCTTCTCGTCGGCCGCCCGGCCGAGCTGCGAGACGACCAGTGGAGCGCGATCGAGGCGCTGGTCGCGGACCACCGCCGCGCGCTCGTCGTCCAGCGCACTGGTTGGGGCAAGTCGGCTGTCTACTTCCTCGCCACCGCGCTCCTCCGCGCCGGCGGCGCTGGCCCGACGGTGATCGTGTCCCCGCTCCTCGCACTGATGCGCGACCAGATCGCCGCGGCGCGGCGGGCGGGCATCCGAGCGGTCGCGATCAACTCGACGAACGTCCACGAATGGACCGCGACGTTCGCGGCGGTCAAGCGGGGAGACGTCGACGTGCTGCTCGTCTCGCCGGAACGGCTGAACAACCCGGACTTCCGCGAGCACGTGCTCCCCGAACTGGTCTCGACCTGCGGGCTCCTCGTCGTGGACGAGGCGCACTGCATCTCGGACTGGGGTCACGACTTCCGGCCGGACTACCGCAGGATCAGGACCTTTCTCGAACGGTTGCCGGCAGGCACGCCGGTGCTCGCCACGACCGCCACGGCGCCCCGCCGGGTGGTCGAGGACCTCGCCGAGGTGCTCGGCCTCGCCGCAGGCGGTGAGGAGGTCCTCGTCCAGCGAGGAGCGCTTGAGCGGACGAGCCTCTTCCTCGGCGTCGTCGAGCTCGAGTCCGACGCCGAGCGATTGGCGTGGCTGGCCGACCACCTCGGCGAGCTCCCCGGATCGGGCATCATCTATGCGCTCACCGTGGCGGCGACGGCGGACCTGGCGGACTATCTGCGCGACCGGGGCTTCGCGGTCGCCGCGTACTCCGGGCGTACCGGTGAGGAGGATCGGGTTGCGGCCGAGCAGGACCTGCTCGAGAACCGGGTCAAGGCGCTGGTCGCCACGTCGGCGCTCGGAATGGGCTTCGACAAGCCCGACCTCGGCTTCGTCGTCCACTTCGGCGCGCCAGCCGGCCCCGTCGCCTACTACCAGCAGGTGGGCCGGGCCGGCCGCGGCGTCGAGCGGGCGGAGGTGATCCTCATGCCCGGCCGGCAGGACCAGGCCGTCTGGGAGTACTTCGGCTCGGTCGGCTTCCCCGCAAAAGAGCACGTCTTGATGGCGCTCGGCGAGCTCGCTGCGGTCGACGGCCCGCTCAGCACGCCGGCGCTCGAGGCGCGGGTGCCACTCAGCCGGACCCGCCTGGAGCTGATGCTGAAGGTCCTCGACGTCGATGGGGCTGTGCGCCGGGTGAAGGGTGGTTGGCTGGCGACCGGCAAGGAGTGGGCCTACGACGACGAGCGCTACGCGAAGGTCGCCCACGCGCGGCGCGCCGAGCAGGAGGCGATGCGGGAGTACATCGCGACAACGGGCTGTCGCATGCGCTTCCTCCGTGAACGGCTCGACGACCCAGGGGCAAAGGACTGCGGCCGCTGCGACAACTGCACCGGGCGCCCCGTCGTCGCGGCGACGAGGCGGGCAACCGTCGAGACCGCCGCCGGCCGCCTCCGCCGCCCGGGGGTGCCGATCGACGTGAAGTCCCGGTGGCCGCAGGCCCTGGAAGGGACGGGCATCACCGTGAAGGGCACGATCCCCCTCGGCGAGCGCCCCGAGGTCGGTCGCGCCATCGCCCGCTTCAGCGACCTCGGCTACGGCGCCCGCGTTCGCTCCGCGGTCGGACCCGGGCGGCACGACGCAGCCGTGCCGGATGAGCTGGTGACCGCGGCGGTGAAGGTGCTCGGCGACTGGAAGGCGAAGTGGCCGGTCCGGCCGGTGGGCATCGTCGCCATCGGCTCGCTCGCCAGACCCGAGCTCGTCGGCAGCTTCGCGGCCCGCGTCGGTGCCGCCGGTAGGCTGCCGGTGCTCGGGACCGTGCCGCACACCGGCGTGTCAGGAGCGGCGCGCTCGAACAGCGCGATCCGCCTGCAGAGCGTGCTGCGCGCCTACGCGCTCCCAGCCGCTTTGGACGCCCGGATCGCCGGCGAGCTCGCCGGCCAGCCGCTCTTCCTCCTCGACGACTACGTGGACTCCGGGTGGACCATGACGGTCGTCTCACGGCTCCTCCGCCTTGCCGGCGCCGGTCCCGTCTACCCGGTCGTGCTCGGGCTGGCCGCGTAGCCTCGACCAGTGCTGACGAGCGCCCGACGACCCCTGCCAGGCCGAGATCGGTCGTCCTGAGGATCGAAGCGGCGGGCCGGGGCGTCGTAGACAGCGCAGGGCTCGGGCCTCCGAGCTCGGCGCCGGGCCACGGCGCCCGCCGGCCCCGTCGTCGCGGGGCGGGCCTCGCCTCGCGGGGACGACCTCCGCTGCTCGCCGCAAGCGCCGGCACGGCCGGCATGCGGCGAGCAGCCCGCCCCGCCCGACGCGCACGGGTCGCCCCTCAGAGGTGCACGTTCGTCATGTCCGGGTACCGCTCACCGGCCGTGATCCCGGGGGGGAACACCTCGTCGAGCCTTGCCAGCTCCTCCGCCGACAGGCGTACCGTGTCGGCGCCGACGTTCTCTTCCAGGTAGGCGATGTGCTTTGTCCCCGGGATCGGGACGACATCGTCACCGCGGGCTTGGACCCACGCGAGCGCAAGCTGGCCGGGCGTCACCTGCTTCTCGGCGGCGATCTCCTCGACCCGGTCGACGAGCTCGAGGTTCTTCACGAAGTTCTCGCCCTGAAAGCGTGGGTGGTGCCGACGGAAGTCGTCCGGCGCGAGGCCCTCGACGTTGCGCAGCGATCCCGAGAGAAAGCCGCGCCCGAGCGGGGCGTAGGCGACGAATCCGATGCCGAGCTCGCGCACCGTGTCGAGCACGCCGTTGGTCTCGGGGTCCCTCGTCCACAGCGACCACTCGGTTTGCACCGCGGTGATCGGGTGGACAGCGTGCGCCCGGCGGATCGTCGCCGGAGCGGCCTCCGAGAGGCCGAGATGGCGCACCTTTCCCGCGACGATCAGCTCCGCCATGGCTCCCACGGTCTCCTCGATCGGTGTGTTTCGGTCGACCCGATGCTGGTAGTACAGGTCGATGTGGTCGACGCCGAGGCGTTGGAGCGACGCGTCGCACGCGGCGAGCACGTACTCCGGACGGCCGTTGATCCCGAGTCGTGTCCCGTCCTCGGCCCGCTCGTTGCCGAACTTCGTCGCGACCACCACCTCGTCGCGCCGGCCGGCGATCGCCCGGCCGACCAGGCGCTCGTTGGTGAACGGGCCGTACATGTCGGCGGTGTCGAGGAACGTCACCCCGAGGTCGAGCGCCCGCTGGATCGTTGCGGTCGACTCCTCCTCGTCGTGCGAGCCGTAGAACTCCGACATGCCCATGCAGCCGAGCCCGAGAGCTGAGACGCTCAATCCCTGTCCGATCGTTCGCTGTCGCATGGGTTTCGTTCTACACGAGCGCCGGCCGCCGCGGTGACGGGGAGGCCCGTGGGCGGCCTACGGTCGCCTCTTGCATGGTGAATCGCAACGCGGGGAAGGTGGGGGGATGACGACGCCGGGGGCCGTGGAGCACGTCGACCTCGCCGGGGCCGGGCGCATGCCGCTCGTCGGGTTCGGGACGTGGCAGCTGCGCGGCGACGCCGCGTACCGTGCCGTGCTCGCCGCCATCCAGGCTGGCTATCGCCACATCGACACCGCCACGATGTACGGGAACGAGCGCGAGATCGGACGGGCGATTCGGGACTCGGGGCTCGCGCGGGAGGACCTGTTCCTCACGAGCAAGCTGCCACCCGAGCGGGCCGGACGCGAGCAGGCGACCATCGAGGAGAGCCTGCGCGAGCTCGGGACGGACTACCTCGATCTCTGGCTGATCCACTGGCCGCCGCGTCGGGGACAGTCGAGCGCTGTCTGGGGTCAGTTCCTCGCCATGCGCGACGCAGGGCGTACGCGGGCCGTCGGTGTCAGCAACTACGGGCTGGGCGAGATCGACGAGCTCGTCCAGGCGAGCGGGGCCACCCCGGCCGTGGACCAGGTTCGCTGGAGCCCTTTCGCCTTCGACGCCGGATTCCTCGCCGGGTGCCGGCGCCGAGGGGTCGTGCTCGAGGGCTACAGCCCGTTCAAGGCGAGCCGCCTCGGCGACGCGGTCCTCGCCGACGTCGCGCGAGCGCACGAGGTCTCACCCGCCCAGGTGATCGTTCGCTGGCACGTCCAGCACCGCGTCGTCGTGATCCCGAGGTCGTCGGCGCCGTCACGTATCGCGTCGAACCTCGACGTCTTCGGCTTCGAGCTGACCGATGCCGAGATGCGGCGCCTGGACGCGCTCTCCTCGTCCCGCTGACGCACGCGTTTCGACCTCCTCGTGGCGCGGCCGGCAACGTCTGCCCGCCTTCTTCCGAGCCCGATGCCGTGCTGACAGGCGGTGGAGCCGTCGATACGCGCCTGCATGGCCGGCGCGGCGAACGGTGCTCGGGGCGTCTGTCTGTTCGACCGCGGCCCCCACCGCCACGTCAGGCATCGCTCCCTGGCGCCCGTTCGGGCGCGCGTTCTCGGCTACCCGAGGGAGGTCGAACGGTTGCCGTCTCCGTACCCGTCCTGGTGGCCTCGGGGCTGGTCTGGTCCCGGGCCAGCGCAGATCGTCTCGTTCGCGCGACCGGCAGCCGCTCAACCGGTTGCTGGATCGACGGTGGCTGCTGCGTGGCCCTCCAGCTCACGGTGCTACGACTCGTCGCCGGCGGGGCCACGGGGCGGGGTGGGGTGCCACCTCGTCCGCGCTCGAGGATCCTCGATTGAGCCGGTGCGGAGCTTTGACGGCCGACTCGACGGCGTGGGCGCCGGATCGGGAAACAGTGACGGCAACGCCGGCACCGTCCATCGGAGGCTCGACGTCATGAACTCGTAGCTAAGGGGTACTCGTCGTCAGACGAGGAATCGGTCGTGGCGCTCTCGTTACGGGCGTGGGCGCCCGTGTTCGTCTCCGTCGAGAAGATGCTCGGAGCCGAGATCTTCCGGCGCTTGCATCCCGACTGGCGGGCCGACCAAGACAGGGCCGTTCGCGCCGCGCTGGCGGATCCCGCGATGCAGCTGTGGGTGGCAGATACCGCGCCTGGACCCGCCGGTTTCGTCGCCGCGAAGCTCGACAGTGACAGTCTCGTCGGGGAGATCTACATGCTGGCCGTCGATCCCGCCGCCCAGGACCAGGGCATCGGCACCGCGCTGACTGAGATGGCCACCGACGAGCTGGCGGTTCGGGACCGATGACCCCGAGGGCGTCCTTGCTGCTCATGGCTGGGAGGCCCAGGTGACCCAGTTCGGCGATGAGGGTGCCCACTTCGGTAGATGGCCCCGGCCAGCGGTTGACAGCCTCGACCGCTCACGGCCTCACAGCTACCTTCTGACCGCTCGGCGGTCAACCAAGGGATGAGGGAGGGCAGCCCGGCCGGGCAGTTCCCAGTTTCAGCAGAGGAACCCGCAGCAGGAACGGCGCGGCGACAGGACCGAGGCAGACGGCGAGCGTCCCATAGGAGCGTCCGACGGACTGTCCGGGCTAGCAGGTCAGGCTCGGACCCTGGGCTTTTCCTGCTCTAGCTACGTCGTGCGGTCCGACCGGTGCGCGCCGCCGTGCGGAGCGAGTAATCGGCGGTACCAGAGCCGCCACGGCGTCGTATGCCGCTGCCACACCTCCGGCCCGGTGACGTAGGGAGGCCCGACATGCCGACGGATCGAAGCCGCCTCCTCGTCGACCTCGTACACGGCGAGGAACCGCGGCGCGCCTTGGTGGGGCGGTCGCACTTCGTCCACGAGCTCGTACCGCGCGGCGCGGAGCGCGTGACGGCGTTCGGCAACCTCAGGCAAATGGACGTTCGTGTAGAAGTCGTTGAAGACCTTCAGCTCCTCGTCCGTCGTACCCGCCGGGGGGTTCACGCCAAGAAGGTAGATCGCATAGGGCGGGACCACAGCGGGTTCGGTCTCCGCGACGCGTCGGTACAGCAATGACCATGTCTGCTTGAGTCCCTCCCGCTCAGCCTCGTTCGGCCGGTCCGTTTGGCCTTGTTCGGACAGGTCGACCACGCTCAAAAACCGTGGAGGTCGGAACCCGCGCGCAGCGACGGCGATGAGCTCGTAGCGCACGCCCGCGTCGGAGTCATGCAGCGCCGATTGCGCGAACTTCTCGGCTGCGTCGGGTTGGGCGGAGGCACTGCCGCGGACATCCCATCCCGTCCACGACGTCACCGGAGCCCGCGGGGTCATGTTGGGCGACACTGGCTGCCCGGGCGTGGGTCGGCGCCATTCGTCGTCATCTCGCGAGGCTACAGAGGGACTCTCGACGAGCACCGGTTTCTGGACACTCAGCTCAAGGCCAGAAGCTCGACGTCGTAGTCCACAAATCGGCGGTCGACTCTGGCATCGGCCTTCTCGGCTCTACCTATGGGACACGGCGGCGTCCAGTTCTGCACTCCCTGCCCATCGTGTCGTGGGCGGCGTCATTCGTTGGGTTGGACTGCTCCTTCGTGGGCCGACTGTCGATGCCGGTTGGGAGGGGTCGTCTCGAAAGAAGCGCTGACGAACCTTCGAGAGACCCGCCGGTCGGTCTGAGATCTCAGTTCGGCAAACGGCGCCCATCGTCGACGGCCGGCTCAGGGGCACGCCAGAACGACACCCGAGACACCGCATCCGGCCTGTCGTCAGGGACCGCCAGACCGCGCCGACGTTGGCGGTCGCGGCACTAGCTCGGGTCGTCTCGCGGCCGCGGCGACAGCGTGAAGCCCCTGTAGCCACTCGCCGCCACCTCGTCGCACTCCTCGCGGTACGCGCGGTAGCCGCCGGCGTAGGGGGTGAAGCCGCCCTTCTTACCAGGGATGTTCCGTCCGTTGAACCAGGTGTCGGCGAGGTTGAACAGCGTGCGGTCCGCGAGCTCGTGGACATGGTCGACCCAGCCGTCCTCGGCGTCGACGGTCGCCTCGATGAGCTCGGCACCGGTGGACCGCATGAACGCGATGCAGGCCGAGACCCATTCCACCTGCTGTTCGATCGCCTCGAAGTTGTTGCCGAGCACCGACGGGCTCCCCGGCCCCATGAGGATGAACAGGTTCGGGTAGCCCGCCGTCGCGAGGCCGAGATAGGTGCGCGGCCCTTCGGCCCACTTCACCGACAGCGAGCGCGCCGATCGCCCGCGAAGGCCGATCCGCTCGAGGGCCCCCGTCATGGCGTCGAACCCGGTCGCGAGCACGATGACGTCGAGCTCGTACTCGGCGGTGCCCGTCCTCACCCCGCGTTCTGTGACCTCCTCGATCGGCGTGCTCTTGAGGTCGACGAGCGTCACGTTGTCCCGATTGAAGGTCTCGTAGTAGCCGGTGTCGATGCAGAGGCGCTTCGTACCGATCGGATGCGTCGTCGGCACGAGGACCTCGGCGACGGCGGGGTCCCGGACGATCTCGCGTACCTTGCTCCGCACGAACTCGGAGAGGGTCTCGTTGGCCCGGAGGTCGGAGCTCAGGTCCTTGTAGCTGTTCATCAGCGTGAACGGGCCGTTGCGCCACGCATGCTCGTAGGTGGCGGTGCGCTCGTCCGTCGTCACCTCGAGCGCCGACTGCTCCAGGTTTGCATGGCTCCAGTGGACGCCGATCGTGGATTCGCGCTGGAGCCTGCGGTGCTCGGCATAGCTGGCCTTGTACTCGCGCTCGAACGCCGGGTCCGTCGGGACGTTCCAGGCGGGCACGCTGAAGTTCGCGGTGCGCTGGAACGCCACGAGATGGGCCGCTTCGCGGGCGATGGCAGGGATGCACTGGACACCGGACGAGCCGGTGCCGACGACGCCGACGCGTCTGCCGGCGAGCTCGACGGGCTCTCGGGGCCAGCGGGACGTGTGGTAGCACGCGCCCCGGAAGGCGTCGAGGCCCTTCAGGTCCGGCACGTTCGCCGCCGAGAGCGCGCCGACCGCCGCCACGAGGTACGAGGCCGTCACGACCTCGCCGTGCTCGGTCCGGACGTGCCAGCGACGCTCGGGCTCGACGAAGTCGGCGCCGACGACGCGCGTCCTCAGCTGGATGTCCCGGCGCAGCTCGAAGCGGTCGGCGACGTGGTTGGCGTAGCGCTCGAGCTCGGGCTGCGCGGGGAAGCGCTCGCTCCAGCTCCACTCCTGCTCGAGCTCGGGCGAGAACGAGTACGAGTACCACATCCACTCGCCGTCGGTGCGCGCCCCGGGATAGCGGTTCCAGTGCCACACGCCCCCGACACCGTCTCCGGCCTCGTAGACACGGGTGGCGAGCCCGATCTGGCGCAGGCGGTGGAGCATGTACATGCCCGCCCACCCTGCGCCGATGATGACCGCGTCGAGCTCGGGCCGGGAGGTGCTCGCCACCGCTAGGAGTGTCCCGCCGTCATGTTCCCTGCGACGGCTGGTGCTCCGACCCTGCGCCGCGCCCGGCTCGCAGCGCGAAGGCGAGCGCGCCCCCGATCGTCACGCCGCCAGCGGGGTACGTCGGGCCGAAGACCGAAGCGGCGGTGTTCCCGGCGGCGAAGAGGCCCTCTACGGTCCCGCCCTGCGAGGCGCGGACCCGGCCGTGCCCGTCGATGTGCAGCCCGCCGGCGGTGCCGAGGGCCCCGTCGTAGAGGGCCATCGCGTAGAACG
>Ga0307374_10003030_pt1 | contig 29165 bp, 33 predicted proteins | sample OX3MG_FD_202532 | JGI IMG/M metagenome (GOLD analysis project Ga0307374, IMG submission 202532) | Soil microbial communities from Risofladan, Vaasa, Finland - OX-3 | ecosystem: Environmental > Terrestrial > Soil > Coastal area > Acid sulfate soil | place: Finland: Risofladan, Vaasa | collected... | reverse complement strand
TCAGATAGGGAGCCGCGGCGGCGACCGCATCGGGGGCGGCGCGTGCGGTGATCCGGCCGCCGGGGTCCGCCTCGGCGGCCTGCTGCATCGCCCGCAGCAACCGCAGCCCGAGCGTCTGCGCCGTCGGCTGGCCATCGGCGCCCAGCAACCGGTCGGCGATCGAGCGGCGGCGGCGAGGTATGGTGAACTCCAGGGTCCCGAAGCGGCTGACCGGCCCGAAGGCGACGCCCGGCCCGTCGGCGGCAAAGGCGGCGCGGGCGGCGGCGAGCAGCGCCGGACCGTCGTGGCCCCGGCCGGCGAGGTCGACCATCACCAGGCCCCCCTCGCCCTTCAGGCGCAGCGCCCGCGCGGCCACGGCCATCGCAGCCAGATTGGCGGCGCGCGCCGCGCGCTTGGCCTCGCCCCCGGCCCGCTCGCCCACGTCGACGTCGACGGCGACGAGCGCCCGCGTCCGCTCGATGGCGAGCGAGCCGCCGCCGGCCAGGGCGTAGACCGTCTCCAGCGCCTCGCTCTCGGCCTCGTCGGCGGCGGCGCGGGCGGCCGCGCCGGCGACGAGGCGCTCGCCCGGCGCGAAGCGCTCGAGTTCCTCGACCAGGCTCGGGCCGGGCCGCAGCAGCCGCGGCGGTCCCTCGACGGCCTCGTCCAGCAGACGCGCCGACGCGCCCTTGCCGCCGCGCGCCTCGGCGCGGATTTCCACGGCGACGGCTCGCCCCTGGGAAAGGCGGCTCATATCGGGCCGCAAGGTCAGCACCGCATCCGCGCCCTCGCCCAGATCCAGGAAGACGAGGCCCAGCGCCCGGTCGAAGCTGCGCAGGCGCGCCACGACCTGCGCGCCCAGAGCCTGCACGGCCACGTCCGTCTCGCGCGCGATCAAGAGCCGCTCGGGGCGGCCGTCGAGGACGACCACGCCCCGGGTCTCGCCGACGCCCTCGTCGAGAAGGATCCGGCGCCGCGTCACGGGACGCAGAAGCCAGCGCCGGTCAGCAACGCCCGGGTCTCGTAGAGCGGCAATCCGACCACGCCGGTGTAGGAGCCCGACAGCGCCAGGACGAACGCCCCCGCCCGTCCCTGGATCGCATAGCCGCCGGCCTTGCCCCGCCACTCGCCGCCGTCGAGATAGGCGCCGATTTCGACATCGGTCAGGCGCTTGAAGCGCACGCGGGTCTCGCTGAGGCGGCGCGACAGGGCGCCGGACGGCGCCGCCACGGCGACCGCAGTCAGCACCCGGTGGGCGCGGCCGGAGAGCAGCCCCAGCATGCGGCGCGCCTCCTCGTCGTGCTGCGGCTTGCCCATGAGGCGGCGGCCGGCGGCCACCACGGTGTCGGCCGCGAGCACGAACACCCGCGGATGGCGCGCGCCGACCGCCCTCGCCTTGGCTTCGGCGAGCCGCAGCGCGAGCCGCCGCGCGCTCTCGCCTTCGAGCGGCGTCTCGTCGATCTGCGCCGGATCGACGGCGCCCGGTTCGAGGCCGAGCTGGCGCAGGAGGTCGAGGCGCCGGGGGCTGGCGCTCGCCAGCACCAGCGGCGCTGTGGCGCTCCGGGTCATCGCGGCCACGCGGCCGAGGGGCTATTTGAAGCGATGGGTGATGCGTCCCTTGCCGAGGTCATAGGGCGTCACTTCCACCAGCACCTTGTCGCCGGCCCGCACCCGAATGCGGGCGCCGCGCGCCTTGTCGGCAATCGTGGCGATGATCTCATGATCGTCGTCCAGTTTGACGCGGAAGCTCGAGTCGCCCAGCACTTCGCTGACCGTGCCCGGAAGCTCCTGCTGTTCTTCCTTCGCCATTCGAGTTCCCAAGGGCCGGCCGACGCGCCTCCATAGGCCATCGGGGCGGGCTCTTCATCCCCCGAACGTCGCCGGACGGCCGAAACGCTCGCCGATTCTGGCGGCGAGGCCGTCGCGCGCTTCCCGGTAGGCGTCGAGCACCACCTCGCGGGCGCCCATGGCCAGAGTGGGGTCCAGCGTCGGCCAGTATTCGAACTCGACGGCCCGGTGACGCCCCAGCTCCACCGCCCGGTGCTGGGCCTCGGGCGTCAGCGAAACCACGACGTCGAAGGCCTCGTCCTCGAGATCGTCGAAGCACTTCGGCCGGTGTCGGGCGAGGTCGGCGCCCAGTTCGTCCATCACCGCCACCATGAAGGGGTCGGGCGCCTCGTCCGCGTCGGTTCTGAGGCCGCAGCTGTCGACGAAGACGCGGTCGCCGTACATCAGCTTCATCAGGCCCTCGGCCATGGCCGAGCGCACCCGATTCAGATTGCAGGCGAAGAGCACCGCGCCGGGAAGCTCCACGGGGCGCCTCAGCCCCGCCAGTGCAGGGCGCAGATCAGGGTGAACAGGCGCCGGGCGGTGTCGAGATCGGTCTCGACCTTGCCCTTCAGTCGCGCCTGCAGCAGAGCTGAGCCTTCGTTGTGCAAGCCGCGCCGGCCGGCGTCGAGCGTCTCGATCCGCTGCGGCGTGGCGTTGCGGATCGCCTCGTAATAGCTCTCGCAGATCATGGCGTAGTCGCGCACCACGCCGCGCAAGGGCGTCAGCGACAGGAGGTGGCGGCGCTGGTAGCCGGGGCCGGCGATGTCGAGGGCCAAGCGGCTGTCGATGAGCGAGATGCTGAGGTCGTAAGGGCCGCCAGCGGCGCCCTCGGGGGCGAAATGATTGTCCTCCAGAAGATCGAAGATGGCGATCTGGCGCTCCTGCTCCTGGTCGCGCGAAGCGGCGCTGAGCGAATCCTCGTCGAGCGTCACCGAGGCGAGCCGCTCGTTGCCCGCCATCAGGGCCGCTCCGGCCCGGCCGCGAAGTTGCGGCGGATCGAGAGGCTGCGGGCGTGCGCCGGCAGGCCCTCGGCCTCGGCGAGGATCTGCGCGGCGCCTGCGAGGGCGGCGAAGGCGGTCGAGCCGCAGGCGATGATCGAGGTGCGTTTCAAGAAGTCCTGGACCGAGAGTCCCGAGGAGAACCGCGCCGCCCCGCTGGTGGGCAGGACGTGATTGCAGCCGGCCACGTAGTCGCCGATGGCTTCGGGCGCATAGCGGCCGAGGAAGATCGCCCCGGCGTGGCGTATGCGCGCGGCGAGGGCCGCCGGATCGGCCACGGCCAACTCCACGTGCTCGGGGGCGATGCGATCGACGAGACCGGGCGCTCGCTCGAGCGGAGCGATCACCACTGCGCCGTGGTCGGCCCAGGCGGCGCCGGCGGCGTCGGCGGTGGCGAGGACGCCGAGCTGGGCGTCCAGGGCGCCGAGCACCGCCGCGGCGAACTGTGCATCGTCGGTGATCAGGATCGACTGGGCGGCGGGATCGTGCTCGGCCTGGGAGAGCAGGTCGGCGGCGATCCAGGCCGGATCGTTGGCGGCGTCGGCCACCACCACGATCTCCGACGGGCCGGCCATGGCGTCGATGCCGACCACGCCGAAGAGGCGGCGCTTGGCCGCGGTCACATAGGCGTTGCCAGGGCCGACGATCTTGTCCACCGGACGGATCGGTCCGGCGCCGAAGGCGAGCGCCGCGCAGGCCTGGGCGCCGCCGACGCGCCAGATTTCGGTGACGCCCGCCTCGCGCGCCGCGGCCAGCACCGCCGGCGCGAGCCCGCCCGGCGGCGTCACCATGGCGATGCGTTCGACGCCGGCGGCCCGTGCCGGAATGACGTTCATCAGCACCGTCGAGGGATAGGCCGCCCGGCCGCCGGGCACGTAGACGCCTACGGCCTCGAGCGGCGTCCAGCGCCAGCCCAGTTCGACGCCGGCCTCGTCGACGAACCGGCCATCGGCGGGGCGCTGCCGGTCATGGTAGGCGCGAATGCGGGCCGCCGCGAAGGCGATGGCGCCCTGCAAGGGGGCCGGACAGGCGTCGACGCCCGCCTGGATTTCGCGCGGACTCACGCGGATCGAGGTCTCGTCGAGGCGCACCCGATCGAACCGCTCGCCGTAGCGCAGCACCGCGGCCAACCCCTCGGCGCGCACCGCCTCGATCACCCCGGCGACGGCTTCGTCCACGTCCGCCGACGATCCGCGGCGCTCGGCCACGAAGGCGTCGAAGGCAGCATCGAAGCCAGGATCGCTGAAGTCGAACCGTCGCATGGCGCGCTTCTTGGGCGCTCGGCGCGCAAACTCAAGGAGAAGTTGGGGGCGAGCTCAGCCGCGGTGCGTCGGGGTGCGCGGCGTCGGCCAGGGCGCGGAGATGTCGGCGAGGGCCGCATCGACGCACTCGACTTCCAGCAGAAGGTCGCCGCCGCCGGCGAACGCCAGGCGCACGACGCCTCCCGGCGGATCGACCGGCTCGAAACTGACCGCAAGCAGCTCCACCACCGCATCCCTGGGCTCGCGGCGCAAGCGCCGCGCCCTCACCGCCAGCACCGACCCGAACTGCAACCCCGCGCGCACCCGTTCGCTCATGAACGCGCCGGGCGCTTCCCAGCGAAACCGGTTCAGCGCAATGGTGACCCGGCGGGCGTGCGCATCCCAGGCGATGTCGCCGACGTGAGCCACGGCGTCCTGCACCGCGGCGGAGATCACCGCCAGATCGTCGGCGTCCTCGGCCAGCAGCTTCAGGGGATCGTGAGTAGCCATTCGCGTCCAGGCGCTCTGCAAGGACTCTCATAGCCGGGCCGAGGCCAGCCGGTAAGGGGGCGCGCCCCGGGGCGGCCTCACTCGCGCCGCCGCGCCGCGGTCTTGCGCCGCGCCAGATTGGCGCGCAGCGCCGCGGCCAGCTTCGCCTCGCGCGCAGCGTCCGCCGGCCGAGCGGGCGGCTCGTCGGCGCCCCGCGCGTCAGGCGCTTTGGACGCGCACATCAGCAACCGCCCCGCCGCTTCGACTCCACCGTCGAGCCGTTTTGCGCTTCACACCGCATGACCCGTCCGCTAACAACCCGCCCTCGCGACTCGGGCACGCCGCCGTAGCTCAGTGGTAGAGCGCATCCTTGGTAAGGCTGAGGTCGACAGTTCGATCCTGTCCGGCGGCGCCATCTAACGTTCACCTGCTCGAGTCGCGCCGGGCGCCGGGCCGCCCATGCCGAACAGCCCCAGCTGCAGGCTCTCGGCGATCATGGCGGCGCGGGCGCCGAGCAGGCGGGCGGTCTCGGGCTCGAACATCTCGCCGGCGGCGTTTCCCCAGATGGCGAGCCAGCGTTCGAACATCTCCGGCGTCAGCGGGCGCCGGCGATGTGCGCCCAGAGGATCGCCGCGATAGGCGCGTACGCCCAGCAGCACCGAGGTCCAGAACGCCGTCACCCGCGCCAGATGGCTCTCCCAATCGCCGACAGCGCTCTCGAACACCGGCCCGAGCACGGGATCGAGCCGCGCCGCGGCATAGAAGCGCCGCACCAGTTCGGCGAGCGCCGGCTGGGTCAACCGCTCGCCATGCGCATCGGCCGCGTCCGGGATCGGCGGGGCTTGCGTCACGGCGCCCCCGGCCCCGGGTTCGGGCCCGCCGCGGCCAGCGCGGCGTTGGCGGCCTCGATGTTGGCCACGTGGGCGTCCAGCATCGCCTGCAGCACGCTCCGCAGAGGCTCAGCCTCCACGCGCGGGATGAGGTCGCGCAGCTTGCGCACCACCCAACCCTGGCCGCGATTGACGAAGGCGAGGCGTGCTTCGAGACCGGCGATCGCCATGGCCTTGCCGTAGAAGTCGCCCACGGCCTGCGAGGGCGCAGCGTCGAGGGCGACGATCGCTTCGTGCAGCGCCCGCGCCCACTTCACCTCGTCGGCCTGGACGAGCCTGGCGAGCGTCTCGAAGGCGCCGCCCCTGGCCTGCGCCGCCAGGCTCGCCCCAACCCGCGCTCCGGCGCGCTCGGCCTCGAGCAGGGCGTTGAGTTCAGCCACCAGTTCGTCGTGATCGGCATGCGCCATCCGAGGCTCTCCGCTTGGCGGGATCTATAGGGCGCGGGAACGCGGCGCGCGAGCGGGGCCGCAGCGCCAAGGGCGCAGATTGGCGCGTGCGCGTGCGGCGGCGGCTTGATAGGAGGCGGGTCCGGACCGGGATCAGGGGGCGCGCATGTCAGAGCCGGTGCTTCGCCGCGCCCACACCGCCCTGCGCGCCCCGTTCAACGTCTGGGATGTCGTGGCCCTGGCGCTGATCCTGGGCGTGTTCGTCGCCCTCTCGCACGGTGCGCGCGAAACGCTTGCGCCCCTGCGCTCGATCGCCCAGGCGCCCATCAGCCTCGATCCCTGGCGCCTGCCCGAATACGCCGTCCGCACCAGCCTGCGGATGATCGCGGCGATGGTCGCCTCGCTCGTCTTCACCTTCACCTACGCCACGGCCGCCGCCAAGAATCGGCACGCGGAGATGGTGCTGATCCCGCTCCTGGACATCCTTCAGTCGGTGCCGGTGCTGGGCTTCCTTTCGTTCACGGTCACCGGCTTCATGGCGCTTGCGCCCGGCAACGTGCTCGGCGTCGAGTTCGCCTCGATCTTCGCGGTGTTCACCGCCCAGGCCTGGAACATGGCCTTCAGCTTCTACCAGTCCTTGAAGACCATTCCGGCCGATCTCGACGAGGCCGCCCTCGCCTTTGGCCTGACGCCCTGGCAGAAGTTCTGGCGCCTGGAAGCGCCCTACGCCGCGCCGGCGCTGATCTGGAACATGATGATGTCCATGGCCGGCGGCTGGTTCTTCGTCACCGCCGCCGAGGCCCTGACCGTCGGGCGCACCACGGTCACCCTGCCGGGCATGGGCGCCTTCATCGCCGAAGCCAACCAGAAGCGCGACTTCGGCGCCGTCGGCTGGGCCATCCTGACCATGGCGGCCACGATACTTCTGTTCGATCAGCTGGTGTTCCGCCCGCTGGTCGCCTGGGCCGAGAAGTTCCATTTCGAGCAGACCGCCTCGGCCGAACCGCCGCGATCCTGGCTTCTCGACGTGATGCGCCGCACCCGGCTGATGGCCCGAGTCGGCCGCCCGCTCGGCGAGGCGATGCGCCGCGCCGCGAGCTTCCGGCTTCCCTTCCGGCCGCCGCGCACGCCGCGGCTCGCCGCGCCGGCCGGGCGCGCCTTCGATGTCGTCTGGATTGCGGTGGTGCTGGCGCTGGCGCTGCTGGCCGGCGGCGAGGTGTTTCGCTTCGTGCTGCGCAAGCTTTCGCTGGGCGAGGTGGCGCACGCGCTCGAACTCGGGTTCATCACCCTGGCGCGCGTCGTCGTGCTGATCGCCCTGGCTGCCGCCGTCTGGACCCCCATCGGCGTCTGGATCGGCCTGCGCCCCAAGGTGGCCGAGCGCGTCCAGCCGATCGCCCAGTTCTTCGCGTCCTTCCCCGTCAACCTGCTCTATGGCGTGGTGGTGTCGGCCATCGTCGCCGGCCATCTCGATCCCAACATCTTCCTCTCGCCGCTGATGGTGCTGGGGACCCAATGGTACATCCTCTTCAACGTCGTCGCCGGTGCGGCGGCCTACCCGACCGACCTGAAGCAGGCGGCGCAGACCTTCGGCGTCTCGGGCTGGCTGTGGTGGCGCCGCGTCATGGCGCCGGGCATCCTGCCCTATTTCGTCACCGGCGCGCTCACCGCCAGCGGCGGCGCCTGGAACGCCGCCATCGTCGCCGAGGTCGCCTCCTGGGGCCACGATCACCTGCGCGCGGCCGGGCTGGGCGCCTATATCGCCGACGCCACGGCCCAGGGAGATTATCCGCGCATCGTCCTGGGCGTGGCGGTGATGTCGGTGTTCGTCGTCGCCCTCAACCGTTCGGTCTGGCGACCGCTCTATCGCCTGGCCGAGCGCAGGTACCGGTTCGATTGAAGGAGGCTCGCCCATGCCCAAAGCTCCCGACGCGCGCCGCCTGCTCGAGGTCGAGGACGTGCGCATGGTCTATGGCGCCGAGAACAAGGGTCCGCTGGTGCTGGAGGGCGTCGACCTCGGCATCGACGAGGGCGAGATCGTCGCCCTGCTCGGCCGCTCAGGCTGCGGCAAGTCCTCGCTGCTGCGCATCATCGCCGGGCTGCTGAAGCCGACGAGCGGTCGCGCCCTGTGGCGGGGACGCGCCGTCGATGGCCCCAACCCGGGCGTCGCCATGGTCTTCCAGAGCTTCGCCCTGTTTCCCTGGCTCACGGTCGACGAGAACGTGGAGCTTGGCCTCGAGGCCCATCGGGTCCCGCGCCCCGAACGCGACAGGCGCGCGGCCGAGGCGATCGATCTCATTGGCCTGGGCGGCTACGAGAGCGCCTTCCCCAAGGAGCTTTCCGGCGGCATGCGCCAGCGCGTCGGCTTCGCCCGCGCCCTCGTCGTGCACCCGGAGCTGCTCTTGATGGACGAGCCGTTCTCGGCCCTGGACGTGCTCACCGCCGAAACCATGCGCACCGACCTCATCGACCTGTGGATCGAGGGCCGGCTGCCGATCCGCTCGATGCTGATGGTCACCCACAACATCGAGGAGGCGGTGCTGATGAGCGACCGCATCCTGATCCTGTCGTCCAACCCAGGGCGGATCATCGCCGAGCTGAAGATCGCCCTGCCCCATCCGCGCAACCGCGACGATCCGCGCTTTCGCCAGCAGGTGGACGACATCTATGGCCGAATGACCGCGCGCGGCCCTTCGGACAAGGGCGACGGCCGCGGCGGCCTGGGCTTTCCTGGCGTGGGCGTCGGCATGGCCCTGCCGCAGGTCTCCACCAACGAACTGGCCGGCCTGATGGAGACGCTCTCGGCCTCCGCCGACGGCCGCGCCGACCTGCCGGCGCTCGCCGAGGAGCTGAACTTCGAGGTCGACGACCTCTTTCCCATCGCCGAGACGCTGCAGCTGCTGCGCTTCGCCGAAGTCGCACAAGGCGACATCCAGCTGACGCCGGCGGGGCGGCGCTTCGCCGAGGCCGGCCTCGAGGAGCGCAAGCAGCTCTTCGCCGAGCATCTGGTCGCCTATGTGCCGCTCGCCGCCCTGATCAAGCGCGTCCTCGACGAGCGGCCGGGCCACCGCGCCCGCGCCACGCGCTTCTCCGAGGAGCTCGAGGACTTCATGTCGGAGGACTACGCCGAGGAGACTCTCAAGGCCGTGGTCGGATGGTGCCGCTTTGCCGAACTCTTCAGCTACGACGAAGCCGACCAGACCTTCAAACTGGAGGCTGCGTGACCCGCCGCGCCCTGCGCAAAGCTTCGCCGTTGCACCCCCGGCGTCCTCTCGCGCGTTTTCTGCCGGAGCCGAGCCACGGCTGAGGCTTTCGGAGAAACCAGGAGTTTCGCAGGAATGGGTATCATCGTATGGCTGGTCTTGGGCCTGATCGCCGGGTTCATCGCCAGCAAAATCGTCAACCACACCGGATCGGGCGTGATCATGGACATCGTGCTCGGGATCGTGGGCGCCCTCGTGGGCGGCTTCATCTTCAGCATCTTCGGCGCGAGCGGGGTGACCGGCTTCAACGTCTATTCGTTCATCGTCGCAATCATCGGCGCGGTGGTTGTCCTCTGGATCTACCACGCCGTCGTCGGTCGAAGAGCTCTGTAGTCCTACAATCGACCTGTTGAGTCCGAGGGCCCCGCGCGATGGCGCGGGGCCCTCTCTTTGTGTGTCGCCTATCTCACCTCGACCGGCAGGCGGACCTGGCAGACGCTGAAGCCCGGTCCCGCCTTGGCCCGCTCGCGTTCGACCTCGGCCTTGAACCAGGGACTGGCCGTGTCGATGATGCGGATGTTCGGACGGCTGGCCGGCGGCATGTCGGCCAGAACCTTGACGCTGAGCATCCTGTCCTGCGGCGCGGCGACCGGTTCGCCGGTCTTGATCCGATCGATGACCTGCTGGCCGACGATGGCGCGACCGAAGGCGGTGTATTTCTTGTCGAGCGCATGCACGCCCCCGTCGGTGGAATCGGCATTGTCGCGGGTGAAGAAGAACTGGCTGTTGGCGCTGTCGGGATCCTCGCCGCGGGCCATGCCGAGGACACCGGGACAGAAGACGCCCCAGGCGTCCACCGCGTGATCCACGGTGAAGACGCCGAGCTGCATCGGCTGGCTGGTCACCGGCAGACTGCCGACCAGGCCCTGACGCAGCGCGCCCTCGCTGGCCACCTGGGCAAACGGCGTCTGGGCGCTGCGCCGGAAGGTGAACTCGGGCTTCAGGTTGGGCAGAGACGAGCCGCCGACGCCGCTGTCGAGCGGATCGCCGGTCTGGTCCATGAAGTTGTCGATGACGCGAAAAAAGCTGCGCCCGTCGTAGACGCCGGCGCGGGCGAGCTGGCGAACCCGCGCCACCGTGTTCGGCGCTGCGAGCGCGCTGAGTTCGACGATGATCCGGCCCTTGTCGGTGTCGATCACCAAGACGTTGCGGGGGTCGGGCGTGCGCCAGTCCGCCTCGCTCGGCGCAGGCGGGATGCTGGAGGCGCCCCGCCTGGGCGCCGTCGCGGCCAGGCCCGGGGCGAGGACGGCGCAGAGCAGCATCAAGGCAGCGCTTTTCATGACGCCCGCCTAGCCCGGCCATGCGGCGAGGAAAAGGCGGCGCGCGAGCGCAGCGCCCGGGGGCGCACCGGTCAGCTCCGACCGGCCTTTTCCATCAGGCGACGCTTCACGGCCGGCGTCACGAACGGGGTGATGTCGCCGCCCATGGCGACGATTTCCTTGACCAGACGCGAGGCGATGGCCTGGTGGTGCGGATCGGCCATCAGGAACACGGTCTCGATCTCGCGGTCGAGCTGCTGGTTCATCGAGGTGAGCTGGAATTCGTGTTCGAAGTCGGAGAAGGCCCGCAGGCCGCGCACCAGCACCTGCGCCCCCAGCGAACGCGCCACATTGATGGTGAGGCCCTGGTAGCCGTGCACGACGATCTGCGCCTGGCCGGTCAGGTGCGCGGTCTCCTCGCGCAGGATGTCGAGGCGCTCCTCCAGGCTGAACAGCGCCGACTTGCCGGTGTCGACGGCGACCCCGATCACCAGCTTGTCGACCAGCTTCACTGCCCGGCCGATGATGTCGAGATGGCCGTTGTGGATCGGATCGAAGGCGCCCGGATAGAGGCCGGTTCGGGTCATCGGGACTAATCCTCGGCGGGCGAGACGATGAGGCGGAGCTTCCACGAGGAATCCGCGCCGAAGTCAATCCGCCGGCGGGATTCGCCCGCGCGCCGCGCCGCCAGGCGAGGGTGAAAGGGGCGCGAAGGGGTCGCTCCAGTCCGCGCCCGCCGTAGTTTCACCGTTGTCAACGGTCGCGGGCGGCCCGTTCGGCCACGGCGCGCCGCCCGACTTCGCCGGGCCGCGCGGGGCGGTTGGCGCGTCCGGCGCCGTAGATTCGCCGTTGACTACGGTGGCCGCCGCCTCGCCGGGCTCGCCGCAGCCGCTCGCCTCGTCGCTGGGCGCGAACGCCGGGACGGCGTCCCAGCCGTCGTCGTCCTGGCCGTCATCGTCCAGCGCCCCGTCGTCGGCCGGCGCCTCCGGCAGCAGGCGGGCGATCAGCCGGATGTATTCGGGGAAGAAGAAGCGCTCGAGCTTCTCCAGCATCTCCTCCTGGTTGGCGAGGAAATGCCCCAGGAGGCTGGAGGCCACCTGGCCGGAGAGCCGCTCGAACGCGCCGGCCCGATGACGATGCTGCATGAAAAGCTGTCCCGTCGCCGTCCGCCCCGCCCTGCGCGCGACGTTCCGGCGCCGACAGCATGCACCCGCCGCGACCCCCGCTAGCTCGCGCTTAGCGATCGGCCGGGCCGATCGGCGATCCGCGGCGATGATGGCGCTTCGCCCGGGCGCCAGCACACCGCCCACTTCTGCCACAGTCCGGTCACGGGCGGTGGGGCGCGCATGCGAGTCGCCGCCCGCAGCCCCCTCCGCCGCCCGGCGCTGCCGCGCCGGGCGCCACCTCCCCCGTTTCACGGGTGAGGAGGAAGTCCCTTCATCCTGCCCCGCGAAGCGGGGGGACCGCCGCGCCGGCAGGCGCGGGGTGGAAGGGGCGCGCGACGAGCGTCTCGCCAACTCGGGCTCTTCGCCGCAGGCGCGGCGTTGACGGCCCGCGTCGCGCCGCGCACGATGGGCGAGGATCGAAAAACCAGGGAGAACGCCATGGCCGACGGCGAGACGATGATTCGGGCGAAGTTCCACGCCATGACCGAGGGCACCCAGGGTGACTGGGACGCCATCCGCGGTGCGGGGCTGGCGTACTTCCGCGGCTTTCCCGACCGGCTGATCGCGCACCTGAAGCTGCTGGAGGGCGACAGCGGCGGATTCGCCGTCGACCGCATGACCCATTCGCTGCAGACGGCCACGCGCGCCTTCCGCGCCGGGCGCGACGAGGAATACGTCGCCTGCGCCCTCGTCCACGACGTCGGCGACATCCTAGGCCCCACCCATCACGCCGAGATCGGCGCCGAGATCATGAAGCCGTTCGTCTCGGCGGAGAACCACTGGATCATGCAGCACCACGCCATCTTCCAGGGCTATTACTACTTCCACTACCTGGGCGGCGACCGCGACCGGCGCGAGGCGTTCCGCGGCCATCCCTCGTTCGAGGCCTGCGCCCAGTTCTGCCACCTCTACGACCAGTCGAGCTTCGATCCGGCCTATGACACCATGCCGCTCGACGCCTTCGAGCCGATGCTGCGGCGCGTCTGCGCCGCGCCGAAACAGCCGCCGGCGGCGTTCAAGGCGAGTTAGCCGCTCATGCGCGGCGCCGCCGCCGCCCTACTCCACGCGCTCGACCGAGAAGCCCTTGGCCCTCAACAGGGCCGGCAGGCCATCGGGGCCGACCATGTGCAGCGCCCCGACGGCGACGAACTGGGCGCCGCGTCCTGCGAGTTGCCTGGCGATGGTGCGGCTCCAGGCCAGATTGCGGCGGCGGATCAGCACGCCGTAGAGACCGGGGGTCTGCTTCAGGTCTCCGATGAGCAGCGGGCCGAGGCTCGAAAGATCGCCGCGAAGCCACGCGCTCTGCATCGCCCTCGCCTGGGAGCCGGCCTTGGCGTCATCGCGCACCGTCTCGTTCAGCAGTTGCACCTGAGCCGCCATCGGCAGGTCGGCCAGGAAACGCATCTGCTGGCCCAGCGTCTCGAATAGGCGCACCCGCTTGCCCTGGGCGCGGGCGTCCGCGGTCAGCCGCACGTCCGCGCCCGCCGCGGGGTCGAATCCCGCCTTCACCATCGGCGCGGCCATGAGCATCAGGGCCGCCGCCCAGGGCCGCATCCGGTCGAGGACGGCGAAGGGCGTCCGCTCGCGGCCGAGCAGCGCCTTCAGCGCCGCCAGGCGCCCTGGGTCGAGCCGGCTCGACAGCGGACGGTCCGGGTCGAGGCCGTAGCGCAGGATGAGGTCGCGCCCGACGGCCGGATCCGCGGCCCTGGAGACGTCGGTCTCGAACCAGACGGTCTTGGCCCTGGCGAAGGCGGCGTCGAGCCGGGGCGTGCGCCAGCGCGCCTGCGGCTCCAGCACGTGCATGGTGCCGAAGAGATAGACCGACGCGGACGGGCTCTTCACCACCCAGAGCGCCGGCGCCGCGCCCGCCGCGCCGGCGAGCGGGACGAGGCCCAGAAGCATCGCCGCCAGGGCGAGCAGCCGTCCGGCCGCCCAAGGCCGCGCCGGCCCCCGCCTCATGTCCACGTCCGGAAATGCTTGGAGAGCTTCAGCCCCTGGCGCTGATAGTGCGAACCGTCCTCGCCGTAGAGGCGCATCGGGCGTTCGGTGAGCGGCTCGAAGACGAGGCGGGCGACGGTCTGACCGTCCTCCAGCAGGAACGGGGTCTCGCGGCTGCGCACCTCGAGGACGCCGCGGGAGTCCTCGCCGCGCGCCTCGGTCGTGCCGAAGCCGGGGTCGAAGAAGCCGGCGTAATGGACGCGAAACTCGCCCACGGCAGGATCGATCGGGGTCATCTCCGCGGCCTGCAGCGCCGGGATCTCGACGCGCTCCTTGGAGGCGAGGATGTAGAACTCGCCGGGATCCAGCAGCAGCTCGCCGCGGCGCGCCTCCAGCGGCTCCCAGAAGTCGCGCGGATCGTGGCCGTCCTCCAGGTCGAGGTCGATGACCCCGGCGTGGCGACGGGCGCGAAATCCGGCGAGGCCGCCTTGCAGATCGACGCCGACGGAGCGCACCGCCAGCGCCGGGGGGCGGTCGCGCTTCAGGCGAAGCTGGTTGAGCCGGGTGCCGGCGCGCGCCAGCACCGAGAAGGTCTGGGGGGCGATCTCCAGGTAAAGCGGACCGGCGTAGCCCTCGGCGATGTCGTCGAAGGCGGGGCCGCGGTCGGTGAGGGTGCGCACGAAGACGTCGATGCGGCCGGTGGAGCTCTTCGGATTGGCGCGGCCAGAGACGCCCGGCGGCAGCGTCAGCCGCTCGGCCAGTTCGGCGATGTAGACGCAGCCTCGTTCCAGCACCGCACCGCCCACCAGATCGAGCTGGTGCATGGCGACATCGGCGATGCGCTGATCGACCCGCCGCCCGAGACCCGGGAGGAACGAGGCCCGCACCCGCCAGGCCCGAGGCCCGAGGCGCAGATCGAGGCTCGCCGGCTGGACCTGGTCGGGCGCGAACGGCGCCTGCGACGCGATCGCGCCGGCGCCGATGAGGGCCTCGATCGACTGACAGGGGAGGATGCCGGCGAGCGTCTCGGACATGGACGGGCGAGGTTCGCCGACGACGCCGAGTCTGGCAACAGTTCGCGCGCTCCGCTCATCCGCTCCGTCGCGAGACTTGACCCTGGCGCGGCGGCGTCTATGCCGGCGCGACATGAGCCAAGACCCGAACGACTGGCAGACGGCGACGCGCCTGGTGCGCGGCGGCACGACGCGTTCGCCGATCGGCGAGACCGCCGAGGCGCTCTACCTGACCCAGAGCTTCATCTACGAGACCGCCGAGAGCGCCGACGCGCGCTTCTCGGGGGAAGAGCCGGGCTACATCTATTCCCGCTACGGCAATCCGACGGTGAAGATGTTCGAGGACCGGCTGGCGCTGCTGGAGGGGGCCGAGCTGTGCCGGGCCACCACCACGGGCATGGCCGCGGTGCATCTGGCGCTCACCGGCTTGCTGCGCGCCGGCGACCACGTGGTGGCGGGCAAGGCGCTGTTCGGCTCCTGCCGCTGGATCCTTGGCCAATGGGGCCCAAGGTTCGGGATCGAGGCGACGTTCGTCGATGCGCCCGAAATCGAGGCTTGGCGCGCGGCGGTGCGGCCAACCACGAAGGTCTTCTTCATCGAGAGCCCCGCCAATCCGCTGCTGGAGATCACCGACATCGCCGCGGTGGCCGCCATCGCCCGCGAGATCGGCGCCCGCGTCGTGGTGGACAACGTCTTCGCCACCCCGATCTTCCAGAAGCCGCTGACCTTGGGCGCCGACGTGGTGGTCTATTCGGCCACCAAGCACATCGATGGTCAGGGCCGGGTGCTGGGCGGGGCGGTGCTGGGCGCCGCCAAGCTGCTGGAGGAGGCCTATCGAGACTTCATCCGCCACACCGGCCCGGCGCTGTCGCCGTTCAACGCCTGGGTGCTGCTGAACGGATTGACCACCCTGGATCTGCGCGTCCGCGCCCAGAGCGCCACCGCCGCGGCGCTGGCCGACCGCCTCGCCGCCCACCCCAAGGTGGCGGCCTGCCGCTATCCGGGGCGGACCGATCACCCGCAACACCAGGTCGCGGCGCGGCAGATGACCGGCGGCGGCAACCGGATGCTCAGCGGCGGCAGCCTGATCGCCTTCGATCTGGGGACGCGCGAGGCGGCGTTCCGGTTCCTGAACGCACTGGAGCTGATCGACATCTCCAACAACCTCGGCGACGCCCGCTCCATGGCCACCCACCCCACCACGACCACGCACCGCGCCATGAGCGAAGAGCAGCGGCGCGAGATCGGCCTGACGCCCGGCTGGGTGCGCCTGTCGGTCGGTCTCGAAGGGGCGCGCGACCTCGCAGACGATCTCGAACACGCGCTCGAGCGCGCCTGATGCGGCCGCCGTCCTCCGCCCGGCCGGTCTACGGGCGGTGACGCGCGACGTGGCCGTGCGCGTACGACCGACCTTTCTGCCGCAGGAGTCGGACCCGGCGCAGAGCCGCTACGTCTGGGCCTATCTGGTCGAGATCGAGAACCGCGGCGACCAGACCGTGCAATTGCACAGCCGCCGCTGGATCATCACGGACGCTCTCAACCGCACCGAAGAGGTGAGCGGAGAAGGCGTCGTCGGCCATCAGCCCACCCTGCGGCCCCAGGAGGCCTGGCGCTACACTTCGTTCTGCCCCCTGGCCACGCACTCGGGAGCGATGCGCGGCGCCTACCAGATGATCTCCGACACCGGCGAAGCCTTCGACGTCGCCATTCCAGAATTCTCGCTGCACCTGCCGGACGCGGCGGGACGGATGAACTGACGAGCGCCTGGGCGGCCACGCACCGCGCCGGGTTCAGGCGACCGCCCTGGGTTCCACTTCGTAGAGCCGCGAGCAATATTCGCAGGTGACGTGGATGCGGCCGTCGGGCTCGACCATGCCGGCCCGCTCCTCCGGCCCGAACGACCTCAGCACATTGACGATCCGCTGGCGCGAACAGCGGCAGAAGGCGGCGAGCGACCGCGACGCGAAGAGACGCACGCCGCGCTCGTGGAACAGCCGATAGAGCAGGGTCTCGGGTCCCAGCGTCGGATCCACGAGTTCGTCCTCGCCGATGGTCTCGAACAGGAACTCGGCCTCGCGCCAGGTTTCGGCGGTGGCCCCGCGCGCCGCATCGGCGGCGATGTTCTGCAGGAGAATGCCGCCGGCCCGCCAATGTGCGCCCGCGCCGGCGTCGACCTGGCCGACCGCGAGGCGAACCCGGGTCGGCGTCTGTTCCGACTGGGCGAAGTAGCGCTCGGCGCAGAGCGCCAGGGTCTCGCCCTCGATCGGCGTGACGCCTTGATAACGGTCCATGTCCGCGCCCTGGTCGATGGTCATGCTGAAGGCGCCTTCGCCGAGCAGAGCCTTCGCCCCCAGGGCCGCGAACCCCCGATCGGCCCCGGCCAGGCGACCTGGCTCGTAGCGGCAGTAGCCCCGCAGCGCGCCGCTGGTGTCGTAGTCGGCGACCACGAAGGAGACCGGCCCGGCGCCCTGGGCCTGGACGATCAGGCGCCCCTCGAACTTCAGGCTGGCGCCCACCAGCGCCGCGAGCGCGCAGGTCTCGCCGAGCAGGTTGGCCACGGCGAGCGGATAATCGTGCCGGCTCAGAATCTCGTGGATCGCCGGACCCAGCCGGACCAGGCGCCCGCGCACGGGGGTATTCTCGATCCGGAACGGCGCGGCCAGATCGTCGCGGAAGGGGGGCTGGGTGGGCACGGCGCGGATATGGGGACGCTCGTCGGCCGATGCGAGCCGCGCCCACGGGCCGCATCCGTTCGCCGTCAGATCGCGCCGAAGCACCAGGCGAGGATGGATTTCTGCGCGTGGATGCGGTTCTCGGCCTCGTCCCAGACCACCGACTGCCGCCCTTCGAGAACCCCGCAGCTCACCTCCTCGCCGCGGTGCGCCGGCAGGCAATGCATGAACAGCGCATCGGGCGCGGCGAGCGCCATCAGCGCCTCGTTCACCTGATAGGGCGCGAGCGCCTCGACGCGGCGGTCGGCATCCCGGTCGCCCATGGAAACCCAGGTGTCGGCGAGGACGAGATCGGCGCCGCGGACGGCGGCGCGAGGATCGTCGCTCACCTCGATGCGCCCCTGCGCGGCGGCGGCGCGCGCCAGGTCGCGGCGATCGGGATGGTAGGGCTCGGGCGAGGCGATGTTGAGCCGGAAGCCGAACTTCGGCGCCGCCTGGATGAAGCTGGAGCAGACGTTGTTGCCGTCGCCGACCCAGGCGAGGGTCTTGCCGGCGAGATCGCCGCGGTGCTCCTCGAAGGTCATCAGGTCGGCCAGGATCTGGCAGGGATGGCTCTTGTCGGAAAGACCGTTGATCACCGGGATCGCGGCGGCGGCGGCCAGGGCTTCGATGTCCTCGTGCCGGATGGCGCGGATCATCACCGCGTCGACCATGCGCGAGAGCACCCGGGCGGTGTCCTCGATGGTCTCGCCGCGCCCGAGCTGCATGTCCGCCGCCGTCGAGATGATCGAGTGGCCGCCGAGTTGCCGGATGGCCGCGTCGAAGGAGAACCAGGTGCGGGTCGAATTCTTCTGAAAGATCATCGCCAAGGTCCGGTCGCGGCCCGGCGCGTCGGCGTCGACGCGGCCCTTGGACCAGCCGCGCCGCGCCGCCTTGCGCGCCTTGGCGTCGTCCAGCATGGCGCGCAGGTCGGCCGCCTCGACGTCCGAGATGTCGAGGAAATGCCGCACGGCGGTCACGCCGCCGCCCTCGACTGGGCGGCTTCGCAGGCGCGCTCCAGCCTCGTGATGGCTTCGCGCGCTTCCTCGCGGGTCAAGAGCAGCGATGGCAGCAGGCGCACGCAGTTGTCGCCGCCGCCGGCGATGAGCAGCTTCTCCTCGCGGGCCAGAGCCATGAAGTCGCGGTTGTTGGGTATCAGCCGCAGCCCGATCAGCAGGCCCTTGCCGCGAATCTCGGCGATCACGTCGGGAAAGCGCTCCTTCAGTCCGCTGAGCTGCTGGGTGAAGTAGCCGGCGATGTCGCGCACGTTGGCCAGGGTCTCCGGGCGGGTCAGCTCCTCCAGCGCCGCCAATCCCACCGCCATGGCCAGGGGATTGCCGCCGTAGGTCGAACCGTGCGAGCCGACGCTCATCCCGCTGGCCGCCAAGGCGCTCGCCAGGCACGCGCCTACCGGGAAGCCGTCGCCGAGCGCCTTGGCCACGCACATGATGTCCGGCGCCGCGTCCTCGGCCCATTCGTGGGCGAAGAGCTTGCCGGTGCGACCCAGCCCGCACTGGATCTCGTCGTAGATGAGCAGCGTCCCGGTACCGCGGCAAAGCTGGCGAAGCCGGGTCAGATCGCGCGGCGGCAGGGCGCGCGCCCCGCCCTCGCCCTGCACCGGCTCGACGATCACGGCGCAGGGCGCCTCTGCGAGCGCCGCCTCGAGCGCCTCCATGTCGCCGAACGGCAGGGTGCGGTAGCCCGGCAGGGCTGGCCCGAAGCCCTCGACGTAGGAGGGATTCCCGGCGGCGAAGATGGCCGCGTAGCTGCGTCCGTGGAAGGCGCCCTCGAAGCCGATCACCTCGATCCGCTCCGGCTGGCCCTTGGCCCAGTGGAACTTGCGCGCGGTCTTCAGGGCGCACTCGATGGCTTCGGTCCCGGAGTTGGTGAAGAAGACCACGTCGAGCCCGGTGGCCTCGCAGAGCCTCGCCGCCAGCAACTCCTGGCCGGGGATGCGGAAGATGTTGGAGACGTGCCAGAGCTTCTCGCCCTGGTCCCTCAGAGCCTGGACCAGCTTGGGATGGGCGTGCCCGAGGCCGGTGGTGGCGATGCCGGCGAGGCAGTCGAGATAGGCCTCGCCCTCGGCCGTGTAGAGCCACGCGCCTCGCCCGCGTTCGAACGCCAGCGGGGCGCGGCTGTAGACGCCCAGTATATGGTCGCTCGGAACCTTCGGCAGAGCGGGCTCGCCCATGACGGCCTCCCAATAGAACGAGAAATCCCCGCACGAGACGCACGGGGACCGGGGAAGCGCGGGGTTTTCCGCGCATGCGCCGTGGTTGTCAATCAGCGTACCGGCGGCGCCACGGCGATGCGGTCGGATTGCGAAAGAGCCAATTCGCGGAGGCTTGACCATCATCGCCGTCACTCCGGACGGCCTGAAAGGGCGATCCGGGGCCGGACCCGCCGCTTCCAAGACGAATTCCAGCCTGGCCGCGGCCCGTCCGGCCCCGGCTCGCGCTTCGCTTGGCCGGGGTGACGGCGATGATGAGCGTCTCGTCAGCCCGAACTCTTTGCCGTCGGCGAGCACGGGCGGGACCGGCTCCTGGCGGCTAGAGCGCCTTGACGATGCCCTCGACCATCTTCTTGGCGTCGGAGAACAGCATCATGGTGTTGTCGCGGAAGAAGAGTTCGTTCTCGACGCCGGCGTAGCCCGAGCCCATGCCGCGCTTGACGAAGAGCACGGTGCGGGCCTTATCGACGTCGAGGATGGGCATGCCATAGATGGGCGAGGCCGGATCGGTCTTGGCGGCGGGATTGGTGACGTCGTTGGCGCCGATGACGAAGGCCACGTCGGCGCTGGCGAACTCGGAATTGATGTCGTCGAGTTCGAACACCTCGTCATAGGGCACGTTGGCCTCGGCCAGCAGCACGTTCATGTGCCCCGGCATCCGCCCGGCGACCGGATGGATGGCGTACTTCACCTCCACGCCGCCGGCCTTCAGCTTGTCGGCCATCTCGCGCAGCGCGTGCTGGGCCTGGGCGACGGCCATGCCGTAGCCGGGGACGATGATTACCTTGGAGGCGTTCTTCATGATGAAGGCCGCATCGTCGGCCGAGCCCTGCTTGACCGGCCGCGTCTCCACCTTGCCGGCGGCGGTCGCCGTCTCGCCGCCGAACCCGCCCAGGATCACCGAGACGAAGGAACGGTTCATCCCCTTGCACATGATGTAGCTGAGGATCGCGCCGGAGGAGCCGACGAGGGCGCCGGTGATGACGAGGGTGGTGTTGGCGAGGGTGAAGCCGAGCGCGGCCGCGGCCCAGCCGGAGTAGCTGTTCAGCATCGAGATCACCACCGGCATGTCGGCGCCGCCGATGGGGATGATCAGGGTGACGCCGGCGACGGTCGCCAGGGCCGCGACCGCCCAGAACGCCCATTTCGCGTCGCCGCCGCTCGCCACCAGCACCACGATCAGGGCGACGACGGCCACTGCGAGGGCGATGTTGAGGAGGTGGCGCCCCGGCAGCAGGATCGGCGCGCCCGACATGTTGCCGTTGAGCTTGGCGAAGGCGATCAGCGAGCCGGTGAAGGTCACCTCGCCGATCGCCAAGCCGATGGCGAGCTCGATCAGGCTTTCGAGCTTGACGTGCGCGCCGTCGGCGATGCCGTAGGCCGCCGGCGCATAGATGGCCGCGGTGGCGACGAAGCAGGCGGCCAGACCCACCAGCGAGTGGAAGGCGGCCACGAGCTGCGGCATGGCGGTCATGTGGACGCGCCGCGCGATCACCGCGCCCGCGCCGCCGCCGATGACGACGCCGCCGCCGATGAGGCCGAGGGTGAGGGCGTCGAGCGCCGCTTCCTGCCACAGCGTCGCCAAGGTCACGCCCACCGCGAGCGCCATGCCCGCCATCCCCAGGACGTTGCCGCGACGGCTGGTCTTGGGGCTGGAGAGCCCGCGCAGCGTCAGGATGAACAGCACCCCCGAGGCGAGATAGGCGAGCGCGGCGATGTTGGCGTTCATGGCGAGCAACCCCCCAGCACTCGCTCCAGAGCGGCGATCAGCGCTGGGAAATCCTCGCGCACCGTAGAGATCATGATCTGGGGATCAATTCCCCGATAGGCGTGAATCAGCCGATTCCGCGTCCCTATTGCACCGCTCCAGGAAATGTCCGGGCAGGCCGCGCGCCCCGTCTCCGAGACCTGAGATGCGGCCTTGCCGACTATCTCCATCGCCCGCGTCACGGCATAGCGGCGCATCTTGTCAGCGGCCAGGGCCGCAGGATCGGCCGCACCAAGCAGGTCGATTGCGTCCTTTGCAAAGGACAGCATGTCGTGCAGCCGGGACCGATCGCGTTCGTCGATCATATTGAGACCAGATCGCGTTCCATGTCGGCCCGGAACGCGGGCCGCAGGCACTTGCGATCGACGAGATCGACCGGCGCCCCCAACTGGGCCCCGAGTTCGGCCTCGAGTTCTCCGATCCGAAAATAGGTCGTGTGACCCACCACGTTGATCAGGACATCGACGTCGCTGGACTCGTGCGCTTCGCCGCGCGCCGTGGACCCGACGACGCCGACGAACTCGACCCCATAGCGATCCCGAGCCTCCGCCCTTCGCTGGCGGAGGCATTCGAGGACCCGGTCGAGGCGAGCGAGTCGGGTCATGGCGATGGCGGCCGGATTGGCCGGAGGTCTCTGGGCTGGTTCATTTCGGCCGCTCCTTGCGCCGGTACATCGAGAGCATGCGCTGGGTGACCAGGAAGCCGCCGAAGATGTTGACCGAGGCCAGCAGCACCGCGGCGGCGCCGACGCCCTTGGAGAACAGCACCTGGCGGACCGCGCCATGCGCCGGCGCGGACGCGGCCAGCAGGGCGCCGACCACGATCACCGAGGAGACGGCGTTGGTCACGCTCATCAGCGGGGTGTGCAGGGCCGGGGTGACGCTCCAGACCACGTAATAGCCGACGAAGATCGCCAGCACGAAGATGGCGACGCGGTAGATGGTGGGATCGATGGCCTGCATGGCGGCGAACCTGCCTTTCCCGTTCAGGCGGCCCTGAGGGCCGGATGCACCACCGCGCCGCCCCGGGCCACCAGGGCCGCGGCGACGATCTCGTCGTCGAAATCGGGCGCGAGCTGGCCATCCTTCATCAGGAGGCCGGCGAAGGCCGTGAGATTGCGCGCATAGAGCGCCGAGGCGTCGGTGGCGATGCGGCTCGCGAGGTTGGCGATGCCGAGAATGCGGACGCCGCCGCGCTCGACGACCTCGCCGGCGCGGGCGCCGGCGACATTGCCGCCCTGCTCCACCGCCAGATCCACCAGCACCGAGCCGGGCTTCATCGAGGCGACGTGCTCGGCGCTGACCAGTTTCGGGGCGGCCCGGCCGGGAATGAGGGCGGTGGTGACGACGATGTCCTGCTTTTTGATGTGATCGGCGACCAGGGCGGCCTGCCTTGCCTGATAGTCGGCGCTCATCTCCCTGGCGTAGCCCGCGGCGGTCTCGGCGGCGCGAAACTCGTCGTCCTCGACGGCGACGAACCTGGCCCCCAGGCTCTCGACCTGCTCCTTGGCGGCGGCCCTGACGTCGGTGGCGGTGACCACGGCGCCCAGCCGGCGCGCGGTGGCGATGGCCTGCAGCCCGGCGACGCCAGCGCCCATGACGAACACCTTGGCCGGCGCGATCGTGCCCGCCGCCGTCATCATCATCGGCAGCGCCCGGCCAAACGCCGCCGCCGCTTCGATCACCGCGCGATAGCCGGCGAGATTGGCCTGGCTGGAGAGCGCGTCCATCGCCTGGGCGCGGGTGATCCGCGGCACCAGCTCCATCGCAAAGACCGTGGCGCCGCGGGCCGCCAGCGTCTCGGCGAGGCCCCGCTCGCGATAGGGATCGAGCAGGCCCACGACGAGGGCGCCCGGCTTCAGCTCGGCGATCTCCTCGTCCGAGGGGCCGCGAACCTTGAAGACCAGATCCGCATCCCGCAGCGCCGCGGCCGCGCCTTCGGCGATGCGGGCGCCGGCCGCCGCGTAGGCGGCGTCGGGCGCCGCCGCGGCGAGCCCGGCGCCCGCCTCCACCACCACGTCCAGGCCCAGAGCCGCGAGCTTGCCCGCCGAATCGGGCGTGACCGCGACGCGGGCCTCGCCGGCGCGGCGTTCCTTGGTGACGGCGAGGACGGGCATCGGGCGGGCGAGTCCCAACTGCGGCTTCGAATCGGAGGCCGATGGCAGGCGGCGACGTTAGGACCTGAACTCCAGGCGAAGTCCAGAGCGCCGGCTAGTGCGACGGGCCGGGCTTGGAGCGCAGGAAGTAGATGCCCAGAGAAAGGATGATCAGGCCGGCGATCAGGCCGGGAAAGAACCCTGCCCCGGCGCAGAACCAGAGCACCAGCATGGTCAGGAAGGCGGCGAGGCCGAGCGAGCCCCATTTGGCCATGCCGCCGAAGGCGTGGAAGGTCGCCAATTGCTCGGCGATGTCCTGATCGCCTTGACGGTATTCCTGGGCGGCCTCGTTCATGGGCGGGTCGGCTCCTCGAAGGAATGGATTGGGCGCAGCCGGGTGCTACACGAAGCCGCCCGCCGGCTCAAGTTCGTCGCGGTCGGGCGTTCAGCCAGGCGGCCAGACGGCGAGCAGCGAGCGAAGCGCCGCCACCAGCGCCAGCGGCTGGTCGACCATGATGTGGTGCTCGGAATCCGGAATGGCGATCGAGGGGACCCCTGGTGGGACGAACTGGCTGTGCTGGCCCATCTCGCGCCGCAGCATGATCGCCGAACGGTCGCCGACGATCTGGGCCAGCGGCGCCGTCGACTTGCGCGCCACGGCCGCCATCGGGCCGCGGTCGAGCTTGGCCCAGAGGAACGGGTCGAACTTCCAGGTCCAGCCTTCGCCGCCGCCGTCGGGCATCGGGGCGCGCTTCAGCGAGCGGCGGGCGATGAAGTCGGCGATGAAGAGGTTGCCGGGCCGCTGCGGCGGCATGAAGCGAAAGCGGGTCAGCGCCTCCTCCAGGGTCGCATAGACGCGGTTGGGGCGGGTGCGGTGCGGCGGTCCGCGGTGAGGGAAACGCTCGCCGCGCGCCTCGGCTTCGCGCCGCCAAGCCTCTTCCTGCTCGCGCGTCGGCGGGCCGCCGAAGCCGGTATCGACGAGCACCGCGGCGCGCATCCGTTCCGGATAGGCGCCAGCCGAATAGAACACCTGCGAGCCGCCGAAGGAATGGCCGATGTAGATCGGCTTGACCGCGGCTTCGTAGAGCCCGGCCGCCGTGGCGCAGGCGAAGATCTCGGCGGCGAAGCCTTCGAAGGTGTAGGTCTCGCGCCAGTCGGAATCGCCCATCCCGGAGAGCGACAGCGACGCCACCCGGTACTGGTCGGCCAGAAAGGGCGCGATGAAGCTCCACCAGTCGGCGTGGGCGCTGTTGCCGTGGACGAAGACGAGGCCGGGCCTGCCGATCTCGCCCCAGGTCAGGAGTTCGATCATCGCCCCCTCGACCGCGATCATCCGCCGCTCCGGCGCCTGGCCGATCGCCCAGCCGAACCATTCCGGCGCCGGCGGCGCAGCCCCGGCGAACGGCGCCAGGGGCGAGGCGACTTCCGGCGGCAGGTCCGGCTGCAGGCGCACCGGCTCGTCGTCGTCCAGCTTCTCGTCGAGTTCGGGTTCGAGGTTCGCGCGTCGGTCGTCGGCCATGCGCCTGACTAACGGGCGTTTGAAAAATGGCAAGCGAAGCCTTGCCGCGGACCGCGACGACATCGCCGCGGCCGGCTAGTTGCCGGAGACGCTGTCGACCTTGCCGAACATCGCCTCGAGCTTGTCCAGCACATAGGCCGGCAGGCGCGGGGCGAGGATGGATTCGATGTTGGCGCGCAGGTGCTCCGGATCGCCGGTGCCGGTGAGCACCACCTGGGCGCCGGGCTCGTGGCGGCAGAAGCGGTAGGCGGCCTCCACCACCGAGGGCGAGCCGGGCGCGTTCCTGAGGAAGCCGAGCGGCCGCTCGGAATCGACCTGGCCGCGATCCACCTCGCCGCGCGCCACCAGCTCGGCGACGGCCTTCCTGAGCTGGTCGGAATGGCTGAGCGTCTCGCGCACCGCGAACATGATCAGCGTGCCGACGTCGTGCGCCTGGGTGAGCGGAAAGACGCGGCGCCGGGCCGACGGATTGAGCAGGTTGAACCCCACCATGACCACGTCGAAGAGATCGTCGGGCAGGGCCTCGGCCAGCATGGCGTGGCCGGTGTCGGCGCCGAAGTGCTCGGAGGCGCCGATGAAGCGGAGCTTGCCGGCCTGGCGCTGCCGCTCCAGCTCCGGAACCAGCACCTCCCTGGCGTGCGGATACTGGTCCTGCGTCAGGCCGTGCAGGAAGAAGAGGTCGACATGGTCGGTGGCCAGGCGGCGCAGGCTCTCTTCCAGCAGCTCGGCGAGCTGGCCGGCGCCGATCAGCTCGCCGCGCCGTCCCACCGCCGCCTTGGTCGAGATCACCACCTGGTCGCGGCGGCCGCGCACCCCGATCCCGACCGCCTCCTCGGTGCCGTAGGCGCGCGCGGTGTCGATGAGGGTGACGCCGAGATCGAGCGCCTGGCGCACCACGTCGGCGCCATGGTGGACGTCGCGGCCCTTGGCCATGCCGAGCCGGCTGTGGCCGCCGCAGCCCAGCCCCGCGACGCTGACCTCCAGCCCGGTGCGGCCAAGTCTCATGGTCTGCATGGCGCGGCGCCTCCGGTGCGGGCGAGGCTCAGGCCGGCTGCAGCTGGCGCCGGACCAGGCGGGCGAAGTCGTCCATCAGCGAGAGCGAGATCGATCCCGGCGTGAAACGGTGCTCGCCGATCTGGGAGACCGGCGTCACCTCGGCGGCGGTGCCGGTGATGAAGCACTCGGAAAAGCCGGGCAGTTCGTGCGGGGCGATGTGGCGTTCGACCACCTCCAGGCCCTTGGCGCGGGCGAGCGCGATCACCGACCTGCGGGTGATGCCGTCGAGGAAGCAGTCGGGCGTCGGCGTGTGGATCACGCCGTCGCGGACGAAGAAGGCGTTGGCGCCGGTGGCCTCGGCGAGGAAGCCGCGCCAGTCGAGCATCATGGCGTCGGCATAGCCCTCGCGCTCGGCGATATGCTTGGAGATGGTGCAGATCATGTAGAGGCCGGCCGCCTTCGAGCCGGTGGGCGCCGTCTGCGGCGAGGGCCGCGCGTATTTCGCCCAGGCGAGGCGGATGCCCCTCGCCTTCTCCTCCGGCTTGAAATAGCTCGGCCAGTCCCAGGCGGCGATGGCCAGATGGATCCTGGAATCGTGCGCCGAGACGCCGATGGTTTCCGAGCCGCGCCAGGCGATCGGCCGCACGTAGCAGTCGCGCAGAGCGTTCCTCGCACAGGTCGCCTTGCACGCCTCGTCGATCTGGGCCACCGTGAACGGGATCTCGAAGTCGAGGATCTCGGCCGACTTGACGAGGCGCTCGGTATGCTCGGTCAGCTTGAAGATCTCGCCGCCGTACATCCGCTCGCCTTCGAACACCGCCGAGGCGTAGTGGAGGCCGTGGGTCAATACATGCACCTTCGCTTCGCGCCAGGGCGTGAACTGGCCGTCCAGCCAGATCCATCCGTCGCGGTCGTCGAAGGGAACCAGTGACATTGGAACGCGCGCCTCCTCGCCGCGGACGAGCGACCTTAAAGCCCGCCGCGCCGGGCGGGTCAAACGAAACGCCCGCGCGCCCGTGAGCGCCAGCGCCATGCAGCGCGCCAACGCGGCGCTCAGGCACCTCCTCATCGTCGACGACGACGACCGCATCCGCAGTCTCCTGAAGGAATATCTGGCGAGAGCCGGTTTCCGCGTCTCGGCGGCGGCGGACGCCGGCGCGGCGCGGCGGCTGCTGGCCCAGCTCAGCTTCGACCTGCTGGTGCTCGACGTGATGATGCCGGGCGAGGACGGCTTCTCCTTCGCCCGCTGGCTGCGCGCCCGCGCCGGCGAAGCCGGCCGCACCCCGGTGCTGATCCTCACCGCCCGCGGCCTGCCCGACGACCGCATCGAGGGGCTGGCGCTGGGCGCCGACGACTATCTGCCCAAGCCGTTCGAGCCCAAGGAGCTGGTGCTGCGCATCGAGGCGATCCTGCGGCGGGCCAAGCCGCGGCCCTGGAGCGACGGACCCATCCAGCTCGGCCGCTGCAGCTTCGACGTCGCCAGGGGCGAACTCTGGCGCGCCGGCGCGCCGGTGCGCCTGACCGAGGCCGAGGTGCAGCTGCTGCGCCAGCTCGCCGGCGCGCCGCACGCGGCGGTGGAGCGCTTCGAACTGGCGCGCCACAGCGCCGAGGCCGCCGGCCGCGCGGTGGACATCCAGGTGACGCGGCTGCGCCGCAAGATCGAGGACGATCCCAAGAACCCGCGCTACCTGCAGACGGTGCGCGGGGTGGGCTACATGCTGGCGCCGGACGGATGAAGCTCCAGGCCCCCGTCGTCGCGCGCGCCATCAAGCGGCGCATCCCCACCACCCTCTTCGGCCGCAGCCTGCTGATCATCGTGCTCCCGGTGGCGATCATGCAGATCGCCGTGACCTGGATCTTCTTCGACGCCTACTGGCAGCGGGTGAACGGCCATCTCACCGACGGCCTCGCCGGCGAGATCGCCTGGGTGCTGCAGGACTACCACGACAATCCGACGCCGGCGGGCCTGAAGCGCCTCTCGGACCGCACCGAGGAGACGCTCGACCTCTCGGTCACCCTGCAGCCGGACGGGCGCCTGCCCACGGGCAAGCACTTCGCCCTCTTCGGCATCGACCGGGCCATGCAGCGCGCCCTCTCCGAGCGGCTGGACGCGCCCTTCTGGTTCGACACCACCCGCTATCCCGCCTATGTCGACATCCGCGTCCAGGTGAGCGGCGGCGTCCTCAGGATCATCGCGCCGCGCGATCGCGCCTTCGCCGCGCAGGGCTACATCTTCATCTTCTGGTTGACCCTGGCGACGGTGCTGCTGACCACCGTGGCCGTGCTCTTCATCCGCAACCAGGTGAGGGCCATCGAGCGCCTCGCCGCCGCGGCGGAAGCCTTCGGCAAGGGCGAGGACGTGCCGTTCCGCCCGCACGGGGCCAAGGAGGTGCGCCAGGCCGCCAGGGCGTTCCTGGCCATGCGCACCCGCATCCAGCGCTACGTCGACCAGCGCACCACCATGCTGGCCTCGGTGAGCCACGACCTGCGCACGCCGCTGACCCGGCTGAAGCTGGAGCTTGCGCTGGCCGAATCCAGCGCCCGGGTCGAGGCGATGAAGCGCGACCTGGCCGAAATGGAGCACATGATCGACGAGTACCTGGATTTCGCCCGCGCCGAGGGCGGCGAGGCGGTCGAGCGGGTCGAGCTGGCGCCGCTGCTGGAGAGCCTGCGCGAGGGCGCCGCGCGCGCCGGCGCCGCCGTCCGCGTCGCCGCCGATCCCGGCCTCGCCGCCAAGGCGCGGCCCAATGCGCTGAAGCGGGCGCTCTCCAACCTCGTCATGAACGCCGCCGCCCATGCCGGCCGCGTCGAGGTCGGCGCCCGCGCCACGCCCGCCGGCGGCGTGGAAATCCTCGTCGACGACGACGGCCCCGGCATCGCGCCCGAACGCTTCGAGGACGCCTTCGCCCCGTTCGTGCGCCTCGACGATGCCCGCAACCAGAACGGCAAGGGCGTCGGTCTCGGCCTCGCCATCGCCCGCGACGTCGCCCGCGGGCACGGCGGCGAAGTCACCCTCGACCGCTCGCCGCTGGGCGGGCTGAGGGCGGTGCTGCGGCTGCCGGGGTGAAGGGAACGACCGCCTCGAGCGCATCCGGCGGAAGGGCGCGGAGCGGGCGGGTCCATTAGGTGCAGCGTCATCACCGACACGAGCCAAACGAGCCATGCCGTGCCGGGGGCCTGCGGGCTGCTACGTAGTAGAGTGCACTGTCACCCTAAACCTCTCAGAACCCCACGCCGATCCGTCTCACCCGTGCGCGCATCTGCTTCAGGCGCTTGTCGATCTCGGCCATGGTGCGGTTCAGGGCGCCCTCGTCGGCGCGCCAGACCTGGACGATGCGGGCCCAGACCGCGGTCATGGCGGCCAGGCGCGGCGGCGTCGCCGGGACGCCGGCGGCCTCCA